>Ga0265797_10001065_pt1 | contig 49445 bp, 29 predicted proteins | sample P2T30metagenome_FD_192433 | JGI IMG/M metagenome (GOLD analysis project Ga0265797, IMG submission 192433) | Plant litter microbial communities from East Loma Ridge, Irvine, California - P2 T30 | ecosystem: Environmental > Terrestrial > Plant litter > Unclassified | place: USA: California...
GTTAATGGGAAAAATCTATTCGTTGGCTGAATCAGTGTTGGTGTGGCTAGGACCGGCCGATAAATACAGTCGATTTCTTTTAAGACTATGGACGGCACACCTACATCCTCTGATAAACAGTCTCGATGGCGAAAGAGCAGACAACCTTTACGAGGATCTTTTTCAGAGCCCCCACTCGCTATGGGATGATGTAGCACAAGACAAAGAACTCATCCAACTCGCGCTCGATTTCAACGATGAAATAGAGGATGAGGCCTCGCCTGACCGGTACAAAAAGGCACTATGGATCAGCCACAACAATCTTTTGAGTAGACCATGGTACAGCCGGATATGGATTGTACAAGAGGTTTTCTTGGCTCCGAGGAGTGAGGAAGGTGGACGCAAGGTCCAATTCAGGGTCGGCGACAGTACAATTCATTGGCAAGATACAATGCATACTAAGATGATCTTGCCGGGTTACGGTCTTCTCTCCGTTGGCAAAGCATGTCGCTCGTGGTACGCACTTATCGACATGGACGAGAGGTTTTCGGCCCTGGACATCGACTTTCTACTCACATTTACGTCTCATTTTTGCGCCTCAGATCCTCGGGATAAACTCTTTGCTTTACTCCAGCTAGCCTCGGATACCAGAGAAAGCATGGACGACCCTTTGATCATGCCTGATTACACGAAGTCTCTGGCAGATGTCGTTGATGACCTGGTGCGTTGGAAACCAAGTTTGAGTAAAGCCCGTTCTTTACTTCATGTTGAAGGAAAACGAAACAACAATTCTCGTGACCGGTCGCCCCCGTCAATAGAAAACAATGAATAACACACATGTCTTCCTTGTGCTATCAAAACATTTCTGATCGTTCCTGAACCAGAGACTGGAAGATGTGGTGTAGGGTCTTAACGCCAAGAACATGGCAGTGTAGTGCCCATGAGTTCATACATCATGATAGAAAACACGTCTTTTCTTTGTGTGTCCCTTGCCATAGCGTTTAGCTGATAAGATGTTGGCTTTTGTCAAAGTCAAAGCTGTAGCTACAGTGCCTCAGATGGCAGGAAACGCGAGATGTTAGTGTGCCCATAGTCTCGCAGAGACAAACTTACACCAGTGGCAAATACAAATCGTAGACTTTACCTTGCGGTGAAGGTACCGATACGTGCGGTACCCTCATATAGGAAGAAGAAAAATATGTCAACGACAAGATCAGACCAATTAGTATCTCAATGTCAGTAAGTCGCACATCTAAGGGGTAGCATACCATCATCACTGCCGGTCGAGGACGTTCTATTTGAAAGATTCGCATTAATGACAAAGTTTCTAATGTACAGCTTCAGGAGCTTACTGACCTTTCATGTCCGCGACACACCTTGGGGAACCTTGCATTAGCTGCCGATAGCCGTTCGCGATGTCGGCGACGAATACACCCTTGAGGAATTGAGCACCCGGACTCTACTGCAGACGAACACCAGCAGTACCCTTCTTCTTGGCCTGGTCATCGAAAGCATTGCCCAATCCACCACCTCCACTCCGGCTAGCCTCAAGCGAACTTTCAGCCATCCTCTTGTTTTCAGCAGCAATTTTATCAAGTTGCTTCTTCGTCTTCGTGTTTCCACTGCCTTTGCCGTGGAACTGGTGACTGAGCTGCTTGAACGCTTCTTTCTGGTTCATATGTCGGCCGTGTTCATCGACATATTTGAGCTCGATATTGGGTGTGTACTCCTTGTTAAAGAGCTCAGCAAGACGACGGCTCTCAACCATGTCGGCGCTTGTGTTGTTCTTGCGTGCCCACTCTTCACGTTCACGGGGGGTCATGTTGTTCCAGCGGGCGGAGCCTCGTTCGCGTTCACGAGCAATCTTACGTTGGCGTTCTGCATCGGCTTCGGCCTTGAGCTTATCGGCAAGGAACTTCTGGCGGTCACGGTACATGGCGTTCTTGTCTCCGGCGTCGGTCTGTGTGACTAGGCCTCGTTGCTTGAGCAGGGCAAGTGTGGCACCCAGACCTTGATCGACAGTCTTCTCAGCCTCAAGACCCGTCTCAGTAATCTCAGTGGACCTAGCGCGAGAAACGCTGCGGTTGCGGGCCTCTTCCGCTTCGGCTGCTTCGGCGTATGATTGTCCCATGTCGATATCGCCGTCCTCATCAGCAACGGGGATATCACCCATAGACTTGGTGCCCTCCGAAATGTGGCTTGACTTCCTACGCTTCCGGCGGGCCTCCTCTTCGTCGGCGTCTCCAGCGGCACCCAGGTTTTGTACGAACTCGGTCGTTTCGTCGATGACAAGGGCACCGTCGCCGTCTTCAGTAGACTCCATAACGTCTGGCTGAGGTGTAGATGCTTCCTCGCGCATTTGCCGTGCAAGGTCTTCCGGTCGCATCTTCTTGCGCTTCTTGAGGGCTTTCTGCCGCTGTGCTGCGAGATTTGCTTGAAGGTCATCGTCATCCACGAAAGACTCGTCAAAGACCTTCTTCTTCTTCTGCTGTGGTGCTGAGATTTCACCGCCGTCAAGATCCATGTCGTCGTCAGCTGCAGGTTCTTCCGTGGCCATAGCTGCTAGTTCGTCTTCGTCTTCGACGCGTTCTCTCTTGGACTTCTTGCTCTTCTTCTTCTTGGGCTTCTTCATCTTGACTTCTGAAATATCCATGTAGTCGTTGGTAGGCGCATCTTCTTTGAGTATGTCTAGACTGATAGCAACCTTCTTTGGCTTTGAGGCACCCGCAACCTCTGCTTGTACGTCTTCAACAGTTCGGCCCTTGCCGTCCAGTGTGAAAGCCTTGCCCTTCTTGCCCTCGATCTCCTCGTCGTATTGTGCCAGTATCGACTTTTGACCTGATTCATCCATGTCGTTGGGATCGTATGCGCGCTTCCGCTTTTTCGAATCGAGTCGCTCTTGTAGTCGCTCCTTTTCTCTCAGCGAAACCGCTTCTAGCTCGTCATCTTCTTCTCCATCGACTGCGGTGTCTTTGAGGACAAGAATCTGGTCCTCATCGTCGAACTGATCGACCTCGTGTCCGACTTTGACACCCGCAAGGTCTTTATCGGTGTACTGCATGGCCTCGAGTGCCTGGCGCTCGCGCTCTTCAAGCTCCTTACGCATCTGTTCTTCCTTGGCGATCTTCTTCTGGCGCTTCTTGCTGCTCTTCAACCATGCCAAGTCGTCGTCGACATCAGCTTCGTCTGCTAGCCCCTTGCCCTCGAGTTTCGCAAAGCGCGCCGCCTTTTCGCGCTCCTTCTTGATGGCGGCGGCGCGCTCCTCGCGTCTTATCTTAGCCAGTCTCTCCTCTTCTAGCTTTTTCCAATTATCCGAAGCGGCAGCCTCACGCGTCTCGATAGTGCTCGCAGGCTCTTCGTCCGAATCGTCGCCATTTTGCGCTGCCTTGAAATCGAGACCTGATGACGATGCGGGCGCTGCGGGGGTACTTCCACCGGGAAGAGCGGAAAGACCCATAGACAGACGAATCTTGTTCGCCTCATCGATGGATAGATCCGCCATGATTGATGCGGTTGTGGTGTCGATGTCGCAACGGGAAGACGATGTGAGTTCGAATAAGAGCTGGTGGCGCCGGTCGTCCCTGGGTTTCAGTGCGCCTTTGAGCAGCCCAAAGAAGCAGTCGTCGCGAAGAGTGAAAGCACGTCTAGCCTTTCCCAAAAGGTGAAGTTCAGTGTTCGGTGCCTACTCGTGCACGACCTGCGGGCAACATCGCACCTCCGTCCATCTTTCCGCCAAGCCACTAGGTTACTAGCGTGCCGAAAATCAGCCGAGCGACATAAAAAAAGTTCGTCGCCCTCACCCATCTCTCTCACCACAACGACCTGTGTCAGCGTCTCCCGTCCACGTCCTTCGGGGGGTGTGATGGTTGAGATTCTGACAGTTCGTCCACCATGGAACTCTTTTTCTTATGTAGAGCGTTTCGGACGACAGGTGGCGGAGAACAACTTTGGCAGCTTCCGGCAGCCTGAGCTCACCCTTCACGGGGTTTGAGCTCGGTGTATGGTTGTCTGTCAGGCAGACTGATTCCGTTTCCCTTTTGCTAGGCCGTCGGCCATTGATGCTTGGGACTAACCCAGTCGGCTACATGCCTTTTCGTGCAAACGATAGTTTTTGCAATTGCGCGGCTTCACTGCGCTGGTAGATGCATGCCCTTTGATGCTTGACCACCTCGCATACGAGTCGCTGTGAAAGCGCGACGAACGCGTTCACGCGTTTGCAAGTAGCTGCATCGCTCGCGAAGTCATGTGCATGCGCTTAGTCTGCAAGAGAGTATTAGACGCAAATACGGGTCTGACTGTCATCGCGAATTGAAAACTATTGGTTCGAGTTGTAGACAAGCACAGAGACATGATCGCTAGAAGTAGTCTCGTGTTGACGTCGTATGCATGTCATTCAATGTACATATGTTACAGAATCTCAGCTTCGAAGCCGCTGCATGATAGTCCAAGTGCAAGTGAAAGTCCATATAGTCTTTCCACATGTTTCTCATACCCGGACCACGCTTAGTTTGTAGCCGGTACCTCTCCCCTCGCCAACTTGAGCAGCTCAGCCTCTCTCCGCTCCTTCAATAACCTCTCCCTAACCTGCACTCTGTCCGCCTCAGACCGCTCCTTGAACTCTTCGATTTCTTTCATCTCAGCCAGCTCTTGTTCAGTTGGCTCGAGCTGCTGCGCGCCCGTCTTCTGTACTAGTGCCTCCAAGATCTCGCTTTCTGACTGATCTCTGATGTCAATTGTATATGTGGGCTTCGAGGTATCAGGCACGAGAGTATTGCGTGGGTTCGGTGTGCCGGACGGTGGTGAGGAGTCTGACTGCTGGGCTGTGGGCGAATTTGTGGAGCCAGTCGCGGGTTGGGTTTTGCTTGTGTAAACGTGAAGGAGTGAGGGGCCGTCGGGATCGTTGTGTCGTGCTATTTCGATCGGGATAGATGGGTTACGGTATTTCATCCGGGGCAGCATATTGCGCCAGAATTTCCTGTTCGTAGTGAGCACACTCTATCATCGGGTACTATCGCCAGCCTGCCAAAATGGTCTCCACCATAAACACGACTTTTCTCTCTTCCTTCGCGGCCGGTATAGAAGAAAAATATAAGCGTACCTTGCCCCTCTATGTCCACCGTAGAGCTTTGTGTTGAACTCCATACTGATCTTCGACACCTCTTTTGGCAGTATGAGTGCGCCTGGCCCACATCGTATCCATAATAACTGTTGTCGGTACAGTCAGCGTCGTGTGTTCTTCACGAACTTGAGAGCAGATCCGGTGCGATCGCCTTCTCCAGCGAAACTTTCGGAGGTGCCTGTGGGTGGCCGGTTGCACGTACCTTCTGTAATAGTTGTTAGCTATGCGCGGAAAGCAGGCAATGCTTTCGGAAACCAACTACTTGCCTCGTGTAGTTTGCGCATGCGCTTCAGTATGTGCACCATGATTGCTATGATGTGATGTGGAATTGGGGTTGCGGAGTTCAAGAGATTCTTAGCGCATGGCCCGGTAGCGCGGTCACATCTTGGCAGCTGCTGGCCGACCATGAGGTCTTTCGACTCTTCACTCTGGAAACAGTCAAGATGGAATATGATATGACTGAACGCATTGCATTGATTGAACGCCATCAAAGGTATCTGAGCTACATTATTCTGTCTTACACACATGTAAATCTCCAATCTCACTCTCTGGAGACGTCTACATTCCACTCCAGGACAAACCCAATTACAGGATTGTATATATCGCATCGCTCTGGTGTGAGCGATACAGAATCGTGGACGACACTCCCCTTCTTCCTCCCAAATGTTCTAGTCAGCACGAGGCCGGAGTATGCTAATCTACCGAGCGGGTTGTGCGTTCGCGGCGCGTGCCTCCGCGGGAGTTGGTCCCGCCATACGCTTGCTCCTACAATATGATTAGTATGTAGATTCTGTCTATGGAGTGGTTTGGCTTACATGAAAGACCTGCTGAGGAAAGAGATGATGATCATAGGCATCCATGAGGGCATCTTGGAGAATCCCCAGGTAACGTATCCGTACGGAATGGCAAGGTTGTACTGCTGGAGCGCACCGTTGAAGGGGTGGAAGGGACCCTCGTAAGGGGTGACCTTCTCAATGTCATTGTCGACGATCAGCTTCTTGAAGGTCTCGGTGGTGGTGCTTGTGCGGTTCAAAGGCTGGTAGCGAACGGTAGGAACGGGCGCAGACTGGTCGGCCATGGGCTTGGGAACCTGGAAGTAGTAGAGCGCTGGTGCGCCGACGGACCATGCGTTGCAGAGAATGGGCTCGGCTTCGCAGTCAAGGTACGCGAACTTGGGCGCATTGGTCTTTGCGGCCATGATGGGGAGAGAAGCCTAAGTCGGTGTCAGTGTATGCCATCCACATGTTCGCCTGCTACACGTACGTTCCATGCCTTGGTTGCGTTTCCACACAGACCGAAGCAGGTGGTGTTGCCACCAGTGGTGAAGATAAGCCAATCCTGGGTGGTAGGAGGGCTGGCAGTAGGATCAACCGTCAGGACCTCCTTCCAGTTCTCTAGGGTGATCGGGTACTGGATTGCTGCGGCGGTATTGGATGCTGCCTTGCTTGTTGCTGTGTCAACGGGCGCCGATGGCATGGAGGGGATGGATGCGGAGACGGCAGCAGTCGCCTTGTTGAAGAAGCCCTTCACCTTGTCGAGGAGAGGAACCTGCTCCTCAGCGACAGCAAGCGCTGGGAGAGCGAGAAGAATGCCTGATGAGAAGCGCATTGTGGTTGTGTGTGGGAAAGGTGTGGTGTTGAACTGCGAAAGCTGCGGGCGGTATGCTTGCGCTCTTCTGCCTGATGATGCCACAGGGTCCAATTGGGGCGACGTTGAAGTAATGTGGGGGATGCAGCTCAACGTCAGAGGCAACCACTAACAATCGTGAATGAGTGGCAGAAGTGTAAACTGAACCCTCGGCGAAGAATGCAAGGAAGCTCCCAAGTCGAGACAGCTAATAATACGAGGAATAGGGATGAAGACTAACAACCGGGTGTCCTTTGCACGAGCTTGGCGGTCCAGAGCTCTGCCGCGAAATTGGGAAGCCTGGACCAACCGTTCGTAAACACCATTCACTCTGGCAGGCCCGATGCACACGCGTTCACTTCTCTGCCAACCAACGCGTTGTAAAGTAGACGCGCGCGAGCCTAGGTGCACTTGCACAGATGCACGACATGTCTCGCGTTCGAAGAGGAAAATTCAACTTTGTACAGACATTGCCTGTGCTATTGATATCAGCACCGGGGCATTTCATCTTGTTTCATCTCATTTCACTTTCATCATCGTCAATCCTTAGTCAGATCATCAAAGCTCCAACCTGGCTGCGCGATATGTGCCGCCAAAATAAAGATAAGATCCTCGTCGCTTTCCGATTTGGAAAGCCGCTGAACAGGTGCATCTACTACCGCGTTAGTACGAGCCTACCACACGTAAGGATACATCAACGTACTCTCGTCTCGCAGTTTCCCAGAAACGTTGGCAATCATCGACGTTCTAGAGCCTGCAGTTAGTGAACTATCCTCAGAACCTCTCCGAGGTCCCCTTGTAGAAATGTCAGTACCTGAGCCCGATCTCCTCGCCTGCAGAGCTTTCGCCAAGTCGTTTTGGAACGCTCTGTTGGGTACTGGTTGTATATCGTCTTCATCGTCCATAGAGATGCGAGTGCTCCATGCACTGTTTCCTCGAGATGGCGATTGGTTGTTCGCTTCCCTAGCTTGAGCTCGCTCACGTTCCTCTACATCATGACTGTATGCCGTCTCTTCATACACTACCCTGCCGGCTGTCGGGTTGTTATTACGATGTCTTTTTTCTGAATCCGCTACTTTGCGCAACTCGAACCTACCCCCGTTAATTTCACCGAACAGAGCAGCCATCCCAGTGTTGTTAGGTGGTCGCACTGCAGGTAGTGGAGAGGCTGGATGAGGAGGAGGAGGAGAAGGAGGAGGAGGAGGAGGTGGTGGTGGTGGAGTGGGAGGTACCGATTGCTGAGGAGTCGGCATCTGGATACTCTGCAAGAATGCGGACGTGGATCTAGGGGAAGGCGATGCAGCTCGCAGTGTATGGGACATGATTGGTGACGACGAAACTGAGGGGTCCTCTGACCCGACTGCAGAAGGAAGCGTATCCGAATATGGGGGTATAACAGGTGATGGAGGTGTGTCTGGGTATGGCACTTCATTGTAATTTTCTGGTTGATCATCCTCTTCATATTCTGTCTCGACGCCCTCTTCGTAACTTCCTGGCATCGGCGAACGTGGAGCTTGATCGTAATAGCTCGCTGCTGACCCAATCTCGGATTTATCATCTACACCTCGACCTGCCGACTCTCGTTGTGATGAAACCTCATGCTCAAGCGTTTCCTTACGGATAGTTAGAGGCCGTTGGGGAAGTGGATGTTGCCAATGAGATGGTTCTGGAACAGGTGGAGCTGGACGGTTCGTAGGGGGATGTGATGACTCGCGGACAACAGGATGCGGCTGACGACGTGGAGCTCTAGCAGATGTGGGAGGCTGGGGACGTATCTCCGGAACTGGTGGTAGAGTAGAAATGTTGCGCTTGGGGCTATTAGTTTCTGGGATTTGTAGTTCAACAGTCTTTGGTCTTGCGCTTTGGTTACGGTAAGATTGTTTTGGATTTGGCTCTGAATTTGGCTTTGGCTTTGGCTTTGTCTCACCGAAGGCTGTCGTCTGGTCACTGCGGTACTGTGGTTGCCGTGGTACCGTGATCTTCGGTTGAATCTGATGACTCTGGAGAGGTTTGACTGGTAAACTTCGAATCTTTTTCTGGTCAGCGTCTTTTTCTCCCCTCCTATCATCATCCATCCTTCTTTTGTGTTCCTCTTCTTCGCGCCGATGATGCTCCCACGTCTCTGTCTCAGCAGCCCTAGATTTCCCTTCATCGCCCCTGGGTTTCTCAGGATATCTCTCAACCCACCTGACTCTTTCTGGCTCACTTTTTCGTATTTTCTCCCTTTCTATTTTATGCCTACTCGTTTGCCTATCACTGCTGACTTTTGTGACTCTCTTTTTCTTCCTCATCTCGTCTAGCGCTTTCTCGAGCTTACCTTTACTTCGATAACCAGCCTCATGCTCGGCTTTGATGTGCCTATAAGTGTTCATGAAATGGTTTCCAAAAGTATCTTTGCTTTTACGTTCAGGTAAGCTTCCGAATGGTGTACCGTCTGGTCCTCTTTGTCGCCGTGTTGGAGAGTAGGACGCACCAACGCGGCCTGAACGAATATCTGACTGTTTGTTATGTTCAAGATCACGCCGATGAGAGCTTGAGCGCTCTCTGGACTTTCGGTGGTGAGGTCTGCGGGGTGTGTGCGACCTCTTCCGGTCTGACTGCGATGTATCTCTGCGACCACGAGAATGAGATCGCACCCTGGAAAGCCCTTTTGGTGGTCTTTGCGCTGAGGAATATGGTGGTGGAACTCTACTTCCAGATGCTGGGCCATTCTTTCGCTCTGCTTTCAAGTCTCGCCATGAAGTTTGGTAGCCACTCGCAACACTGCCCCGGCGTTCTCCACCTCTAGGCGACAGTGTATCTGGCTTTCGATGCCCATGACGCAACGTTTCTGCTGGTCCTGCACCGCTAGTTATCTGATACTCTAGACTGTCGTTCGGTAAGTTTTCGACAACGGGATCGAGAACACCATTGTCCTCATATCGTCGACGGGATCTTGGGCGTCGGTCCTGAGACCTGGATCTTTCGTAGTGCTTCCCACGCTCTTCATCTCGGCGTCTGTGTCGTGATCTTGAATGCCGATCATCTCGTGGACTACGATGGTGTCTCCCACGCTCTTCGTCTCTTGATTTAGAGCGATGACGACGATGTCGGCGCTTACCACTCGATTCATGGCTACCTCCATGCCCGTATCTCCTACTTTCTCCCATATGCCTGTCCCTCCTATGTATTTTATGATTTTCTCTCCCCCTTTCCTTTTTTTCTTCCGCAGCCTTTTTCTCTTTGTAGCTCCGATACAATTTTATTCCTTCCACCACGGCCTCAACAGCAAGTTTTAATGCAGGCTTCTCGTGGCTTCCAGGGATCAGATCTTGTGCTTTTCCTTGAGCTTGCTTGCGGTATCCTTCGTCCACTGGCATCGGAATGGCTCAAGATGTGTGTGCGAAGACATGGTGGTTGGGTTGTAAATTGGATTATGTATAGAAGAGATGTGAAGCGGCAGTTTGTGAATATAGAAGCCACGAGGCGATGAAGTAGCAAGCGGACGGCTCTGCTGAGTTAGTGGAGTGGAAGATAGTCGAAGGGGGTGTTGGGTGCGCAAACACACTGGATATGTGAAGGTTAGGAGTTGAACATGCAACGAGCGAACAGCTTCTTAATCGCAGATTCCGTGATTGAGTCTAGATACCCGTCCGGCATATACAGTTTCTATATCACTCTGCATTGTTGTTGCAGTAGGAAAAGAGAGTCACATCGTGGGAGGCATTGCGAACTACAGTGATATATTGCATTAGGATTATGACCGGACAGAAATGAGCAACTGTGAGATGGTTTGCTGATATGGTGTCCTTGTGATGTCGTTGTGTGTCCTCAAGAAGCGCTTCCCAGACCCTTCGTCTTGATTTCTTCAAGAAGCGCTTTCATCGCTTCATCTCCATCTGCAGCCCTCTTCTCAAAAGCCTTCAAATTGTTCTCAAGCCACTTGTCGTCTTGCCCTGCAGAAGGTAGGAGGAATCCTTGCTCTGCGGCAGCAACGATACCCTCTGAGATACCGCAAAGATGCAGCGCTGTAGGGTCATCCAATCGTCCAGGCACATTTCCATCAACGTTATCGTTAGCGGAGTTCGGCCTAACCACCTTGTTCCATATTTCGGTGAGGTCTAGCACAAGCGTATTCATCTTGTCTCTGTATTCTGGTCCGCGTGTTCGCAGCATCCCAGTGATAGAGTTTGTTTCTTGCAATTTGCCGGCGATGTAGTGAGGTCGTGAAGGGTGGAAATGAACATTCACGAAGATAGAGGGCGCATTGAATGTCTGGCAGTGCAGCTTTGTGATGGCGATGGCGATGGCGTCCTTCTGCGATGTTTGGAGCTCACAGTGGTGTTGAATTATGTATTGCGGCATCGTTCAAGTATAGATTAACGAGCTGGAAAGTATATGATAGGATTAGAGTTGAAGGATAGATTCGAGAGAAAACTAAATGTCGTTATCAGGACGTACTCGTGATGGGTCGACATGATGTGTTGGTTTGTACTTATACCATTTCAGCTTACCGGTATTCCCGTTTCCCCGCTTTCGCACGAGTGACCATCTCCTCATGTTGTCGCTCAGTACAAGCGTTCCTCTTTCCCAGATCCACGTATTGTGTGACACTTAGCGGCTCATAGACTTTGAACGCTTGCATTATGAGGTCATTTTCGGTGCAGATCGACAGCCTTTCATCCGTATGTTGCTAGCGATCAGTAAACAGGTCATGGCGTGCCTAGGCATATAGAATATAGCCGTTCTGTATCATCATCCACAACACAACAGAGGGACGGACCATGCTCCAGATACCATGCCTTGAGTAGGCACATACAAATCAGAGAGGCTAGTAGGGTATCTCGATGTCATACTGTATACTAGATGTGGACCAATAAAACCAAACATACGATTGTGGTGCATTCACGAGACTCACGAGACTCACGAGAACCAGCACTACTCTACTTGTCTTTTGCCACGTTAATACTGGTTTGCTAGTGGCGCTCACAGTTTGTTGTGGATATAACGGCTTAGTTCACAAGCTCCTCGCTTGTATCAGAATGAAATGCTTTAGGTGCACTACGTGGAACATCAATTCCTTGGACGAATCTCAAGTGTATCTTCAGCTCTTCACTCATACTAAATGGGAAGAATCCCTTCGCCGAGTCGAGCCTCTGGTCCTTAGGAAAGCGTAGCGCAACGGCATGTCTAAATTCCCTCGCCAGATGGCCCGCCATCTCCTTCTATTACTCTCCACCAACATTATTCTTGCCCAAAATTCAATCGTATTACCATCCCACATTGCTACACGTGTTCGTTTCTCATACGCAGCCACTACTCTTTCTTCTTCGCTTCTCCCTTCTTCACCCGAACGCCGCTACCCCTGAAGTCGTTCGCGTCTAGTGCTTCGCTCTTGCCCAGGCCCAGATCTTCAGCTTCCTTCTCTAGCTGTTGTTTCTGCTTCTTGGCAGCGGCGTTGAGTAGGTATGGCCGTATGAGGAGGTATGCGCCGACGATAGCGATAATGCGGACCCAGCGTTGAGCGGTCATCTCTTCGAAGGACTTGATGGAGTTGTTGACCAGGCGGTCCTTCCACTCGCCCACGTTGTCGAGTATGTAGTCCATCTTGAGTATGCGATGCGGGTGATTGCGATCGTAGAGTGCTTGTGGTGATGCGATTATGAGCTTGTGGGGACTGTGGTCGGAGAGGCTTCTAACGTCTATGTCGAGTATTGTGTGTGTGTATGTGTGTTTGTGTGTATTTGCGCGTGGAAGGCGATGCCGGTGAAGAAAGTAATTGCGCGCAACAATAATAAATCACTCAAAGCGTGGACCGTCCCGTGGCAGAACCTGGGCGGTGACTTCCTTCCCGTTCATCACCGAGGCCCCGCTATCGGCCCGCCCTGGACGCGTCTGGTCGCGTCACTTCTCCAGTTGACGCCTACACGCGACTGACTGCACTTATCGAGCGACATGGCGTCAGATGACGGTGCCAAAGCAGAGCGCGAAGAGGTCAGAAGCCCATGTGCCAGGCTGTCAATAAGCATGTGCTGACAACACCTACAGCGACTCAAGTCAGCCCTGTGGTACTCCATCGGCCAGTTTGTTGACGAGAAATCGTTGGAGAACGATCTCAATGCAACGCCACAGTTCATCGGTGCCCTGACTGAGCTTGTATACACTCAAATCGGTAAGATCGATCCGCGTCTTGACATGTCGTTTAGCCCGAAAATGCTAATGTTACCCAGCAAACACAGCCCGCGATCTCGAGGTCTTCTCCAAGCACGCCGGTCGCAACACAATTAACCCCGACGACGTGTTGCTCCTCGGAAGACGTAATGAGCAATTACAAGGTCTGCTAGAGAGGGAGCTCGAGGACATCAGAGCAGCTGAGGGCAGGCGGGCCGACGGTCAGCCAGCAGCTCGCGCACAGCCAGCAGCACCCACAGCAGGGAAGAAGCGAGGAAGGCCTGCGGGGACTGGCAAAGGCAAGGCGAAAGCTTGAGAATGCTGCAAGATTGAGCCTGGGGCTTATATGAACTATTGATGCATTGGGAGTTTTGGAGTTGTGGTATGATACCCTCAAGCAGGCCTAGACACGGCGCACTTTGCACACATCTTACATACGTGGATAACAGTGAACGTCTGGAGAGTCTATAAATCATGCAGTTCTCATATCCTTTGAGTATGCCTGTAGTTGTTGAGCCTGCCATCAGTGCGGCCAGCAAGGCACTGCGCTAGACCCTGCATGCGAGGAAAGCGCCGGACCCAATCGTCTGTCAACAAGGCCGCGCTTTACAAACCCGTCAGATTCCCAAGCTACTTCTCACCACCACTGCATTCATCAAAATGCTCTACCTAGCAGTAGAAACGACGCGCAAGCTAAGAAAAGCGATGAAACATCTGCATATCGCTCCTTTAGGTTGATACAAGTAGCTCTTCGTTCGTGGCTGCCACGCTGCTTCATTATATGCAGTCCCTTTATCTTTCTCGTCTGCATAAAGGAAATACTAATATCCTCAAATTCCACGTCAATTCTTTGTAACAAGCATCGAGAGGCTGATCCTTTTTCTCACCATCTTTACACATTATCGAGTCATCTGCCTTTGCCATGGATGCTCAGAGGCGAGCACCGTCAGTAGACATGTCGTCAATTCCGCTGAAGGACATGCTTTCACCGGCTCCGTCGTATAGCTCTACATTCCTTTCGCATGTCATTCCTTTCACGCCTCAACACGACACTCTTGCTGGGACATCACAATGCGGCGCATCAAATAACCCCTACTACCAACCCACCACGCCTGAGTCGCCATCCTCGATCCGTCACTCAAGCACCAGACCATCTTCAAAGGATGCGGAAGAAGCCCGTGTCAAGCCCGATTACCAGGACACAAACCATCCGCACTTTGCACGATCTGCTAGACCAGGCTTCCCAACCACACTTCCCGCACGAAGTCGAATGCCTCGGAAATGCATCCTTGTGCCGTGTGTACTATCTGCTGTCTTCTTTCTCGTAACGATATGGTTCACCTCAATCTTGCTTGGCGCCTGGTTCCTATCCATCGTTCACACCACATCGCCGGCTCCTACAGTGCAGGAGATTCATCTCTTCATGGACGGAGAAGCCCCTCAGGGAAGCCTCTCTATATCCACAAACACCGTTGCCTTACCCACGAGTAATGTTACCCTTACTACAAAATCTCCGATCCCAACGGAACCGATAGGCCAAACACTGCCTGACATGAGCAAGGGCATGGACAGACTTTCTACGTCAAGCGAAAGACGCACTGTGCCAGCGCCTACGGGTTTTGCAACCATTACGAGAAGAGGACCATGAGGAAGACTTTTACGCCCATTGAAGCCGCCCCACTTCAGGCGCTGAGACAGCGCGTCATGGAGTGCAGCCTCATAAAAGGCAGCAGATTATAGATTTATTTTGCAATATCAGCCGTTCGCGTGGTTCATACGCCTTTTCTAGCATATGCCATTCGACTCCGTTCTCAAATTATCATCTTCCACATCCAGGTCGCCTTGTCCAATTTTTCCGGATATTGAAAAGCCTTCCAAGTACATCTACGAGGCTCGGAAGAAACAACACCGAATTTTTGAAGTTCGTAGTGACTCGCTGCAGGATCGTGCTCCCAGCGAACCGCTCCCAGAGACGTTTTGAAACATGCGGGTGCACATACGAAACGGCATAGCTAACCCAAAGCAGCCACTTTGGAAACGCTCGCTTCCTGATTTCTCCACCAACATGTCCACCCAATCTCGGATGGCACCTGTCGCATAAACAAGCATCGCGGACCATACCTAAGAAGAGCAAACTAGTCCTTCATCTAGATTTATTGCTGGCGTGTCGCTCCTTGGCATCTGTAAAGACGATGTCGTACCGTTCCCAGCGACTGGGATAGCGTGAACGGCTGTCAAGGAGGATTCCAGTCGGTTCGTCCTGATCTCCGGAAACCATTAATCTTGTTCCAGGCGCGTAAGTCAAGCAAAAGATCGGCATGGGATGAGTTTATAAGGTGCCGTTGTCCTTGCCATGTACACTTCATCATTCCAACGGGCCAGTCCTTTCTTTGAACACATTCGTTCCGGTTTTTACTACCACCTTCACTCTTTACCTTACATTCATTTTTCGTGATCAGGCATCACTAGCATATCTTTGCAAATCAAGTCATTGTACATATCACACCGACAAAACACTTTCAAACTTCAAGATGTTCACCAAGGCCATTTTCACCAGCGCTCTCCTTTCCGCCGTCTCGGCTCACCAGAACATGCACCAGCTCTGGGTCAACGATGTTACTCCTGGTTACCAGGTCGGCATCCGGATGCCACCTTCCAACAGCCCCGTCACCGACGTAACCAGCGACGACATTGTCTGCAACGTCAATGGTGCCAAGGTCCCCTCCGGTGTTGAGACCGTTGCTGCCAACGAGGGTGACACCATCAAGGTTCAGTGGGACCAGTCCGGCCACCCAGGTCCCATCACCCACATGCTTTACGGACCCGTTGACGATGCTTCCCAGGCCACTGGTATCGGTGCCGGATGGTTCAAGATTGACGAGCTTGACAACGTTGACGGAAAGTGGGCGAACGAGATCATGGGCGCCAACAACATGACCCGCGAGTTTGCTCTCCCTACCGGTCTTGCCAGCGGCGAGTACCTGCTCCGTTCAGAGATGTTGGCCCTTCACGGCGCTCAGACTGTCGGTGGTGCGCAGTTCTACATTGCCTGTGCGCAGCTCAAGATTACTGGTACCGGTAAGGAGGGTGCTTGCGGACCTACCATTGAGCTTCCCGGTGCCTACAAGGCTGAGGACGACAACATCTACATCCCCAACGTCTACAACGGCTTCGACGCGACCACCTACAAGGCTCCTGGTGGCCCTGTCGCTTCATGCGGTGGTGCCGGTGCTGCTAAGCCATCTTCCCCTGCTGCCAACTCGACCGTCGCAGCTCCTACCTCTGCTGCCGCTGCGCCCACCTCTACCCTCGCCGCTGTCTCCTCTGTCGCTGCTGTTGCCGAGACCAGCTCCGCCGCTCTCCCTACCCTCGCCCCCGCCCGCCCCTCGATGAACGCTACCATCCCCAGCGCTTCTCCCGTTGCCCCTACCACCTTCGCCACTCTTCTTCGCCCTTCATCTGGCATCGCTGCCCCTACCGGTGCCGTTCCCTCCGGAACTGCTGGCGTTGCTAAGCTCTACTACCAGTGTGGTGGTGCTGGATACACCGGCCCTACCACCTGCGAGGGCACTGCCAAGTGCGTCGTACAAAACGACTTCTACTCCCAGTGCCTCAACAACTAGAGGGAGCTCTTGAAAGGAGATGACTGGAGGATAATGGCGGAGAGATTTGGAAGACTATGATTGGGGATACCTTCTTGATGTTCATGTATATACCTTGACTTTGCAATTCTAGTCCATATTACTTTTGTTCAAACAAGCTCCCCTGCGTTACAAGTCGAATTGCTGCATCTGCTTTTTCCCGCCCGTTCATGCTGACGCTGGAAGAAGATGACGCAACCGACCCTCAGCCGTTGCCCAGAAGGAAGGAGCTTGTCTGACTGTTGGCTGAATAGGAAGGAACAAAGAAGTCGCGCATCCCTTGCTTCTTGTACAATGACGGTAGGCCTGACAGCTCCTGAAGACCACTTCCCAAACCAAGTCTTTGTTGTTTTTGAAGTCAAAGACGATCGCCTCGGATACCGAAAGTAGTGCCGAATGGTGATGGGGTGTGATAGGCGATGTAAGCCTGGATTCGCAGCGCGGGCGGAAGACCAGCAAGTGGCGGGCTTAGTGCGTGTTTCAGATTAACCTTATGTTTTGCAGGCCATGGTGGGCTGTTTGTGCAACCATGACGGGCAAGTGAACAGCTGGCCTGGAATTTGTGGCTGCATACGCACGACCAGCATGCAGACGTCATGCGCAGTATCAGCATCCGCGATGCTACGGACTTGAGCGTCAATGCCGGCCAATTGCTGTTCATGGGCGGGGGTCCAAAGCAGGACGTGTCGTTGTGGGCTCCTCAGTGGCTTCCCCGATGTTCAAGGCCGCAGCCAGGGTCGTGCTCCACTTCTCTAATTCACCAACCCACGTCGCTGTCCCGCTCCTAATTCCCCATCACCACCAACAACCACCGCTGCGCCCCCGACTGCTTCCCTGACACCCGCACGATACTACTTTTTAATCTCTATTTTGTACACCTGCCCAGACTAAAAGCCGCGTCGCGTCGACTGCTCCTGCCTTTCAAGATACCGTCCCGCGACCCTCAGTAGCCTACACCGCCAACCCTTGCAAACATGGCGGACAAACCAGAAAGACCCACGAGCTCAGGCAGTTCTGGCTCTGATAGCGTAAGCGATACCCATATTCCGTGGGAAATGCAGGCAGCCATTGCGGTGCAAGTTTGCTAATATGTATGCGGCGGTGTAGGACAGTTTCGAAGAAGCAGCTGAGATTACCCCTCGCCCAGACTCACAGTCCGAACGATCACAGTCACGGTCACGGTCCCTCCTACAACGAGAATCTTCGACTTCAACAGTGCAAGCAGCCAAGCCAGCGGAGCCTGCTCCTGCAGTGCCAAAAGTACCCAAAGAGGAGAGCGACGACGACGATGATGACGACGATGACGATGACGAGGAGGAAGAAGACGATGAAGAGGAAAGCGACGAGTCGGACAATGAACCTGAGCCAAAGGCTGTCGAGAAGCCTAACGAAGATACACCGGCAGCCAAGTCACCACTCCTTACCGGGCACAGAGTGTCAGTCACATCGGACATGGACGACGTGTCTTTAGACAGCGGTGAGTACACCTACTGGGCTTGGAATAAGAACTATGTGATGTGCGCGTGTAGGCTGGTTCATACTTCCAGAGCAGGAGCCATCTGCACCCATTCACTGGCCCCACCTACATACGCGTCTGCATGCGTGAATGCATGCTGATCGCAAAACTGAAGCTGACGCTTAACAGAGGGCTCAAAAGCTGCCGGCATACTCCCCAAACTACCACCACGAGATTCTCGAGATTCTACAAATTCCGCGAGCGGACTACAAGGCCTCTCTGGCAGAATGTCGCCCGTCAAATTCCCTCCGCCGCCCGCCCCACCTGCTGTACAAGAGAAACCCGCGCCAGCGCCAGCACCAACAACGACTAGAAAACTCACAGGTCCTTTCGCTTGGCTGTCAAGAAACAGCTCTAGCAAGAAACCTGAGTCTCCACCGGCGGCTACGACAACTGCGGAGCGACGAAATACTGGGGCGTCTATTGCAACTATCGGCAGTAATCCAGAGCTCACCTTGAGCAGAATCGAAGATGAGGGCGATATGGGCTCTAAAAACAGAACAAGTCAGGGCAGCCTGCGAGACCGTTTCAAGATTCTGCGAATGAGGGAAGAAGCGGGCATAACACTTAGCGATGAGACAGGTATAGATGGTAGTCCAACCGTGGCGCTAGCATCGCCAGGCATCGGGCTCGGCATTGCCAGCCCTCCGCCCACATCTGGAGAAGAGCCAGGAAGTCCTCCAGCTCTTGTGAAACAGCCTACGATCAACCCAAAGTTGGCTCCGGGAACAGCATCTGGATTCGCCGCTGGTCCGGCGGGAGACATTGCCGAGCCTGTAGATTGGGACCTTTGGCAGTCAGTGGTCAACGAAGGCCCAGCAGCAATTGCACGCACCAGTTCCGAAGAACTGAACCGCGCCATCGCAAGTGGCATCCCTCAAGTCATTCGTGGTGTCATCTGGCAAGTGTTGGCGCAAAGTAAAAGCGAAGAGCTGGAGAGCATGTACAGGGAACTCGTAGCTCGTGGAACAGACAAGGAGTACATGAGCGTCAGCGCCAGCGCCAGAACGAGCACCCTCAGCATGGGAAACACTACTGGCAACGGAAAGGAATCAGTCGCTTCGTCTTCGTCTTCAGTGCACTCCGACTACTCGAGCCCGGCCACAACAGCTGCTAGTACCACCGCGCCATTGGGCTCGCCATCTCTCACATCGGAAAACGAAGATCCAATCAAGGCACAGGCAAGGCTTGCGGCGGAAAAGAAACAGAACGCCGCCACAATATCGAAACTGGAGAAGGTCATCAAGCGCGATCTGGGAGCGCGCACGAGCTACTCCAAGTACGTCATGGCAGCTGGGCTACAAGACGGTCTTTTCGGTATCTGCAAAGCATACGCTTTGTACGACGATGCTGTCGGTTACGCCCAAGGCATGAACTTCATCGCTATGCCTCTGCTCTTCAACGTAAGTTTCCATCTGCCTGATATTCGCCGTCTGTAACTAACTTTGGCAGATGCCCGAGGAAGAGGCATTTAGTCTCTTTGTGACACTGATGAACAAGTATGGCCTTCGCGACCTTTTCGTAGCTGACATGGCTGGACTCCACCTGCATCTGTACCAGTTTGAACGCCTTTTGGAAGAGTTTGAACCCGCTCTCTACTGTCACCTCCGCCGGAGAGAGGTCAAGCCACAACTCTACGCCACCCAATGGTTCCTTACATTGTTCGCATATCGGTTCCCGCTACAACTCGTCTTGCGTATTTATGATCTCATACTCAGCGAGGGTCTTGAATCTGCGATCTTGAAGTTCGGTATTGTGCTCATGCAAAAGAACGCTGAAACACTGCTGGGTATGAAGGACATGTCGACACTGACAACATTCCTCAAGGAGCGATTGTTTGACGTGTACATTGACAAAGCTCCATCGGCTAATTCCATCCTTGAAAATGGCTTCTTTGGCTCGACTGCTGGCATCGACAAGGAGATCTATCGTGCTGATACTCTTGTGAAAGACGCCGTTTCTGTCAAGATCACGCCAGAAATGCTCAAGCAGTACACTGCAGAGTGGAAAGAACAGCAGCGCATAGAAAAGGATCGCGAGACCGAGCTCCACGGACTGAAAGATAAAGTCACACATCTGGAACAGAAGGTCCGATCACTGGAGCATCGCGCTGAGCAGTCGGATATGGAGCATGTTCAGGTCGCTTCTGAACTCATCAAAACCAAGGTCGAAAATGAGAATCTCGCGGACGAGAACGAGACGTTGAAGACAAAGGTCGAAGAGCTTCAGAAGATCGTCGACACCCAACCCGCAGAGGTCGAAGCAAGACTGAAGAACGAAATGGAGACTGTCATGCAAAAGAACATCGTTGTTCACAACGAGAACCGCAATCTGGAAGACTCAATGGCCGAGATGGAGAAAGAATTGGTTGATGTCAAGATGCAATGGGCTACAGTAAGTTCCAGTCTTCCGATTGGTGTTATGTTGAGCACGGCTAACCAACCCTTCAGATCAACGAAGAGCACGAAGCACTCAAGCAAAAATGGAACAACATCTCACAGATGATGAAGTAAGCCCAATAGTGGGCTCATACTGCATCTAAGGCGTCGGGTTGACTTGCATACAGCACGCAGGCGCCGCCTCCCGTTGGGGATCAGATTTATTCTGTCGCGTCGATCGCCCCTTAATTCGCTTCTAATGTCTATATATACATCTGCTTTGCATAGGACTATCCTGCGCAGGGTTTTGTTGTGCACCTTGCTTCGGCATCGTCAGTTTCGCGTCACTATCTATACCAGTGGCTTGCCAGGACGGACAAAGACACCTTCGGCTGGATACGACCAGAGTTTGAATAGCTTGCATGGCATGGGAGCAAGGTGTTTGGAATGGTGATGATTGAATCGCATACGTCTATCTCTATAGACTCATGAAAAGGAGTTTCCCGCTGTGTTGTGTTGGCCTGTAGCATCTTATGGTGGGAGTCGAGTTGGTTAGACCATCAATAAAAGAGTACGATGTGATGCAGTAGGTATTCTTACGTGGTGAGGTCATTATCATCAGTAATGAACTCTTCGCCTTCTATCACTCTCCGGGCTGCTGTCTTTCCTTTTTGCTGCGCAAGATGTCCCTCTATGCCCGATCGGGTAGCTGCAGTGAAGCACTAGCACTCGCTTATCTTATCGTGAACCCTGCAGAAAAAGTTACGCAACCCCACAGTCGTTTCTGCGACACATGTCAACAACATTTCAATCACATTTCAAGATGGCTGAACAAGCAACAGAAGAAGATATCCTCCTCGCTAAGCGCATCATTTCGGCGGCGGAGCGTCACGATGTGCCAGCGTTGAACATCCTGCTCAAGGACGGATCGGCAAACGTGCAAGACCCCACAGCAACCGTATCAACATCACCACTCCACGCAGCAATTGCAGCTTGTGGCAAGGCTGAAGGTGGGAAAGAAGCCAGTGATGCCGCGGTTCAAACGGTAGAAACACTCCTTCAAAATGGCGCCATCTGGAACGATCTCAACAAAGAGGATGAGACACCAGGATGCATCGCTCTCCGCTTGGGCCAAAAGAAGATCTACGAAATGATGGTTGAGGCCGGTGTACGTGCTGAAATTCTCTTCGCTCGACTAGAAGCGCTCGGCATGGGCGACAATGATGTGGAAGAAGAAGCCGATGAAGAAGAAGACACAGAGCAACCTGCCGCCAAGAAGCAAAAGGTCTCGGAAGAAGACGCCAAAGCCATCGAACAGGTTGTCGAGGAAAAGGTTCTTGACGATGTCTCTCTTGACAACAAGGCCTACCTTAGAAGTCAACTCCGCTACAAACCCGGCATTCTCCTTGACGAATCCGACAACGCTGTTATGATGGACTGGGAAACGCAAATTATGCAACGCCATGCCGAGACTCTGATCCCTAAGAAGGGTCTCCGTACTATGAATGTAGGCCACGGAATGGGTATCGTGGATACTGCTATTCTTACGCACGATCCTGCAGAGCACCACATCATCGAGGCGCATCCACAGGTACACCAGCGTCTCCGTGAGCAAGGCTGGTACGACAAGCCCAATGTCAAGATTCACGAGGGCCGGTGGCAAGATATCTTGCCTAAGCTGGTAGAGCAGGGCGTCGTGCTAGATGCCATCTATTACGACACCTTTGCTGAGGATTACAAGGCGCTCAAGGAGTTCTTCGCCGAATATGTGGTTGCGCTGCTGGCCAAGGATGGCAAGTTTGGTTGGTACAATGGACTAGGTGCTGATCGCCAGATTTGCTATGACGTTTACACAAAGGTATGTCGCTTCGCAGTTGGATATTCGATGGGAACTGTTCTAACGTTAGGACAGGTTGCTGAGATGGACCTCTACGAGGCGGGTTTCGATACCGAATGGGAGGAGATCAACGTACCATCTGGTCTGCATGGAAGTGATCAGTGGGAAGGAACCAGGAGGCCATACTGGACAATCGACATTTACAGGTTGCCTGTGAACACTTTCGTCAAGTGACGGCGACGTCGAAGAAGGAGGAGAGCATTGACTACTTGGCGATGTTACGCCTGATCGTCAAGGAGACACCGGCGATAATAGTGTCACTCTCACAACGTGGCAATGACGATCTATGCATTTGTTTTTGCTAGCAAAATCTAGCTACAGCAATCGAAAATCATCGGATATTATAGAAACACTTCGTGGCAGACCGCCATAGAGGGCGAGTCTTGACCTCCACAACAGAAATTCCAAGTCAAACGAATAAATCGTCTCGTAACGCTATGACCTATATTCGCTGTACTTCTACAGATCTTCATCTTCAAACCTCACATCCAACACCTGACCGTCCCCTTTCTGTCCATGGAACGCGGCAATGACCCTTTCCGCATCATCCTTCATAGCAAATTGCAGTTCGACAACCAGCGGATCGCTGCTCCGAACAGTCCTTCCGAGTATGTCATGATCGCTGTGAGGGCGCATGATGGTTTCTACGTCCTCAATCGTGGTGCCAGAGATGAAACCACGAGCGACAATTGTGTGTGGTCCGTCTGTGGAGAAGCTAGCGGGCTGTCGGCGGGTATCGGTATCGATGCCTGCAACCAACGGGACTGTACGGCTGCCAGGTACCTGCTGGTCCTGGCTGGAAGAATTCGCTGCCAGTACGGGTTCTGCACGTTGGTCTGTTCTCTCGCCGTTGCGATGTGCTGATGGGGTAGCAGTATCGAAGCCGGAAACTCCAGATTGGTCGTCTGTCAGTGTATTTTCCTGGATGCCTTCTTCTTTGATGTCTGCACGATCGCCTTGTTGATTTTCCAAAAAGTTGGCGTGGCTCTCATCATCGGAATGGTGAACCACAGGTACTGCACCGTCGTCGAGTTCAGCGCCATCTATCGTACCAATCTGAGCTGCTTCATTAGCAATGATAGGTACCTCCCCGTCGATTTCGTTAGGCAGGCCGCCTGCGAGTTCCCGATTGTCGCGCTGGTCATTTTCGGGGCCTTCATCATCATCGTCCTCCCAAGCGTCACCGTCATCGCCAAAGTCTTCCTGTAGTGGAGGTGGAGGAGGGTGGGCAAACTGGTCGAACGTGATACCTTGGGTCTCGAACAACGTGATGCGGAACTGATCCAGAGCGTCTTCGCGAGGCCCGTGAGGAAGCTGGTTGACCAAAGCGCGCTGGTCGGGTGTCAGATGTTGCAGGACTTCCCACTCAGGATCTTCGTCCTGATCATCTTCGCCTTCGCCTTCTTCATCGTCGTCTTCTTCGTCTTCTTCACGACGACGAATCATGCCTTGACGGCGAGTAAGACCCTGTCGGTTGAGACCACTTTCTCGATGGTAACCGTCCTGGTTGTATCCTTCTTCATCGTAGACGGCGGGACCGTAATGCGGGCAGCCGTGGAGACCGGGCCAATCCTTGCCGCAGATATAGCAGAACGAGCTACCGCACTCACAAGTGATGTGATTGCATGCCTCAGCCAACTCTACAGTCGCGCCACAGACAAAGCACTCTTGATAACCTTTCTCATTGGCTGTCTGCCTGAACTTTTTCTCGTCCTCGGTTTGTTTGCACTCATGGTTTTGGGTACCGTCTACGAGCAAGGCTTTGCATTTTGCGCAAGTCAGCTTACCGCATTCTTCAGAATCGCAGATGGCGTAGGTAATCTTGGTCTCTTGGTCCTCCACGTGCGATTCGGGGTGTAAGAACTTTCCGCAGGCTGGGTTTGCGCAATAGACACGAAATCTGCTTAGTTCTTAGCCTGGGTTTATCATGTGGGTATGTAGTAAACTTACTTTGCCAGAATTGAATACTCGCCCTGCTGCTTCATCTGATACGCCCACGCAATCTCGAACGATATATAGTCCTCGTAATCTTCCAGCATGAACATTGTTTCGCAGCACTGTGGCGGGAAAAGGCTCTCGTTGTTGGTCGCATTCTCAAAAAAGCTTCCGACATCGTCAGGGCAGACCCAATGGCGACCGCAGGGTGCTTCGAGAAGCAGCTCGCCTTCGCTCTCCTCAGTCCCGCAGATTACACAGCTCTTAGACATGGTGGCTGTTATTCAGATTGGAAGGCGTGTATTTCCAGTGATTAAAACGGATAGCAAGAGAAGAGATTGTCTTTTGTAAGACTGTGAGTGAGTTGAATGTTCGGTAGATCAAGCTCGGTACCGATGTAGAAGCACAGACGTGTGGGAGTTATGTAGGAAGAAGATAATTGGCGGTCTTGAGGCAGCTAGTGCTAGCTCGCGATATTCACTGTAAAGATAGAGTGTGAGGAGTGAGTGTTCATAGAGTAAGGTCCTACTCCTCAGCTTAGGACGCGGTGTCAAAGAGATCCTTGCGCGCTTGCCCACACGTGGAGACACAGTCGGTGACTGATTCACGTGAGAATACAGCAAACGAATTAGGGGAGAATTATCCACCCGTGACGTTGGAATTTTCCGTCACCTCCTGGTTTGAGAGTTAGAGGATTCGATCAGAGTGCGGATGGAAAGGGAAGGGGAGATTGAATTAAGATCAATGAAAACGAAATTGAGATGTGAATCGGATCTTCAGGAGTCTTTGAGCGATGCTTGAAGTTATGTACTTTCTAGTCCGTACTTGAGATACCTATATCGGGCTGACCGCAGGCAGCTGTCGGCCGGATTTGATATTTAGCTCGGAAATCCATGTATGCAGCCTGGCTAGGTCCACACATATATAGCAAGAGTACAGACTATCCAGGCAGACTTTGCATACGGAATGATCTAGAGTGAGCGCTCAAGGGCTAAGGCGATGAATGTGTGGTGAGGGAAGTTTCGCGGCCTCATTCGAGAGTTCCAGGCAGCTTGACCGTGCACGGACGCACAACGAGCTTGGGGTTCTTGACTGCTGCCTCATTAATTCACCCACACCACATCCGAATTTTGCGCAATGCTAAGGTCAGATAATGGGCGATAAAATGAGCGATGCATCGAAACTTCTAAACTGAGTTGGTCGCTCCAGTTGTTGATAATGGCTCGGGTTGGCAGAATCTAAAGATATTTGGCGAAATCTATTGTGAGCCTATATACATTCTTTAGTTAAAAGAAGTTCAAGGTAATATATTATATACACAAGAATGTTGTAAAGCTACGCCTTCTTTCTAGGCACGGCACATGCGTCCATCTTTGCTGACGTTCCAAGCCTCGCTACCAACACCCTTGAGGATGTAGAATACATCCTGGGGGTCGTACTTCTTCTTGATAGTCTTCAGCTTGTTGTAGTTGTCTCCAAAAAATGTGCTCTGCCAGTTCGGCTGCTGGAAATCGGCTTCATTCAGGTATGAGCCACTGCCCGGCGTGATCTTTTCGATCTTGGGCATAAGCACATTGGTCATCTTCTGCTGGGCAGCCTCCATGTCGGCCCAAGGAGCAGTGGAGTCCCAGTTGGTAATAAGCTGCAGCTGAATCATAGCATTCCTCCATGCTGGTAGAACACCATTGTCGGCGGCTCCCTCGGGCTTCTGGTAGTTAGCTGAGCTACCAGCAAGCAAGACACCTTCGGCAGCAAGCTCCTGGTAAACCCTGACGAGTTCCGCAGTGTTATTCTCCACCACATCTCGGGGGATAAGACGGCCACCGAATTGATATCTGTTGACTTCATATGCTCCACGTGGGAGAGGACCCATGTAGCGATCGAAGTGGTCGCGGTAGGACAGCTCGCTGTAGACAATTGGGGGCGTAATGCCAAGATCTGTAAGAGCTTTGGCGTAAGGTGCGAGTACAACGTCCTTGACGTAGGCCGCTGTTGAGTCCCAAACTGTGACGGGCTTGATAACGATGTACTGAGTGCTGACCAGGAAGACTACCATGGCACCGGCATCGATCATGCCTGGTAGGAGCTCGATAAGCTTGGCAGTTGCTGCTGCGTATTTCTCGGGGGTGGTAGATGACGCTAGGAGTTGCATGGCAGCACCACCAACCTGCTTGGCTGGGTATGCTTTTACTGTCAACGAGAGGACGACGGCATATGTTCCACCACCACCGCCACTGAGAGCCCAGTACAAGTCAGTGTTCTCGGTTGCTGAGGCAGTGAGCATCTTGCCTTGAGCAGTGACGACCTACAAAGACATGGTTAGTGTTGCTCTTGGTTGCTTATAGAATAGAGCTTCTCACCTCATAAGACAAGGCCTGGTCGGCACCAAGACCGAAGGCAGTGCTGAGAACGCTGTGGCCGCCACCTTGAGTGAAACCACCCGCCAGACCAACTGTAGCACATTCACCAGACACGACGGTCATGCCCTGCTTGTTTACTGCCTCAAGCAACTCGTTGCCCATGACACCGGCACCAACAGTAACCGATGGGCCAGTGTAGTGCTCATCCGACCAGTCATCGAAGGTGATGCTCTTCAGACTTTGCGTCCAGATGGCAAGAGCACCAGCTCCGGTAGACCGTCCCAAGAAATCATGCCCAGTGTTGCGAACGAGAACACGGATGTTCTCAGCTTTCGCAAACTCAAGGGCAGAGATGACATCCTCTGCTTCAGTGGCTTTGACAGAGTATGAAACATAGTTGCCAAGAGTGCAAGGGATGCTCCTATCGGAGAATGGATCGCAGCTCTGGTTGGCGAAGTACGATTGCATGATAGAGTGGGAGGACGGGGTGCTGCCAAGAGTTTTAGAGTTCTGTCCAAGCATGTGAACGGAGCTCTTGCACTTACTGCGTTAGAGGGTTCAGCCATTCTGCCTTCAATGCGTCGCAAGCATCGGCATCGTATGTCGGATCGTGACAAGGCGACCCGATAGGAACAGTAGCCACAAGCTTCCCGTTTACAGTCGAGTTCAAGGTCGACCATGCCTCAGTGGATGGCCAATCTGCATCACTTGGCAAACGGTAACACTGCTTGGCATCCCCAAGACGAGCGAGAAGTAGAGCCCCCAGGAGGGGTGCGTTGTCGACGAGTCTCATCTTGTCATGAAAGTACTCGATGGTAGTGATGGATACCAAGAGACTTGACCTGGGCCTCATATATACTCATTGCTCCCCTTACTATTCTCTTCGCATTGCCACGAACTATTCTTCTCATCTCGGAGACCATCTCAAAGAAGACGCCTTAGCCAACGTCTGCTTCCTCTTGTAGGATACAGCGCCGACAGAGTCCACTTGAGACACTGTGCCACACGCCGATAGCATTGCAAGGTGTAGCCTTGCACTGGGCTGGAAGCCGGCGAAAACCTCGAGCGGCAATCGATGGCCGCAGACGCGGTGATGCTACTGCAGGGCATAGTGGGTCAACACAGCAATGGGGGTATTCAACCGGGCGGCCTGAGGCTTAGAGTGGACCCTTAGCCATGGGTTCCTGATAGGATTGGGAGGCGTGAAACTATAGGATTCGCATGTGAGCCGTAGGAATGCAGCGACAGGAACCGGACACGCGCGCACATCTTGGCAAGCGTCTTGGTGCGTTCGGGATGAACGCTCGTTTCGGCAGCCGTGAAGCGAGCAGAACTGTCCAGGTGCGCACCAAACAACGATTGTTGCACTGATCAACTCCACGTGCTCACCCGCCTCCATTATTGCGCAATGCTTATCATGCCCTCCTTGGGTCACACTTTTCATGTCCAGCATTCTTCTTCGTTGACCGTGGATCTTGGACGCCTTAGATCGGGTTTTACAGTGGCTTTCGGTTGGCGTGTGTGGCGTTCACCAGCCCATGACACACCGGACCGCTCCCCACATACTGCTAGAACGGCTTGAACGCTACCATGACCCCTTTCTGGATGACATGCCGCCGATTTTAGCTGATGTAACTTCCGGCCGATTATGCGCCAGCGCTTCTTAACAAAGTTTGCGCTATCGAAATGCCATGGTCGGGTAGGCTTCTGCAGCCGGCAGTTCATACCGATAGAGGTAGCAAGCTTGATAAACACGACTCGCGGGTTTCAGTGTTGGACCTTGCAAGAGATGCACTATAAACCGCACGAGCAACCCCTGCGCACATCATATCCCAGGAACACCTTCCGTTTCGAGGCGGGGGATAAATGGTAATACATGTCCCGCTGTCAGTTTACCTGAGACTTTTCTGCGAATACTTGTGCGCCAGCTACAGATCCGGGCTTTAATCTCCCTGTACTCGTCATCCGAACAGTCGGGTCTGGGAGCATCAACATGATTTCTCTTTTCCGCAAATGCATTCTGCTGTGGCTCGCTACCGTCTTCGTGGTCACTGCAGCACAGCAGACTGCTCTGTCAGAGCTTCCTGATTGCGCTGTAAGTAAACTTCACTTTTTGAATCTCAAATTGATTGCAAGTCTCTTACTGATTGCTGCAGCAAATCTGCCTTCTAAAAGCTTTCGGCACAAACACCTGCGCGCCAACAGATCAAGCCTGTATCTGCACCAACGAAGTCTTCCAGAACAATGTAACATTGTGTGTAAGCAGCCGCTGCACCATTCCTGAAGCTCTAGGTACTTTCATCAACTTGACAGAAGAGGCCCAACGACTAACCAGTGTAGTCACACGAAATGTCAGTCTTACCAACTGCGGTGCACCGGTGCGACATCGTGGAGAACACTACGTGACGTTGTCAAACGCAATGGTATGCATTGCCGCTGCCTTCGTTGTGATCCGTTTCGCCTTCAAGGCCACCGTGTCGAGACTCGACTTTGGCTACGATGACTTTTGCGTCCTGGCGACGCTTATAGCCGCCATACCCAGCGCCATCATCACTGTTTTCGGTACTGTGAAGAATGGACTTGGTCAAGACCTTTGGGCCTTGACTCCAACACAGATCACCCAGATGCTGCAATACTTTTACATTATGGCGTGGCTGTACTTCCTCCAGCTCACGCTGCTGAAGCTCACTCTGTTGTTCTTCTACATCCGCGTGTTTCCCAGTAAAGAAGTCCAGCGACTGTTATGGGGTACTGTCATCTTCACTGTACTCTGGGGCTTGGCCTTTATCATTGTTGCGGTATTCCAGTGTCGGCCGATTCACTACTTTTGGACGAAATGGGACGGTATGCATGAGGGCACTTGTCTGGAGATCAACGCCATCACCGCATCAAACGCTGCCATCTCGATCGCTCTGGACTTCTGGATTTTGGGTATACCTCTCTGGCAGCTTTGGGGGTTGAAGTTACACTGGAAAAAGAAGGTCGGTGTAGCACTTATGTTTTGCGTCGGCACTTTCGTTACCGTCGTCAGTATTCTGCGTCTGCAGGCTCTGGTGCACTTCGCCGCTTCCTCGAACGTAAGCTGGGAGTTCTACGACGTTTCAGTGTGGAGCACGATCGAAATATGCGTTGGTATCATGTGGTAAGTTGTGTTGTCTCAACCGTCATTTTTGCACATGCTAATCTATCTTTCAGCGCTTGCCTTCCAACACTCCGCCTTCTCCTGGTTAAACTCTTCCCTATCCTTGGCGGCTCCTCAGTACGCAGTCGTCAACAGTACTACAACTACGGTAGTGGCAACGAACTCAAGAACGTTAGCCAGAAACACAAGTCATACAACATGAACACTAGCGCTGCTATATCGAGTCCTCGGACCGAGTCTTTCGACGATAAGATAGAAGACGGCATTAGGGTCAAGACCTCCTACATGGTAAAGCATAGTCATAGCGACACAGATGAAGCGAGCCTAGTAAGCCATGAGGGACCGCAGAGGCAGTAGGGCCGAGGTTGGTCGCGCGCGTCCGAATGTAGTTTGAATCAAAATGATATCTCCCACCTTCTGAGCACTCTTCGTATACGCACATGTCACTTGAATGACTACAGGTGCATGCCGAAACCTTCTTGAGGCGTACTTCATCCTCAAACAGCTACCCGCCGAGTGTAACTTCCCATCCGGGTGGTAACTACCGTGATCGACACGCGTTGAAGCACACACCTCTCGTTTTCTGGGTTCACCCATCCAAAGGGTAGCGCAGATCACCGGAATATCACCGATGAACCTCGTGGAAAATCACACTAGTATGACAGGTCCACATGTCGGCGATCTCTGCAAGCGATATTGCGAAGAATACTAATCGAAGAACAAATGGCGTCTTTAGTTCAGGGCGTTGCCCGGGTACGACAACGAATTCCATCATCGTCTTTCAGGCAACCATACTCAATACTACTGTAGCCATCGCATGATTCACAATGTATCCACAATAGGAGAGAACATGACGGGAATACGATGCGTACTCACGGTGGAGTAAAGCCGATGAATCGCAAGTTTGCCATAATTCTTGGTTGCGGCATCTTACGAGCCACGAATTCTATATGTGGGGCCGACGTCTGGATAGCCGAGCTTCGGCTATCCGCAGATAGAGACTGCTAACAGGTGCTAACAGGTGCCAACTTTCGCTAGCACGTGCACTTCGCTTCTGAAAAGCTGAACATTACTCAGGATTAGGCTGAAGTTATGTTAGACATGCACCATCAAATCGGCCGACTTTCCAGACAGTCCGCTCTTGCAAGCTCATTGGTTGCGTCTTGATGGAGCGTCATTTGTGACAGAAGTACAGCCAATGACCATTGACCAACGAACCTCGGCCTCCAGCAGACTTAACGCCACATCTCCGTTATTGCAGTGACGAAAGAATCTAGGGATTAGAGAAAATGTGGCTGGTGATTGTGCGTCCGTGCGTTGTCGTTGCATTGCGGTGGTTGGGAATGACCTCGAGGGTGTCGCTGTTGAAGAACACGCGCGTCCCGACTTTGCACTCTGACTTTCGTGGTAAAAGATGAGTATGCCTTGCGAAAACTCTGCAACAGAAGGGTGCACTGCTCCGTCGTGGGTGCAGCAATGTGGAAGAAGACAGCGCATGTTGCACAGCACTTCACATACTCGAAGTGGGAGAAGTCCAGTATGTCTCTTCCACAGAAACAAGACTCGGCTTCCCCACGGTACTTCTCACAAGCTGCTCTGATCACGGTCACATCACCTGGGCTACTAAGCTCAGCTGTAACGCGGATCACCCGCTGTTAAGCTAGCCGTTTTTCCCCGTAGTACCCGTCCTGAAAGTGTAATCCAAAACCTTCTTAGCACTGTCATACCTTTGTACTACTTGAGGAAGACTGACGACAAATTTCCACTTTCGCAAATAAGATCGACAAGCACGCCTGTCGCTCATGCAACGCTACCAAGGGCTGAAGCTCTTGACAGCGTCAGCTGACGAGTAATTTCATCCACAACTGTGAGGATTCGTAAGCTAATCACCGTGCCTCGCGACAACATTGACAAAACTGTCGCCGATTTGCATCAAAAGTCTTCCATAAGATTCAACGGTGCTTCACATATTCGTGACGCAAACCTAAAGCGCAAGGCTCTTGCCGAAATGAAGAAGAAGAGACTGAAAGCGTCTCTCCACAAACTCAAACTTTCGCCGATGAATGATTCGTGCGTCGTTACAACACTCGGTGCATCAAACATAGCCTTTGGTCCGACATTCAGCGACTATGCTGTTTCTCGCTGTCACTGTTGATCTGCAGAGTATCATCGGGAAGAGGCACAGTGAGCATCCCAAAGCAGGAGCAAGTTTCTCCTCTCAACAATGCAGACTTGAGCGCAATTACGAGACCGGGTGCAAGACAACCGAGGTTCCACTCTCGTTCTTCCTTCCACTGCGGCATCTACTACACCCTCCAGTCTAACAACAATACCATATCCCCAACATTCAATGTGCGATTTATCACTCTCCCCGTCGCTCTAAGCCTTTCCTCGTTCGCCCTTGCTACCGTCATTGGTGCCGGAAAGTCAATATCGCTCGAGTAGTGGCGAATAGACGTAAGCTGACTACACATGCCAGGCGAGCAACCGCCATGTCTTCGTGTGCAATAAAGTCAATTTTCAATGACGATATCAGAACGTTGTAGAAGTAAGTTCTTGAATGCTTGAGCTTCTGTAAAAGTTGTTTGGCAAGACATATCGTGATTATAGGGAAGATGGTTGCCAGGATACATGCGTTGGAGGCATCATCAGCCCTGGTATCAAGGAGTTAAGGGTTTCTGGTGGGGTTTGGAAAGAGCCCGTTTCCTATTCCCACTTATGATTAGATCGAGGGGTTGATTACTTCCGGTCAAGGCCGTTCTGGAGTTTCATTTCCAGTTTATTGTAAAGGCTGCTTCAACGCGTTTTGTTCAGTCAAACTCAGTACTTGTTTCTGCTGATCTCAATATCCTACTGATAGTCTAGAGCCGAGCCAGACAAGATCAAAAGAGTACATGTACCAGGAATGGACAAGAACGACAAGTCCAGACGCCACAAAAAAGAAACGACTAAAATTCAACACAAAAGAAGACGGCATGTTAAAAGAGTAGATGAAGCAATTCGATTAGGGGAAAGATTGACCCCAACGTTCAGAGATAGCGTCCTTCGTTGTATAGTCTGTAGTAATTGAATCAGATCTTCTAGTAAGGACTTTGCTGCGCAAAGTACTCCATGATCAGAGTGACCTTTTCCTTTTCTGCAATCTTCGTCGCGCCAAACCCATCACCAACACGCATAACCGTCTGGCTCTCTCCATCGTTAGGCACCCAGTGTGTCAGATTAGATCCAGTCGAGGTAGCAACACCATTAGGATCAAGATGTTTGATGAAATTAGTCCAGTAACTCGACATGACTTCTCCGAGATAGTAATCGTATTCTGTAAAAGTGTATTTGTCGGTGTTGGCATACAGCGCGTTCATAACATACATGATTTCAGATTGATGAAATGCGCCTTGATCTTGACCGGGGGGAGAGTGGTCCCAGTAGTATGTGTAGAAGGGGGATTTGGCTGTCTTTACCCATTTGGTTCCGAAAGCCCAAGAGGAGACGAGGGAATTGTCTGTGGCGGCTTTGCGCCATGCAGTTGAGGCGGTGTCTGTGGAATTGCCGGCAGGGTAGAGTTCCAAATATCGCGAAGTGAGTTTACCGTATTTGAGAGGGATGTACTCGTTATACTCGGCAACGGTATAGCTTGTCGTCAGTTCTGCACCGCTTTCGTCGCGTGTGTTCCCTGTCATGAGGGGTACGTCATTGCCAGGTCCGGCGTGAAGCTGGTCAGTGTAGCGCATTGGGATTGCATAGCCGTCAAAAGCGGGCTTGAATTTGAGTGGATAGCCGGCGGATAAGGCTGTTATCCACCAGATGGATTCGTTTCCGACACGGTCCCCAGAGCCGACTAAGAGTTCAGCAGTCGATAGTTTGCGGAGCTCAGCGATGGAGGATACGTTGTGGGCCGCTGTGTAATTTAGGCCATTTTCGACGGCGGTTGACATGTTGACATATGAGGTTGCTAAACCGGCTAGAAGGGTATCGTATGGGTATCTGATACCACTCTGTGAGATTGCGGCTCGGAAATAGCCCGAGAAGAGGGGACTGTTGACAGCATGGTAAACCTGACCGGAGCCGAAGGATTGGCCGGCAACAGTGACCTTGGTAGGATCGCCTCCAAACTGCGCAATGTTCTTTTGAATCCACTTGAGCACCTCAAGCTCGTCGAGAATACCATATGTACCTGAAGTGTTGTACCCGGTAGCTTCAAAACCTTCGGCATTCAACTCTGGGTGGGCAAGATACCCGAAGGCGTCGTCTCTGCGGTTGAATGTAACCACGATGATATCCTTTAGCGCCATGCCTCCGCCATACCACCAGGTATTGTCGCTTGACTCATCGCTTCCTTGGTTCCAGAGGAGAACGGGATGGGAAGCGTTGGCAGTGGCAGCGTTTGTCCAGATGTTCAGGCTGAGGCAATCTTCACTGTATGAGTTTGCATGAGTTACAGGGCAGGCTGGTCCAAACGTAGATGCATTCAATGTTTCGTTCCAGGGTTCGCGTGGCTGAGGTACTTTCCAGCGGTTCTCGTAAGCAGTGTCCGCAGCGTATGGAATACCAAGGAAAGCAGCTACATAGCTCGTGGAGCGATTGAAGTACGTTTCGAGTTGCGACTGATTGAAGTACTGGTAGCCTTGAACTGGTCCATATGTTGTCTGAATGATTTGATCATAAAGTTGGGCGTGGGAAGGAACAATCGATGAAATTGAAACGAGCGCGGCTAAAACCGAAACAGGTGATAGGCGACTCATCTTGGGAATGCAAAGGAAGACGTTCGTGAAGAGAGGATGACTGGATCGAGATATGTAGTAAATCGTTATCTTAAGTTATACACGATTCAGACTCAGAATGACTTCCCTACCTCTTGGAGTCAAAAGGCCATGTGGGTAACTTGCGTACGTCCGCTGCGCCTTGTGCAGATATGAATGCATTGCGTACTATTATTAGCAAATGACTAGTCGTTACGTACTAACCATCATAACGGAGGCATGCACCCTTATTGCTTTGATAGCTAGACGGGGTGTATACACAGTAGTGGTAAGTGTCTGGGATCTGCGTTGAGTATGTTGCGTAGCTAGTTCAATTAGGTCGGGCCGCTTACTGCATCTGCAGAGCAACCGAGTTATCGACGCGACAGCCTCGTGGTTTGACATACAGTGAGGGTCATAGGGTGACGAAGCCCTCAGAGAGCGAGAGCGAGAACGAGCAAATAGAGCCTCAGCTTGAGCATCTGTTCTAAACTCTAGTGCCCGTTGTGGAGTCAAGGCTTCATCAGCTAAGGATGGGTAAGGCTTTAACCGTAGACTAATGTCGATCACCTCTTCTTCTTTCTGTCTTCGCACTCGAGCCTTCCACTCTCGTCCCAAATAGGTTCAGTCAAAAATCTATAGAGATTACGCGTTCGACATGGGACAAATCAGCACCCTCGATGCACTGAACTCGATCTTGGACAGGTATCGGGTATCAACGTCTTAACGCGGTTACGCCCGATCCCTGGATGGACTTGATGATCGGAACTCTGGGTGGATACTTTGGGGAGGAGGTATTACTCTGAGTACCTAGGTGGTAACAAGACTCCACGTATCCTTAGACGCGTACTGTGTGCTCAGGTCTCCTGTCTGGAACCGGGGTCGTAATCCACATGGTAGGGGTGGAATACATTGACCGAAAACGATGGAGAATCATGGGAAAGTCATTGCACGAAGCATAAGAGTGGGAGCTGCGGCTTTCCTTCTCTTCAACCAGTCACTTATCGATACCACCGCTACTTTCATTACAGGCTCCAGAATACGGTCATGACGATGTTCAAGAAAACCTCACCCCTCTTCTTTCTACTTCCTATTGTCCAAGTGGCCAGCGCTCAAGATGCTTGCGATGCAAGCATGCTCAACACGACCGTCAGAACGTGGCCTGTTACCTCTACAGACACCATTTTCAGCATTGCTGCCTCAACCTCGCGTGGTGTCTGCAACATTGCCCGCGCAAACCGCATGGCCGACGCAAACCTCATGGTAGCCGGCGAAACGCTTCTCATACCTGGAGAGTCCTGCGCCCAAGACATTGACAACACAACCTGCCTTGTCCCCAACATGACCTACTGCGCAAGCTGCGTCCCCGGTGGTCTGCACACATATAACGCGCGCTACAACGACACTCGCGCGAGCATTGCGCTCAAGTTTCAAGTCAGCCTTGACACCATCACGACGATGGGTGTTAACGTGTCTGCGCAATCGGCAGACGCAGTCATTGCGGCCGATACGCAGATCAAGATTCCACAGTGCAGTCCCAGCCAGTGTACCGTCCAACCGTACAAGTTTACGTTTGGAACATATGTCGATTTAGCCAACGAGCTTAACACAACCGTGGGGCAGATCATGGCGTTTAATCCGACATATAACTACAGTTCCAAGACGGATGTAGATGATTCACCAATCATCTCTCTGCCCATGAACTGCAGGAATTCGACTGGGAATATCACTGTGATATCGTAGAGCATGTCTGTCGTAGGGTAGCCTGCATGCGAAGGTTGGGTGGGCCTCGTCATTAACGACTGCAATTGGAAAGATATTAGACAGCAGCATCTTCTCCTTTCGGATGGGTCCAAGCCCCAGATGGAGTTGATGACTGAAAGTCAGGCGTTTTTGCAGCCTTGGAGTACCTGTTATCTAGTCAGCACATCGGCAAGGTACGTATTGCTGTGAAATAAGGGAGCCGAAAAGTTCTTTGAAAGCACAACGTATTCTTACTGTGATACCTTGGGAATGCCGGAATTGAATGCAACTTCAGAGTCGAATCAATGCACAAGCATCGTTCTTGCCTTTCTCTGTGTATTATATTTTTCTTGCCTGCCATATGAAAAGTCTGGTTCTTTGCCTGTTCGATACTCTAAGAACGCTGTATACGGTCACTCGAGTTCCCAGAGCCTCCTCAAGTCCGCAGCTCTATTAGACGTTTTCCACCCAGTCTCACGTTCTATCTTTGCGAGGTGCTTCAAAATTGCAAGCTTCTCAGCTGCATAACACACGTCTGCACCGTCGCTCTCATCTGGTAGCCGTGAGACATTCTGCTGCATACCTGAACCACAACCAAATGCTTGCCCAGCGATGTAAAGAAGCTGTACCTGGTTCACCCAACTTGAGTGCGATGCATTTGTTGTACTAATACCGCATAGCTCTCTTGCGTGCCAGATAGTATTGTGCACGTCAGCTCCGGTCTCCGCTTCGTCACAACATACGTGTTTCGTCTGTAGTAACAAAATGGCACCGGCGTGGTAGAATGTGTTCCCGCATACCGATGAGCTGTCAGTGTGCACAACGATCGGGAACGGGCTCCTTTGGTGTGCTTCCGTTCTGATGAGAGGTAGTACCTGCGTTGGACGGTATTGTCGCCAGTCCTGGAGTTCGCTCCACAGTTCTTGCACGTCAGACTGACAGTTGTTGTGATATTTTGCGATCATATTAGTTATCTTCGCAAAGATAAGAGTAGCAAGATTGCAGTACGCGTCGGTGTTTAGAGTAGCTGCAATTGACCATGCATTGCAGTCGTCAATCCAATCGTCGGTTGGCACCAAAGTCTGCTCTTTAAGAACAAAAGCTGCTGACACGTCTAGAAATGGATCAGTAGGAGTCAGTAACTCATTGTGGTCACAATATACCTATACGCGCGAAAGCCCAGAAACAGGCGTTGACTAGTCCTGGGCTAGAGCCATTCCAACCTTTGTTGGTCAAATTGAAGACACAGCCTTGTAGATGACGTCTTCCGTCACTGACGTTAGAAGCCATCATTTCGTAGACACTCAGCAGGATACAAGTGGCTAGTGTGGCTTGACCACACTGTGATGGTTCATAATGAAGTAGGGATTGCACGGCGTGCTGATATAGGCTCAGTGTAGTCTGACGCTTGTCGTTACGAAGGGCGTCAAGTTGCCTTGACGCTAAAGCCATCGCTGCGCCTGCAAACGGCTGGTTTTCAATGAGCTTATGAACGTATGATACCGTGAAATGTCTGCTAGAATCTGTAGCCTCACACCATGCGCCCGTTTCTTGAAGATAGGCGCTGAGGAGCCGAGATTGTTCGGCCTGTGATACAGGAACAGTATCGGTTTCCAATGGCACCACGCCAGTGACGGCTCGATGAGGCAGAGTTGAGCAGGTCGACGTACTTGGTGATGAAGCATTTTCTTGGTACGTTCGATCGTTCCAGGTTGAAGAGGGGAAAGCAACACCACCACTGTCTGCAAAAGCTTGAGTCTGAGAGGCTACAGAAGAATTCATCGGAAAGTTCAGATCCCATACAGTCGATATCGTTGGGTTCCATCTTGAATTGGCATACTCTGCAATAGTGTCTTCTGACCGAGGTGCGGCTGCCCTCGTCCTCTCAGACTCAAGAAATGCAGTAGCAGAACAGTCTTGATACTCGTGCACAATCTGATCCGTATCGTTCACGATCTGGATACTATCGGCTTGCTTGTCAGGTTGACCTCGTTTTCTCTCGATGGCAAGCAGTGCAGCGCAGTGCTCGCTGGACAATTCTAGCGACCTAGACGGATGGAATGTCACCTTCAGACCCCAGCGACACTCCTGACCGCGAACCTGGCAGCCATGACACCTTGGCTGAGCTCCATCGCCTAATAAAAGTCAGTAAGGGGGAAAGAAGAGAACCGGGGATGAACGCACACTTCCGCCTTCTGCGTCGACAGCACAAGCTTCACATCGCAGTTTCAGCGTTGTGAAAGAGAATGATGACGTCGTTCCAAACTTACCATCCCAATCGAGACCGTGTTCGACTGGTTTGCGCAACCCCGTCTGCGTCACCTGTCATGGAAACGATATTTTCCAATGGCGCGTTGGGTCACAAAGGAAGGAAAGTGGAAGCGCTGAGGTAGGTGGAAGAGTATTGGTAAGCTCAAGAGTGCTTCGGTCCGCCTTGCCACCAGGATGAGAGTGAATTGCCGAAGTCGGGCCGTGGAAAAAAGGCAAGTCGAAGCACTCGCCGACCGGAATGGGTCACCGATCAAAATAGGAAAGCGATGTAGAGAGGATCGCTCCGAGCAGATTTCTTGCGCTGCTTGTATAGGTGTGTCCTGTAGCCAAATACAGCTCTGGACCAGCATGTAATCCACATACCGCGCTTCTCCATATACCAGATGACTAAAGACTCGGCGGTTGCGGTTGCACCTTCGCGGATTGCATCGAAGCGTACTACAACCGTGGTGGATAGATATAAATGCATACGAACACCATCATCGATCTGACTGCACAACACTTCCTCTGATCTCTCAGCATCTCTCATTATCGTCATAATACCTTTCACATTCCGACTTCCTACACAAACCATCAATCATGACCACACAACGTGTGTTCCGCCTGCCTCAGCGCACGTCCATTCTAGATCTCCAGGTCAACGAAGAAAAGGTGCCTGAGCCTGCCTCCCAAGAAGTCCTGATCCGAATCAAGAGCATTGCTCTCAACTTCCGCGACTTCGCCGTCGCCACTGGAAAGTACCCCTTTCCTGTCAAAGACAATGTGGTGCCCTGCTCTGACCTGTCTGGCGAGGTCGTACGTGTGGGCAATCAAGTGGACGACTTCGCCGAGGGAGACAGGGTTATCGCATCCTTTGACTTGAAGACGTTATATGGTGCCATGCCGGATTGGCACCATAGCCTGGGTGGTTGCTACGATGGAGTGCTTCGAGAATATATCGCATTACCTAGCTCTGCGCTCGTTAAAGTACCATCGACCAGCGGGCTCAGCTTCGCTCAACTTTCGGCTTTGGTATGTACGGGCACCACCGCTTGGAATGCACTTTACGGCAATAATCCTCTGAAACCTGGACAGACGGTGCTCTTCCTTGGTAAGAAGGCTTCACTCTGTGTATCACAGCCTTCACTAATAACGTTTGCAGGCACTGGTGGCGTCTCGATCACTGGTCTAATCTTAGCCAAAGCAGCAGGCGCTGTTACAATCATCACCTCTTCATCTGACGACAAGCTCGCCCAAGTCCGAAAGACGTATGGTGCCGACTACACCATCAACTACAAGTCGAATGCGAACTGGTCTCAAGAGGTGCTCAAGATCACCAACGGCCACGGTGCGGACTTTATTCTCGAGAACGGTGGAGCTGGGACGATTGCTCAAAGCATTGAGGCAGTGGCCTATGGCGGAAACATTGCCGTGATAGGGTTCCTTGCCCCATGCCAACAAGACAAGATGCCCGATGTAGCTGCGCTGGCCCTCTCCAAGGGTGCGATCGTTCGCGGCATCATGGTTGGGTCTAAGCAACAACTAGAAGATGTCACGCGTTTTGTGACTTCTAAGAACCTCAACGTGCCCGTGGAGAAGGTCTTTGGTTTTGAAAGGGAAGACGTCGTATCAGCTTTCGAGTACTTGGTGTCTGGTCAGCACATCGGCAAAGTATGCATTGTTGTGAACTGAGAGAGCCGAGGTCAATAGAAACACGATGCGTTCTTAGTGTACATACCTCAGTATCGCCAGAACTGTATGCAATTTTCAAAAGCCGCTATCTGGATTAGCTCCTATCAGTCCATCTTCCACCACCCTCTCCGGGCCTGACTCCAGCCTTCTTCTCACTGCCTGAGAACTTTGCCTCTTCTTCTTCCCACTTCTTCCGCTCTTGCCGTCTCCTTGCTGAGTAGGCACGCGAAAACCTCCAGGCTTCCGTATCTGCTAGGTTCCACTGCTCCACGGCCCCAACCACTGACTTCATGTTCCTATCCTTGCTCTTGATAGCGTCGCGCGCCTTCTTCAGGCGCTCTTGCTCCTTCTCAATCCATTTCTCGTCCGGTACATCTATACCCTCGATGGGCTTGGGAGGTTCCGGACGCGGGAAGATGATGATCTCGGACTCCTTGCTTGGTGAACTGGGCTCAGCGGTTGTGGAGGCGTTCTGTGGGAGACCGAATCCAAAAATCCAGTCCAGATCATCTTGCGTGATGCGTTCGGCTGTAAGCCACAAGGTATGCGCTGGAGCTGCTGCTACTAGCTCTTTGAACTTGAGTACACGGAACTCTTCGGTGTGTTCACTCGGAATCGACTTATCAGTTAGCTTCCGTATCCATAGATCGCGCGAAGCGCTATTGCGCAAGAAGTTGGTGTCTATCATGTCGCGTGTGTAATGCAACGAAGTGAGTGTGTAGGGGTGCGGAACGGTTCCAATCGTAAAGAACTTAGTTGTGTTCACAAACTCCGGAAATTGCTGAAGCTTCATAGACTTGTTGGCATCGCAAGGTTTGCACTTGGGCCGATTAGGAGGGCACGATTTGGGCATCGGGGAGCTTGGGCATTGTGTCAGGTTGCGCGCAATATCCGTCGTCTCGCGTAAGAGGGCAGTAGTATGTTCTGGTACTGGCTTTACAATAGCGACGCCTTCGGGGTGTTGCTCTTGCCAGGTCAGATGAAGATGTGAGTTTATGAGAGTCGCGAGTAAGTCGAGGGCCACGGCTTGAGTTGTGTTGGTAAATTTGTCGGCAACCGTCTTGTACTTGCTGGAGATGGTGGCCATGTTGTAGGATGCGATACCGTTGGCCTTGTTGTCTACTTGGATGTCCTTTGTAGACAGAAGATTGACCACTGGTCCACCCTCTTTTTTCGCTAGCTTGGAGAGCTTGTCCTTGCTCGCGGTAACATTCTTCAGCAGGTCATTGCCCATGACCTTCTTGATAGCATCGTCGACAGTCATTCGGTCTCCGAAGAAGACGGCGTTGTCCAAAGATTGAACTCTTGACAGCTTGGGGTATTCGTTTCGTCGCAAAAAGCTCAGCATGGGGTTTTCATACTCGGCCATGGGCAGTGCGAGCCAATTGACAAGAACGCCGCCGCCCATGTGTCCCCAAGCCAGCCAGCGCATAACCTCGAACTCAATCTTGGCATCCAGCTTCATGCGCTGGAACAGCTGGTATTGTGGGTGGTGCATAGCTTCAGCCCGAGACAGAACAACGGGCTTGAAGCCTTGTGCCCACCATGCTCGTCGCCATGCCAGTATGAGCCGTTGCTCTGCCGCAGACACGTCTTTGTCCTGCTTCTTCGGGACATCGTAGTAGGTGTAAACGGGCGGTCGTTCGCGTAGGGGAGGTAGTAGGGCGGTGTTCTCATCGAGGGTTACGGAGTAGGAGAAAGGGTTGCGCCACTTGAAGTCACTAAGCCATTCTATGGCACCGTAGGCACTCGCGGTAGTGCTGTTGGCCTGGACAGGCGGAGGCTTGTGGGCTGAGGGACCGAAGGGATTGGGTACAGCTGGCAGCTGGCCCAGATCAGGCACGTGGGCTTGGGGATGCTTTACAGCATCGGCCACTTGATCGTAGGTTGGGATGCTATCGCGTGACGGAGGTCCGTAAAAGGTAAAGTTGATAACGAAGAAGAACAGGACGATAAAGATGACTTGGAAACGGCGCGGGGGCATCTGCAGCGTAACGGGCCGGCCCATGAAGGTGTGCTGGATCGGCATGGCGCAACGGGAACGTGAAGGTAAAGTGAACAGAAAGCCAACTACGGTGATGCTGGCAACATGAGCTCTTGCAGGCTACTGCGAGCCGTTATCCGTGGTGGGCCTGAAGTTGCTGCTCCCAGGTATTACAGGACCCAATCAGCCTCTGGAGCGGATAAACAATTAAACGAGCGACACGAAAGCACAACACGGCGCCGCAGTTGCAAGCAGACAATAATTCGACAGCGTTGGATGACGCGTCGTGGCAGACCGATGTTTCCATTTTGGCGAGGACGGTTTGCCAGGCTAGCGTAGGGCTGATGATGCTCCCCCGGACAGACATGCGCGTCGAGCCTTCCCTAGTGGGGGTTCGCCCTAGCCGATATCGCCTGAGTCGAGCATTTTGACTGGATGCGTCATACCCGTCTATTACTTTTGATGTACAAGTCTTTGCTGTTTTCTTTTCAAACTTCACTCTCTGGGGCCTCAGGAAGACGACTTACACTGGACCCAATTTCAAACTTCTCTTCCCTTTGGCCGCACTCCAATTGGACATTTTCGATTTGTCTACGCGCATGCGCACATTCACAACGCGACCCCGCCCTATATTTCCCTGAGACATGCAGGAACAAGTACGCGCGACAATGGCTTCTCTGACCAAGGGAAGCATCCCGGACCCTACCGCAGACCTTCACTGGTCTGACTTCAAGGGACCAATTCACGACATCTTCGCCGCCAATGCTCGCAAGCACCCAGAGCGGCCATGTGTGGTTGAGACTGCCACCAGCAAGACACCAGAGCGCAAGTTCACATACAAGTACATATTCGAGGCTACTGCAGTCTTAGCCCATCATCTTGTGCAAAATGGCGTACAGAGAGGGGAAGTGGTCATGATCTTTGCCCACCGAGGTGTAGATTTAGTAGTAGCCATCATGGCTGTCCTGGCGGCAGGAGCGACCTTCTCAGTACTAGACCCGCTGTAAGTTCAACTTGCCAGATCCACCTCTACATACTGACGTCGCCTAGATACCCTCCAGACCGCCAATGTATCTACCTCGAAGTCTCCCAGCCACGCGCCCTCGTAGTCATCGACAAGGCCACGCGCGAAGCTGGTCCCCTTTCAGAGCAAGTCAGGAACTACGTCAAGGACAACCTACAACTCCGGACCGAGATCCCCGCGCTCGAGCTCAAAGACGATGGAACACTTGTCGGAGGCTCAAAGGATGGAAAGGATGTGCTGGAGGAGCAGCAGAAGCTCAAGGCCGAGCTCCCGGGCGTGCTGGTCGGTCCAGACTCGACACCCACACTTTCATTCACATCAGGATCCGAAGGAAAGCCCAAGGGTGTCAAGGGCCGTCATTTTTCGCTGACGCACTACTTCCCGTGGATGGCTGAGACCTTTGGACTGTCTGAGGACGACAAATTCACTATGCTTTCCGGAATTGCTCACGACCCAATCCAGCGAGACATCTTTACCCCACTCTTCCTTGGTGCACAGCTACTCGTACCCAGTAAGGAAGATATCCAGCATGAGAAGCTTGCCGAGTGGATGCGCAAGTATGGCGCAACCGTTACACATCTCACACCTGCCATGGGCCAAATTCTCGTTGGAGGTGCTTCGGCAGTCTTCCCCAGCCTGCACCACTCATTCTTTGTGGGTGACTTGTTGATCAAGCGCGATTGCAGGAGGTTGCAGAACTTGGCGCCAAACGTCCGCATCGTCAACATGTACGGAACCACAGAAACACAAAGAGCCGTCAGCTACTACGAGTTGCCAAGCTGTACTGAAGCACCCGAATTCCTTGACAGCATCGGTGAGGTGATCCCAGCTGGTCGTGGCATGAACAACGTCCAGCTTTTGGTAGTCAACCGCGAAGACAGGACAAAGGTTTGCAAGCCCGGCGAGAGTGGTGAAATCTACGTACGAGCTGGTGGTCTGGCCGAGGAATATTTGGGTCTGCCTGACATGACAGCCGCCAAGTTCGTCGACAACTGGTTTGTAGACCAACAGAAGTGGATAGACGAAGACAACAAAAAGGTAGAGAGTCAAGGCGCCGCTGAACCGTGGCGAGAGTTCTACAGAGGTCCACGAGACAGGCTCTACCGCTCTGGCGACCTGGGCCATTACTCAGAGGATGGAAACGTGCACTGCACAGGTCGAGTAGACTCGCAAGTGAAGATTCGAGGTTTCCGTATTGAACTGGGTGAGATTGACTCACATCTCTCTGCTCATCCTTTGGTGCGCGAAAACGTCACATTGTTGAAACGCGATGCCTACGAGGAGCCAACACTCGTCAGTAAGTCTCAACTCTCTCTGCAGTTTTGACCATGACTAATATCACAGGCTACATCGTCCCCGAGATGAAGCGTTGGTACGACTGGCTTGAAGAGCGTGGTGCAAAAGACAGCGATTCTGCAGACGACACTAGTATGGTCACATTGCTGAAGCGCTTCAAGTATCTACGAGATGACGTGCGAGAGCATCTCAAGAAGAAGCTCCCCGCATATGCCGTGCCATCGATCATTGTTCCACTCATTCGATTTCCGCTGAACCCGAACGGCAAGATCGACCGACCAGCGTTGCCATTCCCAGAACCAGCACATCTAGCAGCTGCTGGTGCAAGACGTCCTTCACAGTTAGGCGCAGCTTTGACGCCAACTGAGAAGAAGATGGCCAGTATCTGGGCAGAGCTCCTTGGCGATCGCGGTGTAACGGCCGATGGTATCGGTGGAAGTGACTCCTTCTTCGACCTCGGCGGACACAGTATCATCGCACAACAGCTGTTCTTCAAGATCCGACAAGAGTGGAAAGACATCGATGTGCCTATGACTACCATCTTCCAATACCCCACATTACGCGGCTTCTCAGCAAACATCGACCAGGCAATGGATCCTATCGGTCTACGCCTGGATACTGCCGAGGCCATCGACGACGACCCAGAAGACGAAGCATACTCTGCTGATGCCAGAGAACTCGCTAACCAATTGACCGAATTCAAGACCAGGGAACCGTTGAACCCGAAGGAAGAGGTGCATACTTTCCTCACTGGTGCGACAGGTTTCTTGGGAGCCTACATTCTACGAGACATCTTGTCTAGACCTGGAAAAGTCACGGTGCTTGTACGTGCGAAAGATATTGACGCTGCACTTGGACGTGTCAGGCAGACGTGTTCTGCATACGGTATCTGGGAAGATAGCTGGGAATCGCGCCTAGAGCCACTCGTCGGAGACCTTGAGAAAGAATATTTCGGCCTTGAACCAAACACGTGGAACAAACTCGCAGACTCCGTCGACGTTGTGATTCACAACGGCGCATTGGTACATTGGGTATTGCCGTACTCACGTCTCCGAGGGCCCAACGTCATATCCACTATGACTGCACTTTCAATGTGTGCTGCGGGCAAACCCAAGAACTTCGGCCTTGTCAGCTCAACATCAGTACTTGACACAGACTACTTCGTGAAGTTGTCTGAGAAGAGTCTGGCGAACGGTGGTACAGGTGTCCCCGAAGAAGATGACTTGGAAGGTGCCCGCAAGGGCTTAGGAACCGGTTATGGTCAATCCAAGTGGGCAGCTGAGTACCTCACACGAAAGGCCGGTCAGAAAGGTTTGAGTGGATGCGTAATCCGTCCCGGCTACGTTTTGGGAGATCCAGAGTACGGCACCACCAATACGGACGACTTCCTCGTGCGTATTCTCAAGGGCTGCATCCAACTCAAATCTCGACCCGACATCACAAACACTATCAATATGGTTCCTGTGACTCACGTCGCGCGCGTCGTTGTAGCGTCCTCGTTCAATCCACCTATAGCACCGCTCGGGGTTGCGCAAATCACCTCCCATCCTCGTATCACCTTCAACGAGTTCCTGGGCGCTCTCGAAAACTTTGGCTACAATGTTCCTCTCGTCACATACTCAGAGTGGAAGCAAAACATGGAAGCCTATGTCTCAGACCGCTCCGGTACGAAAGAAGAGAACGCTCTGTTACCGTTATACCATTTTGTGACTGGAGATCTGCCTGCTGATACCAAGGCACCTGAGCTTGACGATATGAACGCGACAGAAGCTCTCAAGAAGGACCAAACATGGACAGGTCAAGATTGGAGCCAGGGTGGTGCGGTAACAGAAGACACTGTAGGTGTCTATGTCAGTTACCTGATCGAGCTCGGTTTCATGCCCAAGCCAGAGAAGAAGGGCATCAAAGAGCTGGTGATGAGTCGGTTGACAGACGCTATGCGGGAAGGTATGAAACTGGTTGGTGGTCGGAGGGGTGTCTAGGTCATTTCTACCAAAATTTTGGACTGCGGCGTCACTGCGCATTGGGGGTCTATCTAGTAAGGGCCACGATCTCCGCTACCAGATGCTAGAAAAGGCAAAGATACATAGATGTTTTATCTAACCGACAAGTACTGCATTAGATTATCTGCAGAATTTAGTCTGGAATTCTTGGAGTATCATATCTGGTTGCAGTGAGGTCATTGCGACTGAACCGTTCTTTGTTGATGCTGATGTATGCGTTCCTTCTATCGCGGCTTCCAATCACATTGAGTGGCATCACAGCCATCGCCGATACAACAATACTTCGCACAAACGCTATCTTACATCCCTCGCACTGTACGCCGACGATTGCCTCTGCGTTTCGCATCTCTTACCAACAACATACCCGGCACGTCGCAAGCATCGTCCGCGAGGCGGGACAAAACTCCGCAACTCGTCGATGTGATCGCCATGCCGTATATTACCACCGGCTGTGGCTGCAGCTATAGCAGAACGCCTATCGCAACGTGGCTCATGTATTCGATGCGAAGGAGCATGTCATGAATGCAACTGTACATACAAATCGACGTCACTGATAGCACTTCCAGCTCACCGTCGGAATCTGCCATGTGTAGGCAGTACCAAAGGTACGGTAGGTTCAGTCCGGTCGCTGGTGTTGTACGATTAAAGTGCGAACAACATGCCGAGAATGCGACGGACTAACCAAAACAAAAGCAAATCACACGATAGATATCGATCCAGCATCTGCCAGGACACCTGGCGCCGTCAACAGAGTATCTGAGCTTCTCATGTGCCAACGCCAAGATCACGATCAGCAAGACCAACTTCGTTTCAGCCACGCTTGGAGGCCGGATTCAGACTCAGCAAAGCAAAATGCACCTACTTCCGCCAACAAGCGCTATCAAATGCACTCCGCCGCCTCCGACTTGGTCTCGCGGTACGACACGAGAGTGCTCGCGACGTTGCACCGCGGGACCGCAACCCGCCGCGTCTTCCTGTCCCCAACTAGCGTCTAGGCAGGTTGGAGAAGCGTCCTGGATTTATCTCGAGAGTCGTGTCTGTGGTACACAGGCCCAAGATCCGCAGGTTCAATATTTCCTAGGCACATCATCACGCAGCCAGCGGACGCCCTAGACGGACCGTGGTAGCGCGTGTTACCGGCTTGGCGTGTTTTCAGAGGACATTGCACAAGACAGTGAGCACCACCATGCGGCGGTCCGTTTGCTCAGCGTTTCTCAGCATCGTCGGCGCAGGCCAAGACAAAAGGTAGAGGTGATGAGGATGAAAGCTGGGGCTCCAGCACCAGGATAGGTCGCTGCCGCGAATTCCGTCCTCGGCCTCAGAGGCGCCTGGATGAGAGTTGCGCTGGGTCACCCATGCGAGCCGTGATTGGCCGTCCCCGTCTTGCGATGCTCTGCCCAGCCGCAATGCCGAGCCTTGGGGATGAAAGCCAAGCCCAAGACCTTCTCCCAAGGTCTTGAGAGCGTAATTGTATGTAACAAGAGTCTTGCCTCTCCTGAGGGAAGCCTCCGCCTCTTCTATAACATGCCCGGCACCTCATCGACTTCGCATGTCTCCAAGGGTCGTCTAAAGCCCGTCCAGCAGTGACGCCGCCCACCAATTAACTGCAATGGAATCCCAGCGTCCGCCGGTGCCATGTTCGGCCACATCCCCCCAGCAGAGCCAACCCCAGCGCCAGCTCTCGACGAACGCTTCATCCGACGAACACAACTACGCATACAACGAGAAAGAGCCATATCAGCGACAGCACAGCATCCGAACAGACCGTCATAGCAAGTCGAGTTTTGGCCGTGGCCATGATTCTGTCATCTCGTCGCACCCATTCTCGCCAAAGGCCTCCTCTGCGCCAAGCCCAACCAGCAGCATCTCCTCGATAGGTCAACAACGCAACTCAACACCCGAGATCCGATATTCCAGATCGGACATAGAACAAAACAACATACAATATCCCCAACAAGCGCATCTTGATCCTGAGAAGCATGGCTACGGTTCGTCGCACGACGGCCGATCTCCGAACCGCGCGTCTGCGGCAAGACTGGACAGCGACGCGATCGTCTACGACAAAGGCGCATTCCATGAGAAAGGTCCAGAAGAAAAAGCATGGCAGTTGTTGGTATGTGAACCATCGTCTCTCGGTCGTCAACAGCATGGCTAACAAACATGTAGTTTTGGCTCTGCGGCCCATGTGCCTTTCTCTCCGGCGCCATCGCTCTCTGGACCATCCTCGCTCTCCTGATCTCGATCGTACTAGCCCCCCTGCGATTCTGCACTACCCGCCCACCATTTTCGGCACAAATCACCGCCTTCCTCGCACCAGCGCTGAACCTTCAACTACACTTGGTCTATTCCCACGACTCAACAACCGGCTACAGCGCGCCCATGCTCGTCGTCGTCCATCTCTTTTCGCCAGTCGTTGCATTTGGTGTCGCGATAGCTGCATGGACGGCGGCTGGATTCTGGTTTTTCTCGTCCATCTTAGGAGACCCTGGAGGTCACGACGGGCACAACGATGGTAAAGAGACTATCGTCAGTGTGCGGAACTGGTGGGAACGATGGCTCTCGAGGGGACTACGCGAGACCAATGTTTGAAGAGGAGGCTATCACTGCAGCGACGAGTTTTTGTTTTTTCCGTTCGGCCCATGACGGCACGAACGATGTTTAAGCGGCATATACCATGGCGTACTTTTTGTTTTGAAGGGCAACGGACATGATGGGAATGCTGATCTGGGACGACAGCACGGCGTTACTGGACCTCTCTATACGAAGAGCAGGAGAGCGGTTGGAGCTCGACATGATATACCCCATTTTACTCGAATTATACCAAACTTCCTACACAATGACTTCTCCATTTTGCAAAAGTTCGTTTCAAGCAGTAGTCTCATTCACGTGAACGCGCCTCGTACGAGACACTTTGCTAGTCCAATTTTCCAAGCAGGCAGACCACGCTCCCAAGCCACTATCCAAAGGAGCCAGA
>Ga0265797_10001066_pt1 | contig 49442 bp, 55 predicted proteins | sample P2T30metagenome_FD_192433 | JGI IMG/M metagenome (GOLD analysis project Ga0265797, IMG submission 192433) | Plant litter microbial communities from East Loma Ridge, Irvine, California - P2 T30 | ecosystem: Environmental > Terrestrial > Plant litter > Unclassified | place: USA: California...
CCTACCGACCCACCTCCTCCCCCACCCCGCCAACCCCTTCCACCACCCCCCAACCCCCCTCCTTCCCCCCTCCAACGTCCCACTAACCCACCCAAACAACCCCAACAGCGCCAAACTCCCCCCAAACACACCCCCAAAAGCCCACCAATACCCCCCAACCTCAAACTCCAAGCCCCGAAACTGAATACTAAAGTACCCCGTCATAAGCGTGACCGGCGTAAACAGAATTGTAATCTTAGCTAGCAGTAAAGTAACCCATGTAAGGCGCTCGACGCTAAGCGACTCTTTGATAGCGATGAGATTGAAGTTCATCATTACAAGCGCGTCTTTCTGCACGATGCACTCGTCGATCTCGCTGAGTGCGTACAGCGCAATACGATCCTTCAACCTCTCAAACCTGACTTTCGCAGCGGAACTCAGGCCGACGCCGAGCAGGGAGTCGGACTCGGGGATCAGTACGGGGCCTGGGATGGAGTGCTGCTCGTGCTCGGAAAAAGAGTGTGCTGTCGTGGCGCCGGATAGGATGTGTGAGTTTTTAAGCGATGCGAGGGATGCTTCTTGTTTTTTTAGCACGAGGGAGATTATGAGGGTGTATGAATTGTAGACGCGTTTTAGGACGGCGAGTTGGGTGCCGATGTGGTGGAGTTGGGTTATGTGGGTTAGGGAGGCTGTGAGGAGCATTTCTTGGCGCTGTGTGGAGTTAGTTAGGCAGTTGGGCAGGTAGTCACGTATCGATATTGGCAAGGGGGGGAGGGAGCATGTACATGAGACGGAACTTACTAGTCGGTCTAGTTCAGCGGCGTACCCGTGCTCGCGGCGTGATATGAGATTGAATGTCGCGCCCCAGTCCTCGAAAAGATAATAAAACAAGAGTCCAGGCGCATCACTCGGCCGATGCGCAGTCTCTTCTTCGCTCGTACCAACGCGCTGTCGGATAGGAAGTTGCACAAGCGCCGTGTCTCTCAGCGGCGTCGGCGCTTTGCTCAATTGGCGAAACACATTAACCAGGTTGCGCCGCGTCGTGTACAGCATTTTGAGCTGCGAGATGGAAAGCTCTGTCTCGATGAAGGGGAACGGGTCTTCGGAAATGGAAATGACGGTCTTGTCTTCGCAGAGGAGGAGCCAGTTCCAGACGCGCTTGCCGTGGGGGAGATCGCGTTTGGAGTCGGAGGCGGGGGGCTCGGCGTCGGTGTGGGGGCACTTGGTGCGTACGTTGTGTAGGGAGTTGTAGCCTAGGCACACGACTGCGGAGGGTGGTTAGTGGGAAGAGGTCAGGGAGTGGCATGGCTTACAACGACGGCCCCAGTCGACGGTACTCCAGTGCCACACGTCGTCTACGAGCTGGTAGTGGCTCAGATCTTCCACCATTTCTAGCTGTGCTGAGTGCATGAGATCTGTCATGCCGATACTGCTCTCTGAATCTAAGCTCCTCGTGTTCGACGTCTTCGTTGACCTGCCCGATAGACGTGAGCGCAGCGTGGAGGAGCTCTTGTTCTTGTGTAGAGACTGTGGCTTCGGTGGACACGGGTTGCTTCGCATCATGCCCAGGAGTCGTGGTGTGAAGTCGAAATGCTGGCCCAGAACTTTGAGCAGGTCTTTTTGGTTGTATGGCATCCAGATGTTGATCCATCGCGTGTGCAGTTCTGGTGGGCGCGGCGCTGCGAGCAATTTGGAGTATGCGTGTGCATCGAGGTCGAATGCGCCGAAGGCTTCGTCCTCGCCGAAATCTAAGCAAAAGTTCTGGCTGCGTGGGTTTCGTGTCTGCCTGTCGAAAAGATCGAAATTTCGTGCGTTGTCGAAGTCCCGGAAGCAGTGCTGGACGCTTTCATCTGGAATTTCTTGGTAGTATGTTGGTAGATTTTCGGCGGGAGAAGCAGGTCGGAAAGGGCCTGACATGATGATGGTTCTCGATGTAGGTGGGGACAAGGCTCGCCATGGCAACGTGGTTTTGATCTGGGAAGGGGATAGAGGGAGGCACTGCTGATGCGCGCTCGTGGTTGATCCAGTTTTGGTTATGTGTCTTGTGTGAGAGCCTCATGGCGTTGGTCACGCGACGCGATGTAGTCCCAAATGGTCCTTTTAGGCAGACAGTTTCATATGGTGGTTACCTATTTTCAGCCGGAGGATGGCAGTGCAACGACATGATCTCAGGTACCGTGGCTTTGCGGATGTCTGAAAGAAAAGATAAAGAGCTCGAAGCATGTTGGTGTAACTGGTGGTGTACGGTTTGGTGGATCCCATTGGTCCGCGTGTTGCCCTTCACCTGACCTTTTGTGACTAGTCCTCATTAGGCGTATGTGCCACAATCGACCTTTGCGCGTGCAGCTCGCTTGCATGACATAGCAACAGCTGTGTCGCGCGTTTTTCCTCCTCCTACACTGTTACTTCACGCACAGCAACCTCATAGAACACCAATAGCTGGAGTGCCATGTGTGCTGAATTCAAGCAAGATGCACCACATCCAAGTGGTCATTAATTGCAGACTCTGCTAGTTCCTGTTCGCATATCGGGCACCGCACCATCATCGTGTTGTCCACGAACGAGGCATTTCCTACATCGCCGTGACTAGAACCCAGTCGTGACCGTTTCTGGCCATTTTCCTCCATCACCAGCGTCGACGCCCTACGCTTGTTGCTTGTAGTCGTCGCACTTTCAGCCCCACCACTCAGATCGACAGGCTTGTCAGAAGTTCTACCTTCCGTCTCATCTTCTCTCTTCGCACCGGGCTTGATCCAATTATCAATCTTATTCTTCTGCCTCCCAGCCCTCTCCTTCGCAGACATAGCCTCCAGCTGTTTCTTCGTCACAGCCGGTTCCTGCACTTTCGTATAAGTCCCTCCGCACTCCTCTTCATGCTTTTCCCACCAAGTATCCCCCCTCCCCGGCGCCCTGTTCATACTTCTCTTCACCATTCCAAAGTACGGGGCTTGGGATTTGCACGGCCCATCGCACTGCCACACATGCGTGCGATAACTATCCACCTCGTCGTGGAACGTATGGAAGATAGTCACCTCGTAGTTCCCATGGTTGTTGATTGCGTCAGCGAGGAGCTGGAAGCCAATGCCGTGGCCTGTGCCGTCGTCGCCGCGCGAGTGCGCCCAGGAGGTGGTGATGAAGAAGTAGGCGTGTATGGCTTCGTGGAGGAGGGTGTTGATTGTGTCGGAGCGGGGGCGGTATTGCAGCAGTGGTGTACTGAGTTTTAGACGGATACGAGTGAATTTGCCGGTGGTGGGGTGTTTGGAGAGCTCGCAGATGCCGGCGCAGCTGATGGGTGTTAGCATGGGAATTTTCGATGTGCAGTTCTTGGATTGTTCACAGAGTCAGTCGAGGCGACCAGAGCACCTCAACACGAGGTAGCAAGAGCTTCCGGAAGTACAGAACACTGTAGTGCGCGAACAGCTCGTGCACATCAACAAAAGGCTCGCCATTGTTTATGATGGTGCTGATGCTCTGCAGGGCCACTTGCTGCTCAGCGGACAGCTCCTCCAGCGTCGCGATGGCTTGCAACGCTGCATCCTCGTCGGTGAGCATGAAGGCGACAAGGCATTTTCCGGGTGCTGGTGATGTCTCTTGTGGATGTTGGTTGGTGGTGGAGTCGATAGGGCTGGTGGCGCAGATGACATGGGCTGGGCAGACGGGCTGTGGCTTTAGTTTAGTGCGCGGCGTCATTGCTTGGAGTCGCGGCGACATGCCACGAGATGGGCCAACCCAAGACTTGTGCCTGAAACCCCTTGCGCTGCTTGATAACGTGTGTCATCTTCTGCCTCATCCAAAACATTAACGCAAATTCGGCCACCATACAAACGCACATCAGAATCGCGCCACCACATCTCTCATCTACCGTATGACGCACATGCTTGCTCCACACCACGCCCACGCGACCGCATCACCGCCGAATCACCACGTGCGGCCTTTTCCGCAGTCACTCGGATGTGCGTGCCCATAGGAGACGCTGACCGCTGACCTTACCATGGACGTGCCTGGCTCCGTCGACCTCGTGCGCACAACCTCGCAGAACTCGACCCTCTCCAACCCACGCAACCGCAGCATCGCACGCATACGGCCCTCGAAGCGCAGCTCGAATGCGTCCCTGAGCCGTAGCCGCAGTCGCGCTCCCTCGCCCAGCGAAGACACCAAGAGCCTGACGTCGTTTCCCTCGCTGTCGCCTAGTCCGGAGACATCGCCCGTGCAGACGCGTGTAAATGGCTGGTTCAGATCTACGCCCAACCCAAATGAAGGCACCAAGAACACGATAGAGTCTCCTGATACGGTTGTCGCTGTGCCGCCGCCAGACTTTGGGAAGACATCGGCTCCAACTACAACGACGGTCAGGAAGGTCACCAAGTCGACACAGCAGATCGTGGGCAGTCTGGTTGCAGCTGGATCCGCACGGGGGCGATCTGCCTTGTTCGACGACGCGCCGCAGGAGAATGCAAAAGTGGTGGGAAACTTGCACTTCTCGAGCGATGATAATGTCAAGCATGCGTTGGCACAGACAGGCGCGGTCGCTTTGGTGCGCCAGCTAGCAGGAGACCTGGCCCAGCGAGATGCACAGATCACGGCGTTGCGGAGAAGGGCAGAGGAGCGGGAGAGGATACTACGGAAGATGCTGCAAGAATGTGAGGTCTCAAACATGGACATTGAGAACAGGTTACGCGAGCTGGAGAGAGTCAAAGATCAGTCCGGCGGACTGTCCAGAGCCAAGACAAGAGGCGACAGCGAGCCGTCTGGTCTGCATCCGGATGACCCAATGGAGGAGAGGCTGGCGAGAGCCATGGAGGACGAAGTGGCTGAACATCCTGATGCACTAGGCTTTGACTCGGGAATCTCAGGGCCCTTGGCAGAAGTACGATCAATACATTCGGTGGCTTCCGACGCACCCCGTGAAGCCGGACGACAGGGCTGGAAGAGTTACATTTGGAACGGCACGAGTAGGAAGAGCAGCAGGGCACCTTCTGTTGCGAGCTTGGTTGACAGAGACGCAGAAGCTGTACTGCCCAAGACCAGATCGCGCGCGTCAAGTGGAGCAAAACCGCCGCGGAAGCCGATTGCTACTGACACGTTTGTCCCTCCTGGTGGTAGTGCCGTGCCTGCTCTGCGTAGGCTTCACAGCCAGGATCACGCTGTTGACTCTGCCACTCGTCGGTCTTCTTCAGTTTCCATCACAAATTGGGCGCTGAAGATGGTAGCAGGAAACAGCCAGGCTGGCGGACCCAAACCTGGCACGGTGCGAGGGCGCAAGCATGCCTCTTCCGACGCTGCGGATCGTACACTCTCTGTTGACTCGACACGAACTACGCAGTCAGCCAAGTCGGCTCTCGCAAATGTACAGAAGCGAGGTCGTGTGGGACCAAATGGAACCATCAAGAGTATATCTACAGAGGCACCAAAGCCTGCCTCGACTAGCGTTGGTCCAGCTCCTCCCAACCGTGGGATGAGCAACCTAGGGCCCGTGGAGATGGACAGAATATTACCCGAAGACTCACGACCACCCACTCTGGTCCAGCAGCACAACAGGTTCGTCGGTAGTAGCGAGTATCTGACCGATCGATTCGGCTTCATATATGACCAGAGGCGAAAGAAGAGGCAGAGCGAGGCCGCTGCCGAGCTCTCCAAGCAGAATCGAAACAGCAATATCGAGTCACTGGGAGACGGCAGACACGCACTCCATCAGCTTGGGGAAGAGCAGGAAAACGTCAAGGCTGCTTCTGGAGCCAATGGTGCAACGACCAGGCCCACGAGTTCAAGCTCCGAAGATTTAAACAAGACTGTTACCAAGACGTGGGCAGACTACTTGAAGCTGGCGACACATTCGACTGAACTACTATCGCATACTCCATCAGCCGCGCCCATCACGTCAATCGAAACTGCAGAAGCCGAAATGGCAGGCCCCAAGATGAGCCAAATAACACTGACAAAACGTGGTTCTCTCCCTACCTCGTCCAGCAATCCCGAACCCGCACCATCACGAATCGTGTCTGGCAACGCGGAGCTATCAGTCACCACGCCCTCCGCGCCCTCCACCCCCATCAGCCCGTACCCTCCTCAAATCGACCCCGTCAAGTCCCTCCTCGACCAGATGTCCGACGTACACGACACCCTCCAACGCGACAAAAGCGTTCGCTGGAACGAGTTCCTACGCAAAGTGCGCGCAGGAAACAAACGCGACGCCCCATCCTCCACCAACACCCCTTCCGCACCCGAAACATTCCTCGCAGACGGCGAAATGGTCGGCATCGCCTCGCTCGGCAACAAAGGTTCCGTCGGCCGCGCAAAATGGCAAGAGTTCCGGCGTCTCGTGCTCGGCGGCATCCCAGTTGCCCTGCGCGCCAAAGTCTGGGCCGAATGCTCTGGCGCGTCCACCCTGCGAATCCCAGGCTACTACGAAGACATCCTCTCCAACGGGATCGACGACCCCGAAATCGCAACGCAAATCACAATGGACATAACGCGTACGCTATGCGATAACATCTTCTTCCGTACCGGCCCCGGCGTCCAGAAACTCGACGAAGTCCTCCGCGCCTACGCACGCCGCAACAAAGTCGTCGGCTACTGCCAGGGCATGAATCTCATTACAGGAAGTTTACTACTCATTATGCCCACGGCAGAAGACGCCTTCTGGACCCTCGCAAGCATGATCGAAAACATACTCCCGCAGCACTACTACGACGCGCACCTCCTCACCTCGCGCGCCGACCAAGCCGTTCTGCGCGCCTACGTATCCGACCTCCTCCCCACTTTATCCTCGCACCTCCTCGCCCTTGAAATCGAACTCGAGGCCCTGACATTCCAATGGTTCCTGTCCGTGTTTACAGACTGCCTCTCCGCCGAAGCGCTATTTCGCGTCTGGGATGTTGTACTCTGCATGCACGATGGCTCGACTTTTCTTTTCCAGGTTGCGCTCGCGCTGCTGAAGTTGAATGAGAAGCATTTACTTGGGTGCGAGAGTCCGGCGGATGTGTATCATTATATTAATCACCAGATGACGAATCATGCGATTAGCATTGATGGGCTTATACAAGCGAGTGATGCGCTGGGGAAAGTCATCAAGCGCAAGGATGTAGAAGAGCGGCGTGCGAAGGCTGTGAGCGCGGAACAAGAGCTTATGAGGCAGCGCGAGGAATTGAGGAGGGAGAGGGATAGGACGAGGGCTGTGGCACGCGCGGATGTGGCGATTCCAGAGGAAGAGGCTAGAAATGCAGCGAGTGAAACGGCACACACGCCCATGCGTACAGCCTCCCAGCGCAGCGACGATCATGAAGACGCGGAGGAAATGATCCGGGATCTGGAATTAGCGCAGCGCACGCCGATGCCTATCGAGGAAGAGTCTCTGTGGCGGGGGTAGGGCGGGAACGCAATATGTGAGGGTTCAAAAGATTGGAGGAAGGACGGTGGCGGGAGTTGTCGTTTATCTTGCATTGGCATTGCGTTGCATTGTCTTCCGTGCTTTGGTTTGGCGAGCATTCATTCTTCATCATCATAACATATACCCTGTGTGCTGAGCTTTGGTATTAGGAGATTGGGAAAATGGGGTGTTTGATACCCTTGATACCGCGTTCATTATACTATGCGTTGCTTTGACGTGTACACTTGAACGCTACGTCGGTCTGATTTACACAAATGACATTGTCGTGTTTGTTCTTGTAATGTGCCAGAAACATGCCCAAATAATTGATTATGAGGTAACAACACGCAACACGGTGAGTTCCATCCACGAAATATTTGTGACAGTAATCTTATCCACACCTCTACGTTTTAGTATTCCTATACTTATTCTTGTTCATATTTGTGTTGGAATTCGGGCGCGTAGCTAAGAATGCAAAGTATGCAATGTAGCTAAGAATGCAAAGTATGCAATGTAGCTACTTTGAGCTTGTACAAAGAGTCTAGGAACAAGTGCTAGTTTCTTACAACGAAGTGCTTGTTATGTGTATCCTATTGGTGCTGAGAGACTGGTCTTGGAATCAGGGCTAGAAGCTGGATGAAGGTATATGTCTCGGCGTGAAGGTTTGCGTGTTGTTGGCTTTTTGTACCATGGAATTTTTTTTAAGCGTGTGGTACTTAAGATAAGATGTTGGTGTGAGTGTGAACGCCTGTAAATGCTCTCCCGCAGTAACGCCATGCCATGCTCAGTCCCAAGAACGATGTACGCTGTGATGATGCCCTTCTCGCTCGCTCGCCCCCATCTCTCAAGCTTCCCAGCCGAAACACGCCATCCCATCACCCACTCTTCACACTCTCCCCATCCTCCCCACCCTTCCCCTTCTCCTTCCTCCTCTTCTTCTTTCCCTCCCCCTCCTCCTTCACCCCATCCTCCCTCTCCCCCTTCCCCAACACCGCCCCCTCATCCGTATCAAACGCCTTCCTCTTCCTCTTCAACTCCTTGTCCGTCTCGAGCATATCGCTCACCCTTCCCAACTTCGCCGTATCCCTCCTCAACATAAATTTAAAGTCGTCGAGCTTGATTTTCGCGCGCTTGGCGTGGTGCGCCGCGGCGGCCGCCTCGTGGCATGTCTCGATGATGTAGTCGGTTATGATTTCGTCGAGGACGCGAATGGTTTCGGGGAGGGGGTAGTCGTTGTCGCCAAAGGCGAGGAGGAAGGCTTCTACTGTTGCGGGGGTTAGGAATAGGGCGGAGGTGGAGTCGTGGGTGGGGGCTTGGGGGGCGCGGGGGTGGGGTGGAATTGGCATTGTTGTTTGTTGGTGTGATATTTGGTGTTGAGAGCGCGGAGGAGGTTGAGAGTGTAGGGCTTGAGGCGTAGATGGATGTAGCAAGAAGGTGCTGGCGCAAATAGGGAGGCAGGCGCAAACGATCGCGCGAAGGTGAAGGTGAAAGCAGCTCCATCTCACTTACAATCCTGCGTAGGGAACTGCTGGCCCTTTTGGCGCAGTCGCATGCGCACTTCCGTCATCGTGTGCGACTATGCTTCTTCACTGCGCGCCCAATCGCCGCGTGCGTCGCGTGCCTCTTGAGTAGCCAGGAAAAGACGCCGTATAAATTTCGTGAGGATTACTGAGACCAGATGAGACCAGGATTTGGGAAGTGGTGTCTAAGCTTTTCAAACAAGCGTAATGTAGATGTCGAAGCTCAAAGACGCAGCAACAAAGTCGCACATGCAACGCAATGACGATCAACGCTCGCCGTGCGCACAGACCGCCATCAACTTCCCCATGACACGACATCTGTCCCTCCACTCCAAAACCCATAGACTACAACCTCACACGCACCCGAATTCCAAGTCGCAAACCTACCTCCCAAAATGGTACGCCTCCTCCTCCCTCCCTCTCCCCTCCCACCCCAAAACTAACCCTACCCCAACCAACCAGACCGCCCTCTTCAACTTCCAATCCCTCCTCCTAGTAATCCTCCTCACAATCTGCACCTCGACCTACGCGCACTACGTCTTCCCCGGGATAATCGACAGGAACAAGGAAAACTACTTCGTCTCGCCGTTTTGGAAGGCCGCGAGGGTGGGGGAACGCCTGAGTCCGTATGTGAGTATTGCTTGTGTCGTTATGGCGGTAAGTGGATCAACGAGGGGAGGGGAGGGGGGTGTGAGAGTGAGGGCAGGGGCTAATGGTTCTTAGGCGCTGGAGTTTATGGGATAAGATGAGGAGAAGGATGTTGGAGGGGATGGTGGGATCGGGATTGGGATTGGGCATAGCGAGGCGTTGGGGTGTCTTTTTGGAGGGTGAGGGTTTGGCATGTGGACATACGGCGGTCACGTATTCATCGCACCAGAGCGGATCAATGGATACGAATTGTCGAGGTTATCAAGTGAACGAACAGGTCGAAGCATTTGCGCCAGACAGGCCCGCGACATATATACCAGTTCGAGCACAACGCTGTCTTTGTCGCTCGTTTCATGGCGCGAGACGCTCCAGGCAGCCGTGAACGCAAGGATCTGCCACCAAAGTAATCGTCACATACTCACCGAACAGCAACGCACAGCAATCCATCATTCATTATACAGCACTCGTCGTCAAAACTTTCAATCCGCTCATCGTGACATTAAAATATATACAAGCACTTTCGTCTCCCCCTCACGATCAAAGCAGCAGCAAGCACTCACGCTTTCCGCAGTTTTGTTTCAACCAAAATGTGCTATGGTACAAAGGATGTACCAGCACCATCGGACCCAATCTAAAACCAATGCGTACCGTATACCCAGTTCATACAAAGGCTGATGATAGTACACAGACGAGTCCAGCGCCTTCCCTCCAGGCGCGCGCGCAAACAAAGATGAGAGTTCGAACATTTTTTGTTGTGAATCGCACAATCCATTGCTGGCACCGTGTAAAACCGCCAGGTTATAAAAGACAAAACAGAAGAAGCGCACAAAGGTATAGCACAAGAAAAGGACAACCATGAAGAAGGAAAACAATCTACGCCAAACACCCAACAAGAGCCCGACTCAACTGGCTCTCACTAGTGCTTGCGGCTCGCCTCGCCCTTCTCAAAGCACCCATGCAGACCCTGCCCAGATCCCGCGCGCTCATGCGCACCCTCCACGTCGCTCGCGTCCTCGACCACGACGTGATCATGGTCCATCATCATCATGTCGGGCTGGCTGTGAGCGTCGTCCGCATCCTCGTCGTCGTCGTCATCGTGGTCGCTCACTAGACCCGGGTTAGACTCAACTGTATGAGGGCTGAGATCTACCGGAGAATGCAGTGAGTCCTGACCACCTTCAGATATTGACGGAGTTGGGAGCGAGAACGGGAGGCGCGCGTGAGACTGCGTGATGCCTTTCTTGCTGCCTGGACGTGCGGAAGGTGCCTTGCTGCCGGAGACAGGGCCAGAATCGTTCGCAGGTAGTCGGGCAAGCTGGGGCGGCACGGCGGCAGTAGGCGTTGGGAGCGCATTTGATTCCGCAAAGTCGTCATCGGCAGTCTCTAGCGAGTCGAGGTCAACCTTTGTTCGTGCAGTTTCCATGAGTGACTTGAGGTCACCAGTGAATCCAGCATTCTGCAACTGGGCGTCCAAGTAGGGAACCGAGGAAGTCCTTTTGAGGCTTGCCGGAGAAACCATCGTCGAATCACGTGGCGTAGCATTGCGATCACGATGAACATCCTTGGCCCGAGCGACAGGCGTGACTTGCGTAGCGAGAGGGTGAACAACTCCGGGCATCGGCGGGACTGGAAACGACACTGTAGGTGTAGCGGCCGGAGTGCCCGCAGGTGCCGTTGCGATCACCGGATTGCCGACCTCGTTGATGTCGACTAGTACGCCACAATCATTGGCTGCCTGATCGTGACTCTTGTAAATCTTGCCATGCTTTATACGACAGTGATTGAGGAAGCCTTGGGTGTTCGAAAAGTTGCTGTGCCCACATGTCTCGTAGGCGCAGTAAAGCTTCACCCACTGGCCGTCCTTGGATCTCTTGTGCAGCAGTGGGTCGATCTTGGGCGCAGGAGCTGGAGTTTCACCAAGGGGCTGGAGCTTCAACATTCCAGTCGAAGTTCTGGACGTGCGGCCTCTGCTGGCTGACCCAAAGTCACCGAAGCTGCCGCGCGTCGTTCTGCCCTCACCAGCGCCGAAGTAACCGTGAGTCTGCTGCGCAAGAGCGCGCTCCGAGACAGGGTCGAACTTGGTGTCCGAGATCAACCATTTGGCGTAGTGGCTCGTGTAAGGTCCGTCAGTGACTCCCCAAGGTGCGGCATATTGAGGCGTCGTGTATCCAGACGGGGGTTGCAGGGAGTGGCCGACACCTAGGCTGAGGTCCTCGAAAAGACCCTCAGTGCCGGGAAACGGGATCAGCGAACATCGACGGAGCTGCTCGAGGGCAATTTGACACTTGGCTAATTCTTGCTCGATCAGACGAAGCTCGTTGTGCTTGAGCAGGATTTCCATGTCAATTTGCGCCTCGATGGCTTGTTGAACGGGCGTTAATCCAGATGTCATGACGGCGTTGGCCGTGGTGACGGTCGCAGGTCGGGCAACCGGCGATTGAGATTTGGATACCTTGCTCTTACTTGCGCCTTCTCTCCGCAGCGGCTGCACCTTCGATCGCGACTCGAGTTGGTCCGCAAATGCGAGCTGTGGCACGTCCTGAAAGGGCGCGAATGTCACAGGCTCGGGATTTACTCCACTGGTTGAAGTCGCAACTTGACTGGCGGGCGCTGCAGGCCTGGTCTCGCCATGCGCTCCCTTCCACTTCTTCACTACATGCGCATGGTGCGCTGCTGCCGGCTCGGGACTGTCAGTCCGTTTCCGCTTGATCTTGTTCATGAAGTTTGGCATTTCGACGACAGGCAGTGGTCTTGACTTGTGCAAAGTCGACTTTTCCATGATCTTGTCACCAGGCGACTCCGTACTCCATGGGAGTCGAAACATGGACTGCATGGTGGGTGAAGTGGAAGTCGTTGCCTAAAGACAATAGATCTCATCTGTCGTGGCAAGAGTCGGGCGCATGAGGCTGGAGCTAGAAGGCCGCGGAATGACGTCGCAACAGTGGCGGCAAACAGCGGATAGTCGAAATGAAGGAAAGAAGCAAAGTATTACAAGCAGTATGGTATCGTAAGTGTACACGAGAGAGTGGAAGAAGGGCAACAACAAGCAGTGAAGCTGTTGTGGTGGTGCTGGCGTGGTGACGTGGAGTAGTGGTAGGCAGCTGCAAGGTGTCGCGAAGATCTTCCAAGCACAGCGAGCCAAGGGAGAAACAGCCGCACCAGCGCGAAAAGCTGGGTGATAAGTCGAGAGCCTGCAAGAGACGTGCGCGCTGCAGCCGTGCAAAGCTACAGGAGGCCGTCAAATGGGTGTGTTAGGCGAAGGAGAGGGTGGTGGTGGGAGTGGTGGTGTTGTTGTTGGGAAGGAACGACGAACTTGTGAAATTGGGGGGCATCGCTCTGCCAGGAGTTTCCGACTGCAGCGCACTAAATTTCGGCCCACCAAGCCACCGACAGGGGTATTGCCGTCGTTTGATTGGCAGCCGCACGACCATGTCTCATTCTCGAAAGCCTGTGGAATTTCGTGATAACACGGATTGAGCGACTATCCACATCATTTATTTCGGTGTTGCATGTGAGCACTTTTTGGTCAACCGATACGTTATACCAACTCGTTGCAGTTGCACCTTAGAAGCGCACATTCTTACATCATCACGAAGTACCCTGTGTCCGGCTCGGCTGCATAGACTAACGTTGTTGCTAGCAAACGTTGGACGAGTCAGGCTGAATCAGGTCAGGCACATCGTGGTTATGTCATGAATACACCATCGCGAACTTCGCTATCAGATGCATACATGAGACGCACACCTTATTTGCTTCTTCAACAGAGGCGTTGCCAGAAAAATAAATTCATAATGCTTGTTAACGAGCAGCGTTGAAGCACGGAGCCTTCGGCGTGCTGCGTCTCAATATTGTCTAAGTACAAACAGCGCATCGCCAGACGAGAGCCTCCTTGCACCATCGTGTGTCACGATGCCAAGAGCCTACTGCATCCGGGGCAACTTACCGAAAACGCCACTGAAACTAGCAATACTTCAACACCATGATGGCGATCGTCTAAACGCAAATCTCGAAACGTCAAGAGCTAATAAACTCACTTCAAGAGAGTTCGCATAAGCATACACCTGCCTTCGCATATTCTGTGTTTCATGGTATCGTTGTCCTGCTCTGGCGGGCGTCGCAACCCGTGGACAGAGTCGGTTCTTCGTCACGATGATGAAGCTAGTCTGCGGCTGCGGTTGCCCTGCCGGTCCCGATTTTCTCCACCCCTGTCAAGCATTTCGGGACTCTCGCTCCGTCATCGTCCGCTCGAGAGGAACATTTGGAACAATATTGTTGTGACATTGTCAGAACACAATGAATGAACATGATGAGAACAAGTCTTGTTCAGCACCAAATCGTTGTCGCGTGCTTCATCTCGAATTTCAACGATCTGGGCCCACCAGATAACTTCTATGATTCTCAGGCTACCCAATCTCCATCAATACACTACAACTTCAGGACACTTCAAAACACAAATTGACATGCATCAAAACTCGATTCTTGGTTAAATCCTCAATTTCAACAAAAAGTTCAATTTATAATCATGCTGACTCCTTGACAGCCTGGTAATCAAGCCCAAACGAAGCGGTGTGCTTCATCCAGTCAAAGCCCGAACAATCAGACCGCAAGCACAATACAACGCCAATCACCCGTCCTTGGACATGTGCTGCTGATGCACACGAGACCTTTAGCCCTCGGGATCCTCGACCTGACAGATCCACCGCTGGATGCGCTGCCTAGTCGACGACTGTTTGACGGCCATCTCCTGAGCCTGCAAATACGCTGAAGACGCTGCTACCTTGACCAATGCGGCGTCCTCCGGCTGCATAGCTTCGTCTTCGTCTTCGTCTTCGTCTTCATCAACGCTATCGTGCTCTGCGTCTTCGTCAGTCAAACCATCAAAAGCACCCTCAGCAGAAGCATACGCCTTGAAATCAAACACATCACCGAACGTAGCCTTCTCGATGGCAGCGTCAATCTCCTTGGCCCACTCGTCGTGCTTAACATCGACCATGCCGGTCTGAGCTGGCAAGGAAGCCTGGACTCCAAGATTGGTGACCTGCATCATCTACTCCGCCCAAAGCTTGAACTGTGGCTCCATAAATAGGAACGGGCTGTGGCACCGGTGGTGCTGCAGGACCGCGGCGTGGAGATCGGGTGAAGGGTAGTGGTTGACTGGGATGGTGTAGATGTGGAACAGCAGGTTTTGCCACTCCGCGCACTGCGTTGAACCAAAGACGGGTGTTGCGGCCGGCATGAAGTGGCATTGTGGGATGTCCTCGCACTCTGTGATGACGATGTCGGGGACTTGCGGAGGCGTGGGTTCAGCGGCGACGGGAGAGCAACAAGACGAGGCGCTCGAGATGCTGAACGACTTACGGTTGTCGTTGAAGGTGACCAGTTCCTCCATGGCTATGCGAATGCGTTGATCCTTTCGAAGTCCGGCTTGGAAAGTTGTTCACGCTGTTCGCGTGGCTGAATTGATGAGATGAGAAAGTCTTCAGCTATACGGTGGTAGCTATTTGTATTAACAGGAAGCCAGGTCGAGGAAGGCGTTGTGAGTACACAGCTTGTGGTCGTAGGAACAAATTGTGTGCTTTGGGTGTGGAATGCTGTATGCCCTCCTAGAAGCTCTGACTTGTGAGAATGCATTGTGTGCGTCCTTGACGTGGCGATGTGGTTCTATGCAGGAGCCCTGTCTGCGAGCCCCGAGCTTGCACACTGTAGACATACTCATCTCTGTATAAGTTTCATTGTGAGCAAGTTACCTCGTATCGGAGGTGCAGGTAGTCACTGTTGATACACTTTCCGACATTGTAGATCGCCTATGCTGACGAACCACACATCGGGCGTGGGGCTTCCCACCAAGCAGCCATGATGTTAGATCGTGCAGCCCTGGATCCGAACTCTTTGTGCTCTCTGCTAAACTGCCCACTGTCATCGACGGACGGCGCGTTGCTCACATACACCTTCGACTTTCTCACCTCGCATGATGCTCCGATCAGGACAGTTACAGCCTCCTGGCACCTCTCCCTCACATCCGCCTGCGCAACCCTGCATCCATATTTGGTGATATGTGGAGTGTAATTGACTGCAAACACTCCAACTCTGATCCTGCGGAGCTTCTTTGGAAGGCCTTCGAAAAAGGTTCAGTCATACTCTATGTTCGGCAGGGCGTCTGGCGTCTCGGCTAGTACAGCATTCCATGCCACAGCTCTCGTGGCGAGCTGCTTGAGTCGAGGGGCGACGGCATTAATCTGAAGTTCCGGCTCTTGGACTGCGCTATTCGGATCGTTCAATAGGCCCAGAAGACCCTCGTTGTTCTGAGTCGAATGGAAGCTAGAAGCAGGGCAGGGGTTGTCGAAGGCTATAGAGACGTCGATGTTTGGAGTCTTGCAATCGCGTAGACTGAGATCACACCGGGATTGGCCGCAAGACTCGCAGTCTCTACCTCTGCCTCGGTTCACCGCAAACCGCACGTAGAGTCTCTCAACGAGCAACCTACGCGCCCTGAGAAGATCGAGCAGAGCTGACGAAGTGTGCGGTATATCGATCTCGATTCCATTCATCGTCGTGCATAACGACAAGGCTGACGGGTCAGAAATGTCCGCATAACCGTCCCAGGGAGCTTCTGCTTCTACAGCATCGCGTGCTCTGACGATGAATTGTGCGTTGCGATAGTATTGCTGCATGGCTTCTTCTAGCACCTGATGGCTGGTCGTGAGCCATGTCGGAAGTCCGCGCAACACGGTGGGATGGGTATTGATATTGTATCGTGCGATTGCCACGAGATCGTCGTGTGGGAAGGCAAGAAGTGTATTAGACCAACAATAATGATAGAAACGGTCGCGCAACTCCCTAGGAAGCTGCATGAGATTGGAGGACATTGTGCGCAGAAGATTCGCGTATTAGAGAGGCTGGATTGGGTCGTGGAAATATGAGGTTGGGACGGTGTAGAATGACGAGGTGAACGGTTGTACCTGCCTAAATACAGTACCTACTCGCATCCTTCACTCCTCCCGATCAATCACTATGTAACCTCTCAAAGTAGCTCTAAATTCGTTTTTGAGACTGACTTTTGGGTTTTATTTTACTTCATCTGCCAAATTGTACAGGGAGTTGTGCGAGAAGTGAGTGGAGGGGAACATGACGTCACTGCTAGCCTACCATGCAGAGTCGCAAGGATTTCTGGAAGCTTTGAGCTTGACCAGAAGCTTTACAGGGGTGTAATCTGCGAATCTATTGGTGTGTACAACATGTTATCGTCTTCTAACGACCCTATACTCGACCTTTGTGTATCGCACTGCGCCAACTCGCTGCACAACTTTCGCCTTACTTTCTGCAGTCTAGACAATGACACACCAGTCTCCAGACATAAGAACCAGAGCGGCTTGAGTGATTTCAAGGACTCGGAACTCAAGATAGGTAGACTTGTATGTTGACTGCTGCATGAGTCATTTCAAAAGCTTTCCATGTCTACCATAGGTATGCCGCGGACACATATTGATGTAAAGCCAGCACCAGTCCTGGTATGGGTGTGTTCCACACCGATCTTGGAGGCCCGTCAAGTTTTAGGGCGCATTGCATGGTCGACACGGCGTTTTTCAATATCACTCATTACCACTATGCTAGGTGTCATGGAAGACTTTTCGAGCACGACAGGTGCCAGCACTAGATCACACGCTCTTAAATTGCGCTGCATTACTTCGTTCATAATAATAATCATCATGTATCACTTGCATAAGATCATCAGCGTTCTCCATCCTTGCACACCGCGACATCTCAGACTTTGGTTGTGATTAGTGAACGGACGACCTAGCAGCATGATTAGTATAGCAACCCAAAATAAAGCGAACACTTCCAGCACCCCATCATCACATCAAGTTTCAGCTTCCTCACAAACGACGCCTCAAACTACGTCAAATACAAACATGCCTCTCTGGGTCATATACCATCCCACCAACACCTTCATAGACCTCGCGACGAAGAAAGCATTTGCGCAAGCCGTAACTTCAATCTACAATGTGAAACTCCCCGCCTTCTACGTAAACATCGTATTCCAGCCCGTCGAGCCAACCTCTTTCCTTATCGGCGCTGTCGCGCGCCCGAGTCCACACAGTGAAGCAAACGATCCGGGCCCAGATAGTACAAAGCCGTTCATTCGCATTACGATTCAGAATATTGCTCGGACGCTGTAAGCTCACCCTATTTCCCTACATTCAACCCCCATCCTCGAAAATAGGACTGGCCCCTGCTAACACGGACGCCAGGCCGAACGACGAGGCCCGCGACAGCTTCCTCGCCAAAGTCGACGCAGCCATCAAGCCGTTTATCGGCGACATGGGATATGACTGGGAATACAGCGTCGAAGAGACCAGGCGCGACTTGTGGAAGATCAATGGCTTGGTACCACCCATGCCGAATACGAAGGCGGAGAAGACGTGGTTTGAGAAGAATGAGCCGGTGCCATTTGAGAAGGCGGATGGGGGTCTGTGACTAGAGGGGAGGTTGAAGTTGTGAGACGGTGAGGTGATGTGGGACACGATTGTTGGGGGAGGCGAGTGGGATTGGCTGTGTATTGTGTTGTTGAGAATGGTCTATGGAATGTGGTTGTGCGCAGAGTCCTAAGAACAATCGCTGTAGGGATGGGCCATGTTCTAGAAAGTAACAAAGATGCAATGTAGTATCAGTCCAGCACCGTATGTCGTGATGCGCCAAAGGAAAAGACGAGAAAGCAATTGGGGTATCATCCAGGTTCCAAAACACCGTATGCTGACAAGCCAAGACGACGCGCCCGAATCCCAATCCATGTATCGCCAGTTTGGAATAAGGTGTTGTGAATATAGGCAGGAAAGAGTCTTGGACGTGTCGGTAGTAGAGTCTGTAGAGCTCGGCGGACGCCGTGGCCGCTATCTTGAGGTCGTCAACGGTGCAGGAGTATGTTGTGTCGCCCGTGATTGCCGACGCCGTGGACGCGTAGGTTCACGTTCAACGTAACATGTTCGCTTGTTTTGGGGAATTTGGTTCCAGTATCGCTGAGCGCGTTCTGCATCCTATACCCGACGTCACCCCAGGCTGGCTCTACACTCCACAAGCCCTAGACTCCACCTGCCTCAAAATCTCCTGCCCCTCGGCCACCCTTCTCGCACGATCGCCCTCACCAGGGATCTTAATCTCTTGCTGTGTCTCGGAAGTGCCTGCCCGCTCTCTGAAGATCGCGAGATCGTCGTCGGCTGCTTTGTACGGCAGCCTGAAGTCGCTCTCGGTGTAGTGAGCGGTGCGCGGGGTCTTGACGGGTGCGCGGATGCCGAAGAACTCGTCGACGTCGCGGTTGAACGCGGGGTCGGTGAAGAACATGACGTATTGGTCAACGCCGGGCTTGAAAGCAGGATGGGCCGTTTTGGCGGGAGCGGCTGGGATATTGATCTGCTCGGAGGAGTTGCTCATGGCGGTGGGCGGTGGTTGAGTTGAATCCATGTGACGATGGAGTGTAGTGGCTGGGATACCGAATTGCTTGTAGACGGAGTTGTTCATGGCGGTGGTCGGTGGTTGAGCTGAATCCATGCGGCGAGGAAGTGGAGGTGGAGGCATATTGGCTGATGGGGAAGCTGTAAATTTGTGTATCAGAAAATGACGTTGTTGCCATGGTGAGAGCGAGGTGCTACAAACGCAAAATAGACACCTTCACCCAGCGTTCCTAGCAGTAACAGAACGCCAGCGTGGCTGTAGGCCAAGCGGTCATTGCCGTTCACCAGCTGCTGCAACTGCTCGTACCAAGCAGAAGCGTCTTCATGACGGCGTGTCACACGGATAATGGCAAGTCCACATTGTTCGTCGAAGACGTAGTCTTCTCCAAGACAGTTGCGGATGTCTTGGAGAAGAACGGCGAGATTGGTAGGCTTCTTTGTGGAAAGCTTGTCGCGAGACATTTTGGAGAAGGGAGTGGTTAGGGAAAGAGAAAAGTGGATATAGAAAGACTTGAGGAGGGAAGTGGAAGGGTTTGGAGAATTGGTTTGGAGTGACGTATTTGGATATCAGGCAGCCATTGCGGTGACAATAAGATCTCCCGTTTATTGTGACGATAGGCACAATAGCATGCACTTTCGGTAGTGAGGTAGGTAGGTAAACGATCAGCATACGCACGAGTAGAGGTCTTCCTGGCTATGTTCCAAAAGAGAAGGTCTAGTGCACTGAGGCGACCTAGGTTAAGCTGAACTATGATGGGGCCTCGATCACATCACTGTGAGAACCTCCAGGTGTCTTCAACAAAGACCGATGAGTACATCAGAGATCTGCGACAACCTTCCGAACAGTCTCTTCGAGGTCCTCCTCCTGCAAGCCCAGCAGCGTGTTAGCAAACTCCTTCTTCGCTTTCCAGTCTGACGCAACGACACCCCACACCGCCACTACCTCTTCTCTTGCCTCGCCATCACCATCCATCATCTTGGGACGGACGACCTTGAGCTCATCTTCACTGTCCTGATCTATCCTCTCGAACTTGTCACCTATGACCTTCTCCAGCGCTTCCAGAACCTCCAATTGCGTCACATAGTTGCTGTGGACGTACAGGAGCTTATTGGCGGTCTCTGCGGGCGATTCCAGGATTTTGATGACGGCTTTGCCAATGAAGTCCAGATTTGATGCTGAGAACTTGATCTTTCCGCCGTCTAAGATGTAAGCTTTGCGGCCCTTGACGTCGAACTTCAACAGCCCGCAGGTAAGTCCATAGTCGAAGAAGTGACCGGTGATGAGACTCGTCCAGGTCAGCGCCCCACCATCGCGCTTCTTGTCCTGGAGTGTGAGTAGGTAGTCGCGCACCACCTTCTTCCCCTTCATCAGCGGCAGAATTTCGTTCGTCTTGTCGTCTGCCGAGTCACAGCTGCCGAACTCGGCTGGCATCACGCGCTTAACGCCGGCTTTGAAGGCGGCGTCGATGAGCTTTTTTTGTGAGTCCACATGGCTACCGGCGATGGTGATGATGAGTGCGTGGATGTCCTTCTCTCGGAGCTCTTGTGCGACGGCATCGACGTTGAGATCGTCAGGCACTGTGATGACTTGGGCGCGAGGATACACCGATTTTGACGTTAGACGGTTGATGACGAAGATGTTGAATTCGGACGACATTAGCGCTCTGAAAACGGGCGCACCCAGCGTTCCAGTGCCGCCAATCAGCGCGACGTTTTGGATGCTCATGATGTTGTACCTTTGGATGGAAGGTTGGGAGTGGTTGAAGTGTTGGTGGTATGCAGGGATCGTTCGCGGGGTAATGTCGCTAAGCGAGCGCGATGATGAAGTCTGAGGTCGCTGCACAGTACAATCGTCTTTAAGCTTGCACGGTGCAGTCTGTCGCATGAACGGAATCTGCTCGAACTTGAATTACAGTTGTCTACCGATTACCGGAACTTTGCACTCGCTTCCTTGAACCCCATCCCACCCTCCAGCGCCTTCCGAACTTTCTCATCTTTCTCCACCCTCTCTTTCATCATCTTGAGCACTTCTTCCGCCATCTCGCTCGGCAACACAACGACACCATTAACGTCCCCCATCAGGAAGTCGTTCGGCCGGATATCCATATCCTGGTGCTCAGACTGGAGCTTGACTGGTACATTGACGCCCACTACCTTGACCTGTTCATACGGCGGCGCGGTCCCAACGTCGCGCGCAAAGACAGGGAAGCTGAGAGCGCGCTGCTCGTCCACATCGCGAAAGCGGCCATCCACAATGGTGCCCGCTGCACCGAGATAGCGAGCGCGAGTCGACATTAGGCCACCGTACACAGCGTTGGTGGTGTTTGGCGGTGAGGAGATGAAGATGACGGAGCCAGATGGGACATTATCGATCTTTGTGTGTCAGCAAAAGCCTGAACAACAACGAATAGCTTTTCAGGAGCATACATAGTGTTGCTCGAGCTTCGGCGTTGGATCCGCATTCGGCACGTATTTCACGGTGTATGCTGGCCCGACAATCTTGGTGGTGCCTGCCTGGCGGTCCGGCGACCACATCGTCAAGCCTGATAGAAATCCACCATTGCGGTATTTGAGTGCGCAAAGAGCGTCGGAAATGTCGCACCTGAAGTTCTGGGTGAGTGAGGCAGAGTGGAAAAGTATGAGGGCTCTCACGTGGTGAAATTTTTGAGCTCATTTACAAGTTTTGAGTCTGCCATGATTCGAAATTGATGTGAAGATGCTCAACGTGAGTTACGTGAGTTGCAGGTACGGATACGGGGGTATTTCTTTGCGCCACCGACTTATGCGTTGAACGTAATCTGAAGGTTGACACAATAGATTAGGGTGCGTGAAAAGGGCATCACGGAGTCTCGTGTAGGTGGGAAAACTGTAGATGTTCAAAATGTAGAGAAGTTATTACCTCGAAATGATGATAATGGTAGCCCTGTCCTCGTGTTCGATAGCAGACCGTCATATCGGTGCGCTTGTCTCGCAGCTCGTGTGGTATGCACCTAGGACGATCTCCGTTAGTAGCGTCTTCGGACAATGTCCGAGATCGCCATTCCAGGGCACGTCTTAACCGCCCACACGCTAAAAGGTATTTTACGCCTGGCTTACATGTATTGTAACATTAAAACTTAGCTAGTTATACGCTAAGTTACCTAATTTCTAGAATAGATTATTATCTTACTGCTATAGATAGATATAAGGTAAGTTATAACGTATAAACTTAAAAATAAGGCTATTAGGATAGGCTAAGATAGTGTTTAAAGCTAGAAACTAAGTATTATAATTACTTACTCTTATACTAACGTATTCCATCAGCGCGTGGGTCACATTAGCGCGTGGGTCAGCCGATTTTACTAGTAAAAACAGCGTTTCTTGGCGCTGCTATCTCAACAACTACTCGATAGAATGCTCTAAGAATTTAACATGTTAGTTGCATATATACAGGCTTTTATTCTTGAAAATCTTAGTCCTGTAGGACTAGCACTTCGAAAGATAGGAGCTGCAGACCCCTGTATTTTAGATTCTCTTTAATAACTTCCTATGTATGTAGGTAAAAGCTTAGTAATTCTAGAATAATAATCTCGATATAGATGCAGCTTTATGTTGAAATTTTTGGACAATTTCGTCAAGTAGTTGTTGAGATAGCAGCGCCAAGAAACGCTGTTTTTACTAGTAAAATCGGCTGACCCACGCGCTGATGGAATACGTTAGGTAACTTTGAGTTAACTTAGTTTAACGTAGTTATAGCTAGTTAATTAACTTATAGCTTTAGAAATAGGATAGAGCGTATAGATAATAACATAGATAGTAGGCAGTAGTAAGTAGAAATTTGTATTAGAAATTAGGTGTAGCGCTAACAATTTAGTATGCTAGGTAGCATTCTGTAATATACTACTAGCGTGTGGGCGGTTGAGACGTGCCCCCATTCCACCGCATTTGCCGCAACGGTTCTCGGCCGGCAATTGGACTTACGGCGAGTTTCCTGGGATAAACCATAGTGATATCCATGACCATGTACGAAGGATCCGAAGGCAGAAATTCCACTCTCAAACCATCTATCAGCAAATTCTGACGTCATGAGCTTGAGCTCCTCAAAGATCTACGTCCTTGATCCTTACCATCCCGAAGCCATTTCGCTCCTTCAGTCATTCAAAAATGCCACCATAATTCTACCCACGGACGAGCGAAAGGGGAACTGGCACCAGGATGCTGACGCAATCCTGCTGCGCTCAGAGACACACGTTGGGCAAGCCGATTTTGCCAAAGCCAAGAACCTCCGCCTTGTCGTAAAGCAAGGAACAGGAGTAGACAACATTGACCTGGAAGCGGCAAAAGCAGCAAATGTTGCCGTGCACAACACGCCAGCCTTGAACAGCGAAACCGTCGCGGAACTGTGTCTCGCCCTCGCCCTCAGTCTCAGTCGAAGAGTTTGTGAGATCGATCGCAAATTGAGGAAGGGCGACAAGCTGGTGCGCAGCCAGATGTTAGGCTTGAGTCTCTTCCGCAAGATAGTCGGCATTGTTGGGATGGGAAACATTGGACGGGAGTCAGCGCTGAAGTGGAAGGGCGCATTTGACTGCAAGATCATTGCCTACGATCCTATCGCAAAGAAAGACGCCTGGGCAGATATTGACCACCAACGAGTTGCGGATATCAACGATCTTTTGCGCGAAGCAGACGTTATTTCCCTGCACGTTCCACTGCTGCCAACTACGAGAGGCATGATTGGCGTCAAAGAGTTCGGCATGTTGAAGAAGCAAGCAATCCTAATCAATGCAGCTCGCGGCGGATTGGTCGAGGAGCAGGCACTATTAGCTGCGTTGAAGGAAAAGCGGATTTGGGGTGCTGTGCTCGATGCGATGGAGGTCGAGCCGCCGACCCTACAGTCGTGCAAGGAGTTCTTGGAGCTAGACAATGTTCTCATCACGCCGCATATTGGGGCTTCGACGATGGAGAATCAGGCAAATAGCGGCAAGGCGGCGGTGCAGATATTGCTTGATGCGCTGGAAGGTAAGGCCGATGTAGCTGGCAAGCTCGTGTAAACATCAAAGTATCTCAGGAACGGATATGATTCCACCCTCAGCTATTGCTTTGACCTGCTTGTGATTCTGAGCTAGGTTCGTCCAATTGCACATGTTGAAATCGTCACTGGGAAAACATGAGCGTGAACATCGAGCGCTTGCGTCCGTTCGGCAAGATTGACATTGCGCAGCGATAAGTCCCACGGCGTACGCGAGCAAGCTGGTCCCAGTCCATGGGGAGTAATGACAGGTATTGCCACAAGAGCGGCACGATTGGGTGACGTATCGCAGCCGGGCAAACTCCGCGGATCGAATTCTCATTGGGTAGACAGTATAACAACATTGTGTGTCGAATTAGTCCTTCAGCCTCGTAACTTGCTGCCAACTTCGTATACTTCCTCAGCAATATCAGACCGACTTTCGTCTCGCATTCCATCACTTACCATGGACGACTCCAAAATTTCGATTTCTTCGGCATCAGCGCACGAATTGACAACAGCGATTCTTGCGCGTTATGACGTCCCAGAAGATCGCGCAAAACTGATTGCCGACGCATGTGTCCTGGCCGACCAACGCGGAGTGGACACACACGGCATCAACAGACTCTCGGGATATATTGAACGCGTTAAAGCAGGCGTTCTTGACCCGAATCCAAGCTTATCGTTCACGACGAAGACCCCGGTAATAGCTCACCTGGACGCCAAAAACACATTCGGTATGGTCGCCGCCTCCTTGGCCGTTGACAAAGCCACCGATATGGCCGAGACGTTTGGCATTGGAGTCGTAGCAGTGAACCACAGCAACCATTTCGGTATGGGGGCAACTTACTTGCTCCGAGCGATACATCGGGGTTTTGCAGCTATGGCTTTCACAAACGCCTCGCGTGCAATGCCGGCATGGGGGTCGAAAGAGGCGCTGCTGGGCACCAGTCCTTTCGCGGTCGGTGTGCCTGGAGGGAAGCTAGGCGATTTCGTACTGGACATGAGCCCATGTGTTGCAGCAAGAGGAAAAATCAGGAAAGCGGCGAGGCGCAAGGAAAAGATCCCCGAGGGATACGCTCTCGATGCAGAGGGGAAGCCAACGACTGATCCAGAGGCGGCTCTTCAGGGAACTGTACTTCCTATAGGAGGTCCGAAAGGCAGTGGCTTGGCCATGATGATGGACATCTTTGGTGGAGCGATGAGCGGCGCCGCATTCGCCGGCGGGGTCAATGATCAGTACAAAAATCTTGAGGAACCCCAGAACGTCGGCCATTGGTTCATGGTCTTCAAGCCAGATCTGTTCCTCGATGGAGGTGCAGCGGAGCTAGGCGATAGAATGGACAAGTTGATGAAGAAGGTGCGCGCGTCAGAGAAGGCATCCGGCGTTGAGAGGATATGGACGAGTGGTGAGATTGAGGCTCAGATGCAGAAAACAAGGGAAGAAGAGGGTATCCCGTTCACTAGGGGTGAAATAGACGCGCTTCACGCTCTGGCGGACGAAGTTGGCGTGGAGATTCGGTTGCGGGGAATGTCTTGAAAGATCATAGACTGCAATGCTATCGCAGCGCGATTCGTTTAGCTGTCTTGCAGCTCCAAAATTCTTCGAAGTCATACAAGTAACCCTCTCAACCATCGCTTCGAGTTCTTCTCCTTAGATCAAGAAGTAGCCATGTCAGGTCCCAAGTGGCTGTATGCCAAGCTGAAACTGGCGTCTCGCGCTGCATTTATTGAGGCCCAAGCTCCGCAGAAGCATGATCATGAGCGATTTCGTTGAAGGCTGCGTGGGCGTGGGTTGATGCGCGTGATGATCAGGGGAACGCGTAAGTAGCTAGCGCCACACGTGACCTCGGCATCCGGCTAGCAGCTTTATTGGCGTCTTCCTTCTCCCCTCATCCTCTAACGACATTGAGTGTGGCGGTTCGATTGCTCCCGATCGTCTCCAATCATGCGTAACGGCCTTTTCCCCTTCACACGTGCGCCACCGATGTGCTTCGAGTGTGGTGCTGCGTTCATACACAACGCATCTCAGACACCCTGAGCGACATCTACGGAACGCGTTATGCCTGTAACTTCTAAAGATTCACGACGCCTCACAGAGCGACGGAGTCGAGGTCATCGCGGTCTGACTTGCGCCAATTGCCGCGCGCGCAAAGTACGCATCCGAAGTACCGAGAGATGGATTGTCACGCGCTGACCAAGAATAAGACGCGATGCGATGGAACACAGCCACGGTGCAAGACGTGCGATGCCCATGATGATGAATGCCATTACGAGAAAATGCCCGCCATGTCTCAGGTGCTTGCCATGGCTACGAAACTTCAAGAAGCTGAAGAGACCATCCAGCAACTGGAGCAGGCGCTCGGGCGTAAAAGCCCACCGACGGCATCCGTAGAGGTGGGCAAGCAAGATTTGGTTTCCGTGAGTGCAAGCCCGCCACAGCCTGTTACTCCGGGGGAAGTCCGATCTGATCTCAGTCTCGATGCAAAGGGGCAGGTGGGTATCGATGCTCACGTGTTGTGATGTTCCATTGACATTAATTAGCTCTGCTATCATGGTCCTACCTCAGCTGTGCATGAACCATTCGCAATTCAACCATCGTTCCAGTCTTCCAATGCAGACGCGCGATCAATATTGACTTCAAAAGCCCAAGAAACACGGACCTGGGAAGTATTCGCACTCGGAAACGCCGCCTTCCAGACAGATATACCGCAAGCCATTATTTTCGAGCTCCTTCAGATACACTGGACCTGGATAGCTCCAAACTTCATGTGGGTGTACCGTCCAGCTTTTATTCGCGACATGATGACGGAAGGACCATATTACTCTCCCCTTCTGCTCACGGTCCTGTGTGCGCATGCCGCTCGATTCGGTGCCGGCGAGATGAAGGAACTTCTTATTTCGCGCGCTCGCCTCCTTCTCGGAAACGAAATCCACAAGACGAGTTCGATCGCGACTGCTCAAGCCTTGTTGCAGCTGAGCGCAAGAGATTTGGCGTACGGAAGCGTGTCACAGGCTTGGCTTTATAGCGGCATGGCCTTTCGAATGGTCAGCGACCTTGGCCTACACCACAATAACGCGAAGCTTATGGAACTTGGCCATTTGACAATCGAAGATCTGGAAATTCGACGGAGGCTGTTCTGGAGCTGTTACTTCTGGGACAAGTGAGTAATAGCTTCAACGCCGATTTCCATCCTAACACCCGCGACAGGGCCATAAGTCTTTACCTTGGGCGCATGCCCGCTCTTCCCGATCTACCTCTGGACCATACTCCGGACCTGCGTACGTAGAACGGAAATAACCGACGTCTGCAACTGATGTGGTACAGTGGACGATTTTACCGAGCATGAGCTTTGGTCCCCGCATCAAGGCGATTCACTCAATCTCAGCAAAATCTCTGTCGGAGAATACCCGCCGACGAAGATGTACGCCATCTCCTGTTTCCAGAACTCCTGCAAGATGGCCATAATCGTACGTAATGTCCCTGTACGAACTGCATGTGAGACATACACTGACTTCGTACACCTACCTCCAGATCAATGACATTGTCCTGCGATTGTACTCGCGCAATACAATGCACGGTGCGGAAGAAACGCTTCATGAGATGAAGAAACGACTTGATGAATGGCGGACCCTCACACCGCCGCATTTGCGATTAGATCCACAGCATTTGCCAGCTTATTGCCCTCCGCCACACATCCTTGCACAGAAGTAGGTTGACATCTCACCCTCTCAGAAGAAAGCGCTGACATGTGTCAGCATGCTGTACTACGCCACGGTGATATTGCTACATCGGCCATTCAATTCTACCCCCGTACACCACCTCGAATGTCGCAATGCGTCTCATTGCCTGGAACAACTCATCGTTTGTCTCGAGAACACATTCGGTCTCACCAGGCTTACGTATCTGATCGCATACTGCGTCTATACAGGCGCATCCGTCGTCGTACCTGACGTCAATGCGGGAGATCTTGGAGCCAGCGCCAAGATGCAAACCTTCTTGCGAGCGCTACAGGGCGGCGTCGAGACTTGTCCCATCGTTCAAAGGAGCATCGACATTATCAATAGCAATTTGACGCCACAGATGCAGAATTTGGATACATTCTCGTCGACTGGAACTGACAACGCTGAGCAGGCGGCTGGACGCTATCTTCCGGCTTTCCCCGTTCCACAGTCTGAGATAAACTTCGATATCGATTGGAGCGCAGAAAATCTGGACATGGACAGCTTTTCCCTCCTGAACTGTTTCCCAGAATTCACTACCACGAGCTTGGATCCTGAGCTTTACACGGGTTGACTTCAGACAACACTCTAGCATTGCACGCCGTAACCTCATCGCTCTTTGTACTGCCATAGAACCCCAGCATTGTCTCTGAAGACCTTGTGGATCAAATCCTCGCCAGCCTCTTTTCCACTTGCCAGGCACCAGTCTATGCAACGCTCAATCCAAGCGTCATCATCGATTTTTCTATACTCCTGTATAGCGTCTCGATTGCCTCCAGGGTTAGCATGGACTCCCCCACTGTGTGGCCAATCCGATGCCCAGACGACTCGATTCGGGGCAATTCGCAAGATTTCCAAGACGTATTCATCAATGTCTACCAGATCGGGGAAGCGATAGGTGCCGCTGAGCTTCGTCCACACATTTCCCGTCTTCAGCAACTTGAGGAAAGCTGCATAACCTGGCTGGGCACGACCTGGACCCCTGGCGTTATGCGGTGCGCCGAGGTGGTCGATGACAATGGGCACCTGCAGCGTTGGAAGGATGTGTGCGATCTGGTCCAGCTGTTCTAGGGCGCAAAAGATCTGCAGTGCCCAACCCAGTGGACGTATCCTGTCAGCATAGCTGTGCAGTACACGACGAAATTCTTCCTCGCTCAGCTGTTGTTCGCTGGTCTTCAAGTTCAGGCGCACGCCCCGGGCACCGAGACGGTGTAGCTTCCACAATTCACCGTCGCTGACAGTGTCCGGTTCGATACAGACGATGGCGCGGCCCTTTCCTTCCAATTTGGTGAGAGCATCGACGATGGATGAATTGTCATTATGGTAGACGGAGAATGCAACGAGGCAAACGTGTGAGACACCTAGGCCATTTTCGAAGCGCAAAAGGTCGTTCAAGTCTGCTTTCTTTGGTCGATAGGGATGCGACGGATGCAGCGGGAAAATGGTCTACATGAGCACTCTAATCAGAAGATACCATGAGTGTTTGATGGGGTTATCTCACTTCATCTACGACATGCACATGGCTATCCCAGGAGCCTGCTGGCAATTGATGCTTGTAGGCTGCAATTGATCCCATGTCTGCCGGTGTCTGAGTTATCGAGCAATTTGATCCGCTTCTACTGATAGCTTCCTGGAATGGCCAAGAATAATAATCCCATTGCGCACTCCGCGGAATAGACAGGGCCACAGCCCCGGAAATGCGGCGCGGCGAGTTTCCGAACAACACCCCGGTACCCCATGGGGAAGTTCCGTCGTATCGAAACTTCGCGCGTCGTCGCGTCAGTACACGCACCTTATATTAATTTGAGTCGACATGAAGCTCTAACATTCTCTCGGAATCAGTGCGAACATATCCAGCAAACACTTTCATCAACATGGGGGCCAATCAAGAAGCGTCTCAAATCGAAAAGCTTAAGCAAGAAGACCAAGTTGGCGTGCCGCAGCAAGATGAATACGCCCCAGCCGACATTCAAAAAGAAGTGCATATACTCGAAGACCCAGAATGGATCGCGAAGCAGAAGAATTACCTTCGAAAGCTCGATCTCATTCTCATGCCGACTATCTCTATCTTGTACTTTTTCGAATATCTCGATCGCGGGAACATCGCAGTAAGGAGAACGTTACCTTTCCCGTGCACCACTAACCCCAAGTCCTAGAATGCGCGCCTTTACGGATTCTCCAAGGGTCATCACACCGAAAGCCAGGGTATTGGCGCTGGAAAAGAATCGCTCACCGACAAGCAATGGCAGACTATCATAATGATCTTCTATGTCGGCCTGATCCTTTGTCAAGTACCTGGCTGCATTGGCTATCGTGTCTTTTCTCCCTCGAAATGGATTGCTTTTGGAGTGTGTGGATGGTGCGCAACCAGTCTTCTTCAATGTGTCGCCTTCAACTTCGCAAGCGAGCTCGTGTGCCGAATCTTTCTTGGTGCGTTTGAGGGGCTCTTCGGGACAGGCATCGTATACTATCTGTCTCTATGGTACCATAGAACGGAGATGGGAGTACGGGTGTTTTGGTTTCTGGGGCCAACGGCTCTGGCTGGGTAAGTTGAGTACATAGCATCTTTAAACATCCAACTGATAAGGAAAATAGCGCATTTGGTGGTCTCATGGCATACGGCATCGGCCATATCGATAGCTCTACGCCAAACTGGAAATGGCTTTTCTTAATAGAAGCATTGCCTGGCTTCTGTCTCGGACTCTTCTGCTTATACTGGGTGCCTGATCGACCGATGAACAACTCGCGCTTCAAGGGTGACGACCAAGAGATTGCGGAAGCACGATTTCACAGCGAATCTTTCGAGAAGCCTGGCAAGATACAATGGAAACACATGTTCGCCGCGGCGAAGGATTGGTGCCTTTACGGCCAAGTTGCTGTGTACTGGCCTACTGCCGCGATGTTATCTAGCATCTCCGGTTTCCTGCCTACGATCGTCAGAGGTATATACCGCTACACACGTGTGAGACCGCTTGACTAAAACTCTGTCATAGGCCTCGGCTACACCGAAGCCAGAGAGGCCAATCTGATGAGCGTTCCGCCCTACGCGTGTGCTTTCGTGCTCATGTACATCGTGTCCGTATCCTCCGACCATTTCAAAGAGCGTGGTATACACATCACCTGTCTTGCCATCGTCGCAACGATCGCGTACGCACTCCTCGCAACACTGCCTGAAGAGAACCTCCATGGAAAGTATGGCTGTGTTTGTGTAGCTGTCGCTTGCGTGTATGCTACCTATCCACCATCGCACGCCTGGGCCGCTAACAATTTTGGCAACGAGACCAAACGAGCCGTGGGTATGGGGATGTACACTGCGATGGGTAACTTTGGGAGCATTGCGGGTAGTTGGTTCTATCCCAGCAACGAGGGACCGCAATTTCGCAAAGGTCATTTCATCTGCATGGGCATGGCTATTGCCACGGCTGTGTTCGCAATCTCGAACAGCACACTTCTCCGAATGTCGAATAAGCGAAAGGACAATTTGTACGGAAAGCCAGAGAAGGGAGTACCTATTGATGTCAGCGAGTTGGCGGATAAGAGTCCGTACTTCAGGTATATCACGTAGATTAGTGAAGGCAGATACTTGTTACGCAGTGGCGAAATCAAATTCAAACGTAGCCTTCAAAAGCTGAAGTAAATGAATCGTAGCTAAGTGCACTTGTTCTTGAAGACGCAACTCTTCACACTCCTCGTACCGTCACTGCAACCCACATTTGATCTTGCACAAAGACACCCATATAGTTGGTTGACCTCCATGGCTTCTCGGGATTCAATAAAGCCCAGTCAAAGTGACGCAAGAACTGACATTTCGTAAGCCCAGTCCGCTGTAGAATAGGAGCAGCTTACCTCGAAAAGAACTTTCGTAATCTCCATCCAAGCGACAGGTTTTCCTAAGCACTGATACTTCCCGTGCCCGAACACTAATTTGGTCGTGCGTCGCATTGCTTCCAACCGTGCTACATCGTTCTCATTTTCTCTGCAATCAACCAACGATCTGGGCGGAAGACACTTGCATCGTCGCCAAATAATTCCTCCGAGTGACACAAGCCCAGAACGTCGTAACCTACGTTCGTACCGCCAGGTAAGAAATGTTTCTTGCCACGCACAGTAACGGTGTCACCACCCACTGGCACCTTCTTTGGGGCCAGATCTGTGATAGCTGGATGTATACGCAGCCCTTCACGGGCAACGGCTTGGAGGTAGGGTAGATTCTTGAGGCACGCGTCAGATGCAACATTTGGCGCGGTGCACACGGCGCCAGACTTGACAGCGTTGTCAATTTCAGCTTGAAGCTTGAAGTAAGCTGGCGGATGGGTGAGCAAGTATAACATGATAGAGCGGAGCGCAGTCGCAGTAGTATCCGAACCAGCTATGATCTGCAACATGCTCTCTGTGAAGATTTCGTCCTTGGTGAGACCGTGCCGCGAGAACGAAGCAAGCATGTTAGATCTCTCTTCTGTTGACTTTGACAACCGAGCATCAATCATTGCTCGTGCTGAAGCTTGCATCTTTCCGAAGCCACTCTTGTCTTTCTCACTTGCACCCAAAAGCCTTGCGATGGGAGGCCATTGCAGAATCGGTATCAAGCCAAGTGCCAGTGTGACAGCGACGATCGACAGACCTTCTTCCGCAGATTTGTTGTAGTTGTTCACGTCAGCATCAGCCTTAAGATCGCCGAAGGGCTGCCCAAAGCCGACAGTACTGATAACGTCCAGAGTAAAGAACTGTATCTTTTGCCCGAGATCCATCTTCTTTGCCGCCTCTCCGACTATCGAGACATATTTGGATCGGATCAGATCTAGGAGCTCGACGACGCGCGCGTCAACGTCCTGGTCCAAGGAGAGGTTCTCTTTGCCCGAGTACCCGGCAGTCATTTGCGTACGCCTTTTTGTGTGCTTTTCTTCGTCGATTTGGCTGAAGACGTGATCTTTGCCTGGCTCAACTCTTGATCCCCTGTTGTACCATGCTGAGCGCGTGTACGGCGAGCGAACGGCGCTCATGTGTGTAAGCAGCTCTGGCGAGCAAGTCAAGAGATCGTTTGGTCCAACTCTAGCAATAGGGCCTTGGTCATATTCTTAGTCTACACACCGTCTATTGTCTGCATGTTGAGAATTTCTGCTAATTGAAGCTTACCATACTGATCGGTGACCGCTCTTAGCTGTAACGCTGCTATCGTGAGATGATGAAAGTGTTGCAAATGAGTCTTGCCGATCTAGGCAAGTTGCCTGTTGTGTGGCCGGTCATGTTGCGCCTAACCACCTGTTTCCAGACACACAAGCAGGCAGCTTCGCAATGTGCCATATCGATACTGCATGTTATCACAAACGAGCCAAAGATTGAAATATGTCCGAGGAGTGCGCTGTTGGATTACGACACGTTGGTCTGCGTGATGAACCATACTTGTAGCCATTATTAGCTACTATTGGTTGACAGACACCGCATCATTCTCGCTCGTATGTTCTAGCCTGCTGAAGGAAAAGGGTGTTTGAGTGAGCTCTTCAGGCGAATTATAGCTAATACCTTTAAGCGCAGCTAAGCTTCAACAAGCTGTTCGACTACAGTTGCGTCGATTGCGTTCCGTCCTGAGTGCGATCTGTCCGCCTGCGACTCTACCAGAATCGTAGCCCGTTCCACACGCGGGTTTGCGTGAGGTGTTGCGTACGATGATAGAAGATACAAGACAGAGGAACACGGAGAAATTATGACCTCATCGGCTCGATTTCGCGCGATAAATTTTGATCGCCACGCACTTCTCCGCAATTTCTTTCGTACCCCAGATTTTTGAGGCTCGACAAAACCCGGTGGCTTTTCAAGGCTCACGACTCTTGCACCAAACTGCGTGTTCGGTGCCACTACGTGCATAATTCCGTCGAGTGTGCGGAACTCGTCTGGCTAAATGAGCTCAACCGGTCAACGGATCTTCCCTAATTGAGATAGCGATCCAACCTCACAGAAGCTGGAGTCGGTGCGGTTTACCCCACAATACGTAAGTACTATGGCAAAACGAGGACTTGAGTTTGGCTCCGCAAAACACTTGGTGAGCATAAAGCGGACCATGCTACCACGTGCGAAAGCGCCCGTCTCGACTCTGCGACTCCGTGTCCGCTAGAAATCAGCAGCATGCGCTTCTTCTCAAACATCTTGACAGGCGCTGCCGCGATGTCAGCTTCAGCAATGGCACAAAATTCGACATATCTCAACCCCGTGCTTCCTGGGTGGTAAGCGCTGAATGCACGAAGTACATATGAGACAAAACACTAACTTCGAACCTTCAATTTTCGCAGGCATAGCGATCCATCGTGTATACAAGTGAATGGCACATTTTTCTGCGTAACTTCAACGTTCATTGCTTTCCCCGGACTGCCAATCTACGCATCAAAAGACCTGCTCGACTGGAAGCACATTAGCCATGTCTGGACTCGCGAGTCGCAACTACCAGGCTACAGCTACTCATCTGATGGCCAACAACGAGGAATGTACGCGGCTACTATCCGCGAGCACGAAGGCACCTTCTACGTGATCTGCGAGTACCTGGGATCTGATATGAAGGCCGGCGTTTTGTTCAAGACGACCGACCCCTTCGACGACAGTGCTTGGAGCGATGCCGTAACATTTGACGCCCCAAAGATTGATCCCGACATCTTTTGGGACGAGGACGGCAAAGTGTACGTCGCAACGCAAGGCATCATCATACAAGAGATGAACATCGACACGGGCGACATGGGACCCGCCACGGCGCTCTGGAACGGAACAGGGGGAGTATGGCCGGAGGGGCCTCATTTATATAAGAAGGACGGATGGTATTACCTCTTGATCGCCGAGGGAGGTACAGCCGAGGACCACGCTGTTACAATGGCGCGATCGAAAAAAATACTGGGTCCTTACCATCCAAGTCCACATAACCCACACTTGACGAACCGTGGAACCTCAGAGTATTTCCAAACGGTTGGTCACGCTGACCTGTTTCAAGATTTGCAGGGCAACTGGTGGTCCTGCGCTCTAGCTACACGTGTGGGTCCGAATGGTCCCAACGGAACATCTTCATCTTTTCCCATGGGAAGGGAGACCGTCCTTGTCCCAGTAACGTGGGAAGAGAATGCGTGGCCCGTATTCCAACCCGTCAGAGGTAGGATGGAAGGCTGGGAACTACCTGCACGTTCTCGGGACTTGCCAGGCGACGACGGGCCTTTCAACTCTGACCCAGACGTGTACGACTTCGAGGAAGGCTCGGCGATTCCACGCAACCTCGTTTACTGGCGCGTCCCACTGCCCGGAGCTTTCGAGACCACCTCCAAGGGCCTCCAGGTCACTCTGAACCGAAACAATCTCTTGGGCTCACCAGGCGGAAGTGAACCAGCCAACAGGGCCATCTCATTCATTGGACGCCGTCAAACCGACAGCACGTTCAACTACAGCGTTGATCTATCTTTCTCTCCCACGGCAGATGGACAAGAGGCTGGAGTCACCGCCTTTTTGTGGCAAACAGCCAACATCCATCTCGGGCTCACACAGATGGACGGCAAGCTCGCCCTACGCTTCAATAGCACGGAGCAGTCGAACAAGACTATCCCTGTGCCAGCTACGTGGGCCGGCCAGTCGGTGTGTCTGCAAATAAACATGCCTGATGTAAGGACTTTCGCCTTCTCGGCCATGCTGGCCAGTGACGCGCAAAGCAAGATTGAAGTAGGCAACGCGGATGCATCGCAATTGAGTCCGGGAGGATCATTCGTTGGCACACTGATTGGCGTGTATGCGACGTGTAACGGTGCTGGAGAGGGATTGGAGTGTTCACCTGATACGCCGAAGGCGTACTTTGACAAATGGAGATATACTGGTGTGAGTCAGAAGATTTCGGCAATCGAGAGCGTGGCGAGTGAGGAGTTTAACAAGGGGTACTAGGTGTGGTGAGAATTGAAAGGGGCCCGGCTGGTGTAAAGTGCACGTTAAGTGCATGCGAATGAGACAATAGTGCAGGCTGGAGTATACGATTGAATCTCGCAGAGATGACTGAAAGGCATATGACCATCCACAAGCCAACAATAAGTTATCTCAGGATTACAGTAGTAGTGCGCTAAAAATACGTATGAAGTCCGGACACTGTGTGACATAGTGCCGACGAAGTTGACAGCCTCTATAACAGCAAACGTGATGCGTACCAAATAGAGATTTCAGGCGCGATTAGAGACTTTCGAGAACTTCTGCACAACTGTTGAAAGACAAATTGTATACTACCATCGAACAAGTGTCTACGTTTCAAGCCCTCGGTTGAAGTAGATCACAGGGCGAACTTTATAAGTAGTGCTGAAGGCCAGGCATCGACGCGACGCGGAGACCCCCCGTTATCTACACCTAAGTCAGGCTCGTCGGTAGACTAGCAGTACCTAGTCATTTTCACTTTAGGCGATCTCAAGCACTCTCAAACCCCGCTCGCATCTCCCCACCACGCCTCATCACAACCTTCCTCCGATATGGAGACTTTACCACTCGAATTGCACGAGCTCATCATTTCAAACTACTTCCACATCAGGCTGCGGCGAATCCTGTTGCACTGCCTGTCTCTATCGCACTCGAGCGAGCTGACGTGTACAACACGCGGTTTGTATGCCGATACTTTCGCTACGCAGCTCTTCCGACGTTCGTGAGAATTTTGGAGGATGTACCTACTTCGTGCACTGAAGCGAGTCTAAGAAGCCTCGAGGCGTTGGTCAAACTACCAGACATCTCGAAGAAATTGACCTGCCTCTCGCTCTAGGCTCACAGGCTGGTGAACGGAAAATATGACGACCGACTAGCGGCATGCTTTCGTTCGCGCAACCACTGGTATAAGTCTTGCTTCGAGATGGAGTTGGCGCATATCTTGACGCAGATACCGCAAACACGCCACGTCAGATGCGTCCTACAAGCAATGCAAACTATTATTGATGAAGTCACTGTCGCATATCACGGTTTTTCCAACAAGCCCCGACCCAGTGCAGGTATGTCTCATGTTAAACAGTCTCTTGCGCTGCATCAACCAGACGTCACATCGATTCTCGCTCAATCAACCGTGGGAAATAGGACGGATCGTTCATTTTGATCCCTACATCAATCTGACTGTTGTGATTAGTCTATACTCAACGCTCTTTTGAGCACGACTTTGCCTAAGCAATTGGAAAGCTTGACCTTCCTTACCACATCATGGCCAGGCGCTGAACCCACTGAGAGTGACTTTCGGCAGCCACCTCTGAAGCCCTCAGCCTTTCCTGGTGCACGCGATATCACGCTCGACCTGATGTCTAACAAGCTATCTGGCTTCCAGATAGAAGCCCCGAAATTGGAGTGCCTGCAAGTTCTGCTCAATTCGTACATGGACACCGAGGACCTTTGTTTTTCTGAAGAGTCTTTTCTATCGAGGACTTTACCCCAGCTGCAGACTCTTGTCCTGAGAGCAAATGACAAGCCTATCTCAGCGGACCTTATCCTACGGATCCTCTCCTCCATTAGCGTGCGCGACTTGGTTCTCCCCTGCCTGGTGCTACGAGACATGATAGTGGAGACCGACGTCGGCATTAGTGTATCCAGCAGGGGAAATGGCCGCGTCGAATTCCTTCGTATAGAAAATGTCACTTGCTCTCGCATCGACGAGATAATGTTGACAGAGCCGAGCCGACCTGAGGAAATTTATGAATGGTGGCTACTTCCCTTCCTACTTGGGCGCAGTGACGAGTATCAGATTATCTTGACTTCGGGCGAAGAGTATAGAGCGTACGAGTATTGACTCTACAGCCTATGCCCCAAGAGGTTATTACGCTGGCTGCGGATATATACTAGGGCGACGAGGCATGATTTGTTCGCCGCGAGTGCAGCTTATTGCGCTATTCTGATGGTGTTGTTGGGAGCTTCACTGTATCGGAAAGGTAGATGATTGATAGAGAGAAAATACTACTCACTCTGCCTTTCAGGACGTTTGTTAAGCACTTGTTTGTCTGCGTTGCACAGTGTGAGCTCCGGTGATGTCAAGGTCCGTGCCAGGAAACGGTGAAGCAAGCACACGATGCTCTTCAGTTCGTGCGACAAATTCACCGTGGATGGTCCACCTCCGAACTATTCCATGGAAAGTAATACCTTCTGAAGTATGCGAGCGAAGTCCTACAAGAGCAGCTCGTGATGGCTACAGTTGGGTTTAACGAGCGTGGTGTCTGCGTTGTGGTACGACAGCGCACTCCTCGGTAATGTTTTGATGTTTGCTCGTGCTCCAGCCTGCAATACGACAGCTAAAATATTGCTACCGAGTACAGTCTGAATAATAATTGGAGTCTCGAATTTGGAGTTGTGGTGTGGTGTTGCTCAACGCACCAAATCTGTTGGTGCGGCCAAGATCGACATCGTACCGTAGCAAAGTCGCCCGCCAACCCCTCACTCCCTGTCAACACCAACCACCCCACACCCCGTCGCCTGGTACTGATAGAGGAAGGTCTTGTAAGCACGCCTATTTTGGGTGATAAGGTCTTACTGCTTAGCCTATGGCAAAGTTCGGTTAATCCTCCACAGACGGCCCTTTATGTAACCACCGGATTCGACAGCGGCGCCCGCGCCGCTGAAGGATTGCGCAGCATGCCAATACTCACGAAAATATGAACACGGCAAAATCCACCATCACCAAGGCCCTCTTTGGTTCGTCCTGCTCTGTCATTTTTTCAACCAACCATGGTGTTCCTCCTCAAGCTCTTCGGCAGCGCGCCTGTCGCGCCAGAACGCGTGCCAACGGACACGGTGATACCGCTGTTTGAGCGCGATGACAATCAAGTCAATCGAAGCATAGCACTGGAATTCACAATGCAATTCGACGCCGTGCTCGACGCGGAGAAGCTGTCTGGCGCTCTGTGGAGGCTGTTGGAGCGACCTGGCTGGAGGAAGTTGGGCGCCCGACTACGTCGGAATGTAAGCAAGAGGCATTGCCATACGAGGTTGTGTAGATTTGCTAACATGTCTATCCTAGCCCGAAGGCAAACTCGAATATCATGTTCCCGCCGAGTACACGAAAAGTCGTCCACCTATGAACTATACCCACACAATCGAGCACATGGCCCTCAGAGAGCACAAAGTCGGCTCACTCCTGCCTCGACCAACGGGAAAGCTCGAGACTTTTGGTGGGGGTGGCTTTATACGCGTCGTAACGGATGCCGAGAGCAAGCCTCTGTTTATTGAAGACTATATATTGAGCGATCGAGCTCAGTTGGGACTCCATATTACAACTTTTGAGGACGGCACATTCGTGACCATCACCTGGTTGCACACACTGCTCGATGCGATGGGCAGGTCAGCTCTCTTGCTCGCCTGGCAGGCCATGCTCGAGGGCCGCGAAGACGACGTCCCTGACTTTCTGGGCTACGACGAAGAGTAAGATCAGTCCCATGTTCAAAATGAATGTGAAACATTCACTGACTTGGTACCTTTACCTCCAGCCTCATGCGCGACTATGGTACCGATGCGTACGAAGCTCAAGAAGAGTTCGTCCTGAAGCCAAAACAGCTCGGCAAAGTCGGCATGGCGCGCTTCATCTTCAACTACCTCTGGGATCTTTTCTGGTACCCCATCGAAAACGGCTGCACGATCGCAATGCCTGCTTCGACATACACACGCATCAAAGCGCGCGCATACGCCGACCTCGAATCCCTCCCCGCCTCCAAAGTCACATACACCAATCCGAAGCTATCCAGGAACACTGATGCGAGTTCTTCGATACCCTTCCTCAGTGACGGCGACATCCTCACCGCATGGATCATGCGCCTCGTTGTCCGCGCCAATCCGCTCATCCACGCCTCGCCCACCCGCACCGTCGCAGTCTGCAATGTCTTTGGTATGCGCGACCTGCTGCGCAACACCGCCCCTGCACTACTTCCCCAGCACGGCGCATACATCCACAACTGCGTTACAACCGTATGCAGCCTCTTCAGCGCCCACGAGATGACCACACTGCCACTCGGCCACGTTGCCGCACGGATACGCGCAGACCTCGTAGAACAGGGAACTCGCCCGCAGATGGAGGCCTCACAGCGTGAGAAAGTGACCGCCGGGATGCCAATGTATGGGGATGGAGGGATGGCGATGTGTACGCTGACGAATTGGTACAAAGCGAGGCTGTATCAGACAGATTTCAGTGCGGCGATTGTAAAGGGTGGGATGGGGGAGGGAAGCGGTAAGCCCGCATATTGTCATCCCTACGCGACTGCGAAAGGGTTCAGCTTGAGAGGCAGTGCGAATGTGATTGGGAAAGATAGGAAGGGCACGTGGTGGATGGGTACTGTTATGCGTAAGGACTTTTTGGAGGAATTCAGGAAGGCGGTGGATGAAGAGGCCATGTTGGCGTGATGATGTCGACGTAGCGGTCGTGTGGATGAGGAGGCGACAAGGTCGGAGCGTTCAAAGAAAACAAGCATTCCATTATTCACCCTACCAGCAAGTTCATGCCGCAAGACTGACTACCCTGATCCTTGACTTTCGGAAGTCGAGTCGAAGAAAAAGAAGAGAAGAATCGTAACAAGAACAACGTCTACAACAGGACAGTAAAGGAACGTCAAGAAAGGTAAAAGAAAGTTAAATGCGCATCATCATCCGTCACAGCACAATGCTTCTGCGCTTCTCATCACCGCATCGTACCATCGCATCCCTCGAGTCTTGACGTAACTTTGTCGTTAGGTGTAGCTCACAAGAACCACATACCCATCTACCTATGATTAGCACTCATCTTCGCACAGAATATAGATCAAGTATCACTTACCAATCCCCCATTCTTGACCTCCACCCCTTCCTCATTCACCGCCTCCTCCCTCTTCAGCAAGTACGTCTCACTCGGCATCGGCGGCGGCTGGTACCCACTCGTAGTACTCGTATGCAGCGTTGTTCTAGTATTTGTGGACCTGATCCCAGTCGAACTCCGAGTATACGAGCTCTGGGTTCTAATCGACCTCGTCGAGCTGAAGATACTCCAGCTGATGGTATCGATGCCACTGAGTGGCGTAGAAGTAGATACGCTGGATGTGAAGCGTGTAGCGTCTGTGCCGGTGGTATCAGGGGTTGTGGTGGGAAGATACGTTGGGGTTGGGGGAAAGTAGGGTGTGGTGGTGGAGGTTTGGGTGGCGTCTGTGCCGGTGGTGTCGAGACTTGAGCTAGGAGTAAATGACGAGCTTGTGAAGATGGGTATAGTAGGACTGATGGTGGGGATGACGACGGAAGAGGGTTCGATTGTAGTGGAGGGGATCTCCGATTCGGATGCAGTGAATGTGAAGGAGACGATTGACGTGGGCAAGGTAATGGAAGTTGGGATTTCGTCCGATGATGTCGACGTTATGACGATGTCCGAGCTTGGCGATGGAGTTGGAGTGTAAGAAGACACGCTTGCCGATGGAGTGGACGTGTAAGAAGATTCCATGACTGAGCTGGCAGACGACGTCTCGACTTCTGATGAAGTTGCGGTTACGGTCGACACACTTTCAGTGCTTGACGACTCTAGAAACGATGACGCGACGGAAGTCTCAGCGCTGCTGACACTACGTGAAGTCGAAGTCCATGGTACGTTGGGTGGATGCGTCCATTGCCTAGACGACCTATGACTTGAGGTATGGATATGGGTAGTCTCACTTGCCGGTATGGTACCACTGCGAGATGATGGTCCGGTAGGTGCCTCGATGCTTGATTCTGGTGTGCTCGTTGGCGACGGGGTTTCCGTGTCGCTGTCAGTTGCTGTGCTCGACAACTCTGTGGTGGAGATATACGTCGGCGTTGCTGAGGTTAGAGTGGGAGTGAAATATGTCGAGCTGCTGTTGAAACCGGTGCTGGACGTCACGTTTGGTGGGCCGGAGTATTGGCTTGTTGTGCTTAACATGGATGTGGTGTTGAGCATCGGGCTTGTGACCTGGCTTGGCGCAATGGTCGTAGAAGTGTTACTCCAAGATATGGTGGCTGTTGTGAGAATTGCTGAAGTCGTGTTGAGGGAAGTTGTAGGTGTGGTGAAATTACCAGTAGGCGTAGCACTAGTAGTGAGATTTGTCCGAGGCGGAGCGGTAGTAGTCAGGATGATTGTTGTTCTTACTGTGGTGCCACCTGTCCCGGTCGGACCCGGATTCGTGGTAGAATTACTGATCGGGAAAGGCGGAGAGCTAGTGGTGGCGATGATACTGGTCCTCACTGTGGTTCCTCCAGTACCTGATGGAGGCAGTGGAGAACTTGTGGTGACATTCCCAGAAGGCGAAGCTGTAGTAGTCAGGATGATGGTGCTCCTCACTGTGGTTCCTCCTGTCCCCGACGGCAGCGGAACTGACGTGGAGTTGCTGATTGGATATGGTGCAGACGAGCTAGGAGGGTAAGACGGCCAGATACCTGTTCCAGAAGAAGAAACACCAGTCGATAGTGACACGCCAGTTGATAGTGAGGTCGACGTAGCCGATGAAGACGTGGAGTTCGCACCTCCCGTGTTCGTAGCCGTAGACGGAATTGACGCCGAAGAATTTGCACTGCGATCCCAAAATTAGCCACAGCCTATACTAGAGTGACAAATACTGACCTGCTGCTTGTGATGGATATGCTTGGGATGTCGCTAGTTTCGCTAGACGATGGATACACCGTGATCGTAATGATAACGGGGCCGCTTGGCGACGCCGTCGTGGTCGAGTTCTGCCACCCGGACGACGTTGGTATACTGGGAGAGCTGGTGAGATCTGTTGTCGAAGAACCCGCAGACGAGATGGTGGCGACTGTCGACGACGAAACGCCAGTGGGAGCTTCTATGCTGCTCGGGACTTCACTTGACGAAGGGCTGTCGGAAGAAGGTGGCGGTCGTGGAGGAGGTGGTGCGTATTGACGAGGCCTGACATGCTTGGGGAAATTTACTGAAATGGCCTTGGTTAGCCAAAACCCCCTGATGCCTTTACGCCAGAGCTCGCAGCTCTTTGTCCGCAAGTGAAGCTGCTTGGGCGTACGTGTTGGCAGAAGTACTTACTTGGAGCACGCTCAGCGACGGCAAGCCCGAACGCCACAGCGATGGAGATGCAAGTGTTGATTTTCATGATGAACGATGGAAGGGAAAGAGCCAGGTGTGCTCTAGAAAAGACGAAATGAACGTGACTGAAACGAAGGAAAGTGTCGAACAGACACAGATACAGCTGGGCGGCCTACTCTTCCTGCTCATGTTGGGCAAAGTGCCTTATATGTGATCATCGACGTGCTTCGCAGGAGCAATGGCCTCATTCCCTGCACCGCCGTATTGCAGCCTAGCATCTACATTGCGGGATCATACACAAGATGGCACGGCTACCTGCTTTCCGTCTGACGACACCCGCAGAACCCGTCCGAAGAGGCCTGGGATCTATCAGAAGACGCGGTGTACTCCCGCACAAGCCGTACATCACGCTCTATGGACGTGTATTCGTGTTGAAAGTCCAATGATAGTTGCGAAGGCCCTGGTGTCGAGAGATGCCCAAAAAGATGGTCGTGCTGATGTGCTGTGTCTGCCAACACTCGCAGGTTCTCAGCCTTCGTGCATCTTTGGATTTGACAGTGTTCCATAGGGTGGAATATCTGGGCGTAGTTGGAATGAACGCAGGGATATTCTTTGGTCGTAAATGTCGCACAACCGCGTCGCGGCCGCCACTTGTCGCACACGGGTCACTGAGATTTGAACGTCCGACTCGAGTATGAAGAGTCGGAAGATCACGAATGTCCAGAAACGAAAGAGTGAAAGAAGCCCCAGACCACCATCGCTCTGGGCATGGTAAGGTTGCGAGCCAATAATTGCAGTCGTTCATGTCCGATGTGGCGCTCTCACGAATGCAACGGTCGACCAAGCTCCCTTACCCATCATTGGAAACTAGTGATACCAGTGCTGGAAAATGACTTGACAGGCTCTTGACAGACGCCTCTCTGACGAGACTGCTTTCATTTTTTTGACTGTTTGAGGATAGACAAGGGTGTACTGAAGCTTTGATGAGTTTGACAGGCCAAGTCACAGTGGACGGCAAAAGTGTCGTGCACATGTCAGAGTTGGGATGGGTACCAGGCTTTGAAATGACAACGCGGATTGCCGAGCCCCTACATGCTTGATTAAATCTGTTGCCAGGAGAGGCTCAAGGAACATGTGCGGCTGAGCTCTTCTCGCGGTGAGCGAGCAGCAGGAACAGCATCGTGCCTACAACCCCCACACCACTTCATAGTGGGCTCGAGCATCATCGATACCAGAAGTATAGCCCTAACCTGCCAGAGAGCCGTATCGTTGCGCAAAGGTCTGAAATAATATCAACCAGGAATTATAGATTAGGGCGCACGACGCAGGAACAGAAGAAGGCTCGGTGCATGAAGTAGTCTTGCGCGTGTCGCACTGCCGGACTGCGATAGGATGAGTGGATGCGTAGCGCAGCCGAACTATCGGTGCCGAGTTGCACTAGATCACGCAGCCGACTCGAAAGATCAAGTGCAACAGCCGCGGCAGAAGAACAGCATCTTGAAAAGTTGTTGGGAAAATTCCGAGTGTGCTTGATGAGTTTGTTGTTGTGCAAACAGATTCGGCTAAACCAGGCCACGCTAGAACATGGTCACGTGTGTTACGTGAATCCGCCACATTTCTCGTCACCGTTGGACCATCTGCTGGTGGGATGCACATACCGTAAGTTGCAAGCGTGAGGACAAGCCAGCGCGCGTGATTGGCACTCAGCCACCGTACTCGGATTGGTACTCGTACCGGGCCATGTCACACTCCCCTTGGCGGGCCGTCCGGTTGTTACCGTTGCCGTTGGGAGGGTGCTGCACAGTCAATCACTTACGGTCACAAAAGTCAGGCCAAGCGAACATCGGTCTGACGTGAATGGAAGTGCTTTGGCACATCTTTTCAAAGCATATGAGCGGCGTATGCGAGCGCGGGTGGCCGATCAAGGCACCGCTACAACCAGTGTTCATTAAATAACTACCTTCCAGCTCAGTCTTGTGAGCGCTGGGAGTGGAGACATGGCCTGTCCATCAAAGCCATCCATATTGCAGATAAGAAATGGCAAACCCAGTGCTAATATCCGCTCTGCGTTCCAACAGGGCTTTCAACTTGCAACGCCAAAGTACACCTCAAGTCGTGAAGTCGTGAAAAGGCACCACCCATTGGTATACATGTGCGCCCAACCCAACGACGTATCCAAAATAATGGCAAGCAGCGAAAGCGTACGATGTACAACCGTAGATAATGAAACCAGAACATGTGGAACAGACACTATTCAAAGTGTGATCAAACGGCAACCTAGTCCCAGTTGATCAAGTTGGAACCATCGCCTTGGTCATCCAAAGTTTGGGAATACTCTGCGCTGCCAAAATCGAAAAAGGCGTTGTAGTTGTCGTTGCCTGGCGTAAGGAAGGCCTCATTGGTGAAGAAGCCTTCCGAAGGCATGGTGCCTGACGGAGTACCAGCGTTCTCAGCTTTGACACCACCGCCAGGCGTGGTCGGACCCGCGGCCGAATTCGGGCGACTTGCCTTGCCCGAGGGATATGGGTTGTAAGAATAGGTAGGCGCGAAATGCTGGGGCAAGCTGTCGCTGCCTGCCATGAACAGAGAGGTGCGCGGATCATTTGGGTCCATAGATGAGCCCAAGAACTGCTGCGATTCGGCTGGCATTGACATGGTCAACGGGTTCCCACTGAGCGCTTGCGAGCTGAATGAATAGCCAGCGGCACTGTAAGGGAATGGAGCTGGCGAGTCCGAGCCAGTGTGCAGCTGTGGAGTCACCTGGCCAGAAGTCATGGATGGCGAGGCGGAATGAGGCGATGCGGACTGATGAGATTGAGCAGTCGGTGTTCGCGACAAGCTAGGCCGCTGTTGCGCATCAGAAGTTGGCTGGCTCTGTAGCTCAGACGCTGGGAGCGACATCCTCCTGAACGAGTCCTGTGGGGTAGTCACACCAGCCGGTGCCGACTGCGAAGATGGATCGTAAGACGAAGACCCCTGTGGAAGCTGAATGGAAAGAGCGCGCTGATGCGAGTTCATGCGCTGTGGGACCTGGTATGGTGAAGCCCTGAAGTTCTGCTGGGCTGTCTGAGCCTGCTGGGTGACGTTTTGCTGCGGGGAGGACGGGTTGAACTGCTGGGGCGGCATCATGGATGGGTTCAGCCAATTGTTCTGCTGCGCCTGGGAGAACCCGGCAGTGGGCTGGTACTGGCCACCAAACTGCTGGAACGATGGGTTCTGATACTGCGACATGAACATGTTTCTGACGCCGTGCTGGGTCGCGATGTAGTCGTGGAGCTTCTTATTGAACATAACCGAGGTCGTGTGCAGATGGGCATTCAGACGTTGGTACTGCGTGGGCAAATCATCGTCTTCCTCCTCATACATCTCCTCATTGATGACGTCTTGCTCAGTCACGCGAAGCGCTCTACCGGTGCGCTTCTTGTGAATCTCAGATGCTCGGCGCGCAGACTCGATACGTGCTTCAAGACTGCGGTCACTGCGGCGCGAAGCTGCAATGTATGCACTGGATGGAATGAGTGATGATGCATACAACCGTTACAAAGTCAACGTACCGTTCCTGATTCTCCTCGTGAGTACGCTCAGTCTTCACTGGCCGGGTGGCAGTGAATGCGCGTCGTTCGGCTGGCATGGTGAGAAACAAACAACGGGAAGCCGCGGGATCCGAGTGTGGTAAGGGCGGGTGGCGATGGGTAGGACCGGAAAGTAAATTTGCAGGCTCGATAAAATCGGGTACTGAAATGTTACAGTTGGTGCAGTCGTCTAGCAACGACAGTACACTACGACAGTTTGCGAGAAAAAGTCGATGAGAGAATGGATGGAAATTCGAGTGGGCTGCGTCGAGGTAAAGAGGGGAAGCGTGGCGACTCCCCAAGCGCGAGAACTGTTCGAGGCGGAGCAAGGCCTGCAGACGAGCCGACGGGCTAGGGACGCGCACGTATCGGCATGTCAGGGGGGCCTACCACGCAAGACCGAATTGAGATAAGCGACCAAGTGACGTCGGAACTGGTGGACACCGGGCGATGCGCCTGAGCCAAAGAGGTTCAAGGCTTTGAGAAATGGCGCTGCGGCAGATCGAAAGCTGCTGGGGTGGCCCGCGATGTTCGTAACAATCTTCGATTTGCGCGCGGCCTTAGCTCTCACATGGCGCTTTGTTGCAATAAGCCCTAGCCGGCGATTTCGCTGGATAATATGGCTGTAGCAGTGCTGTGTAGGATGGGCATTGCGGGTTTTCGGCTGATGCGGCGTCCGTTCGAGAGTATGTAGATACAGGAACTCAGGCCTTGAGGGCAATACTGGTGGGTAACTGCTGCCAGCTGGACGCTGAACATGCACCTTCCTCTTGGATACGACGATGCAGGCTGCAAGCACAACCACCCGGCCCAAAACTCCGCTTCAACTGTGCGGGTCGGCGAACAAGCGTGGAGGGCTTGCTGATCAGAGCTAGCTGCCCACTCAGATGTCTAGCGGCAGCACGTCTGGCTTTGTGGCCGGCGACAGGGCCGCGGGACGCTTCTGCTTGGCCAGCATGGCGATCGAAGTACGCTAAGATCTGGTGTTACCGTTCTTACGATAAACGAACCGCGTGGACAAAAACAAATGCGAAGCCCACCTTACGTCGGGATTCATCACATCGGCAGGAACCCTGTGAGACGAGGAACGGGGATAAGCAAGTCGCCACCTAAGTTTCCAGCTTACAAAATCGAATCAACTCTAGATTTAACAAGTGGACGATCCCGAACAGAGATGCAATTGCACTGCGAAGAACCCGAACCGTAGGAGTCATCTCTACACTCTTCTATGAACTCTGCCAGCAAATGCATCCGCGGCAGAGCGTGGGATTGCTGATGCTTGACGTTGTGTTACCCCAACACCCTACAACAGATAATATCACCCTGGCGACGGGGGACTATCCCACGAATGAATTGTTACTCACATGATGCAAGAAGCCAACGTCGCGAGGTCGCTCGTGTTAGGGCAGTTTCGAATTCTCGTATCTGCCCATGCGATTTCGCAAAAAGCGCATGTTGGCACGCTGCCACCTCACAGCTGTCAGGGATCCCCACTTTGCGCCAGATACGCGAACTCAGATCTGGTTTAGGCTCGATCTCATCGAACATCTTTCCCGATTAATCCATGTCCAACAGCTTAGAGGGCGCCGTCTACGCGATAGTCATTTCCGAAGCAAAGATCTGCTGGAGAGAGTATCAAATCAAAACGCTGAAATTAAGCGACTCCGCGGGTTGGGAAGGCACGCATGAATTAATCGTGTACCCACCCAACATGTGGTCCCCCACATCTGGCAGATTGAGAAAGAAACGTCCTTCACGGTTCACAGGCTCTTCAGTCCGAACGGTTACGGTATTCAGTCACAGACCGTGGTTGTGGGAGTTGCCGAAGAAAGGTCTTTGTCAATCTCTTCCCCACTTCAAGAGTATCGACAGAAAACAACGTCACACAAACCTCGGCGCCGTCCTGCGGCTTCTACCCATTGTCCGTGCGTTCTGTCCAGTCCACTGGATGCCCAAGTGCTGCTGTGAACGCTAGAATCGGATCACCCAGAGACATAGATGGCCCTACTGCACGATGGTGCATCATACCGTTTTGGTCTTCGCGTTTGATGGCCATGACAGATGTCCATTACGACTCCTTCAGATGTCTCAACATGGCGCGCCAGACATGGCTGACACTCACGATGCAGGAAGACGGAGCTTTTGAACGATAGACAATTCTTTCGCAACGGGTCCGTATCGCTTTTAGCACGAGAATTTCTCCTCATATTCTTCCCCGCAAAACGGTATTTGGAATGTTCGGACCAGCCTCCAACACAAAGCCCAATATCAAATTGCACAAGAATGACGTCTGATAAAAGCGTCTCTGGTACGTACCGGTCCGCTTTTTGATCGCGCTATCACGTGGTGTAACACACAAGCGGTCCACGGGGGTCGCTCGCCAACAAGAGACGTTACGCACCACCCCGGCGCCAGCTTCGCACCACCCCAGTAAGCTCATCTCACATCAGCCACGTGCGCCGCCGTGCCGTGCTTAAACTGCTGCATAGCAGGTGTCTCGCTTGCGAAGAGCATCACCCAGGTTCTACGAGAAAGGAACTCAGAAACAGCTTTTCCTATCCTAAGCTTAGAGCCAACTCGCCCCGCCTGTTCATCCAAAATTGCATTTAATCGCCTGGGCCCCTAAAACCCCGCAGAACCAGGCGCCGATGGCTACTGCCCTGCAATTTCGACAATCAGGGCTCAGATACCATCTCAAATCGCGGGTAGACTCGGATGCTTTCGCGCCTATCACGATGCTCGATCTCGAGCCCTCCGAACGTGCATTTACAACGGGTGTTACTAAGGAAGTAAGCGAGCCCGATGGGCTGCATTAGCGGCCGCTTTGCGTAGAGTGCTTGGAGGCGTAGATGCGTCTGGGCTTTCCTTGTTGAACTGCAAGCCTGCTGTGCTGATGTGACTTCGAGAAGGATTGAGGTATAACGGTTCCCCAGAAAAGCTCCGGAGACGTAGGCAGATAGGTCGAAAGGTGAGATGCTGATGCTGATAGCGAGGTACGTTGGACCCTGACCGCCGGTTACCAGATTTGCTCGAAAACCAGGTGCGGAACCACTCTTTCATGTTCGAAACGACTGCTCTAACGTTCGAAAAATTGTTTGCCATCGAATCAAGATTGATCATACTTCCCAACATACCTTGAGAATAGGACACCTCACACGTACGACCACCGGCGAACACACGCGCAGGGCAGCACGCCCAATCCTTAGCTTCATCGCTTACACGCC
>Ga0265797_10001067_pt1 | contig 49412 bp, 36 predicted proteins | sample P2T30metagenome_FD_192433 | JGI IMG/M metagenome (GOLD analysis project Ga0265797, IMG submission 192433) | Plant litter microbial communities from East Loma Ridge, Irvine, California - P2 T30 | ecosystem: Environmental > Terrestrial > Plant litter > Unclassified | place: USA: California...
CGTTTCTTCGCCATTACCGAATATATCCACGCCCCCGCCCACGTACCACACCAACCCCTCCACAGTTGCATGTACCGCAGCATCTACGATAGGCGAAGAAAGAGTTGATCCCAACGAAGTAGATCAAGCCCCCACAGACTCTTTCCAAACCTGGCTTTCCCATTTTCCTGATCATTCGATACCCTTTGTTTTCCGCGAACTGATGTCTTGAGCGGTGCTGTTGTTTTTATGTTGTTAGGCTTAGATTCTAGCCAGAAGTAGCAGTTTAGCTAGCACAATCACTGAGTGTTTTTACCAAGAGCCATCAACATATTAAACATATTAAACATAACATCGCGACATATAGCCAGCCATGTGCGATCGACACCACATCCACTTGAGAAGTGAGCAAACTAATGTAGGTTTTTACCAAAAGTAGTCCTAGTGCTGTATGGTGCCACCGCAGAACTACCGCAGCACTAAAGGTCGCAGGTCTAGAGTGTTAGAAACGTATCCTCACTGGACGTCTCACTAGTGCATTTAGAGTTTGCGGAACCGCATGAGATGTGTTCTGATCAGGATCAGGATCTTGTTGATTAGATTACTTCATCTCAGCAATATTGTACCCATCAATGTCACAGGAGATGTTTCACAGGCATGTAAGAATATGTCACAGCAGAGAATGATCAAAGTGTTTGTAAAGAGATTTATTGGTATCTTATGGCCATTAATTCATGGTACTGTCGTAACCAGGCGAGAGTCGCAGTGCTCATCGCTCATAATCCATAGTGGTATCGTTCTGAATCTGGTGATGATTAGAATCTGTTGTATATACCGAAGACAAGTGTGGAACATACCGAAGAGAAATGTCGAACCAGTGCTCAAGTACTTAGTACTTAGATGGAGCGCTTGTTGGCCTCGGCGGAGCCCTCGTGCTTCTCCTGGTTGATCTTGTCACCAGCAGCGTTGAGAGCACCGGAGGCACGGTCGGTGATGGAGTCCTGGCCGGGGACGTTGCCCTTGGCCTGCTGCTTGTTGCCCTCCTTGGAGGCCTCAGCGGACTGGCCCTGGACGGTCTCGGAGACGTAGTTGGCGGCGTTCTTGACAGAGTTGACGGCCTGGCCGATGATGCCCTCGTTGGGGTTGTTGGCGTTGGGAGCAGACATTTTGAGTGTTGGGGTGGTTGGTTGGTTTGGTTTGAAGGAAGTGTAGTGTAGTAGAGGAGTTGAAGGCTTGTTGTGTGATGAGGGAAGCAAAGGGAGTCGGGCGTGAGGGTATTTATGTAGAGTGAGAGGGGTAGGAGATACAGGCTAGTGGAGGGGCTGAGCGCTAGACTCCAACGCAGTACAAACAAACATACGTCACTGTTTGAGTGCTCCAGATGTGACGTCACAGGGAAGGAGCTCTGGGTGAGGGGGCTAGACCACGCAAGCGCGGGCGAGTACCCGCAGCTACGAACCATCACATGCAACGCACAAACCCAAGGAAGACGGTGGCACTTTTTGCAAATCCCGCTGTAGATCGTGATTATCATGCGTATCGCGTCATGGGCGATTGGGTTTCTCATCTGGCATTCGCTGTGTGCCTGAAAGATGCCCCTCTATTGCCCCGCCAGTGACGTCAGGCCATGGACCGCGGCTTGCATCAAGCTTGCGTCAAGTACAGCTGCCTAAACAAAGCACGCAAACGCTTGCCGCAAAGCAGGACAGTCGTAAATGTCACGCGCTCGTGTTTCAGCCCGAGAGTAGGCGGTCGCCGTAGCAATGCAGGGCCAGCTGAGTTCCATAGGCGTCGGTTCCGGAAGGTACTTGGTCCCGGAGGGGTTTACTCCGCTGCACAGGAAGCATACTGTGGCCTGGAAGCAGACAAATTGCCGTATGCAGATAGCCAACACGTCATGAAAAGAGCTCATCGAGATGGCTCCACCCGCAGTGACCTGGCAGCTTCGCCCAAGTGGGGGCAAGGGGCGAGGACAGGTGTACTTGTCGCGTCCGTGCCGACATCTGGACTACATGTACACAAGTCTAACCTTCATACGAACAACCACCGAAAACCTCACGCGACCGATGGCGAATTCAGGATACGCGAATGTGGCAGAAGAACCATGATGAAAGGGGATTAATTGCCGCTGTGAGCGGATGATCTAATACCTCTATGGTACCAAAAATCTAAACCGAGAAACTTGGAAGGAACGGTGCGAATGGAGTCATGACAGCGCCTGTACCAGCAAGCCCACTGCCACTCGTACAGTCGTCCGTTGTAGGGTATCGTAACTTAAAGGATGGTGCAATGCGGTCGGTGTCCCTTGCGCTTGGGTCTTCCAGTATGCGTCCGGGACCTTGGACCAGGCCTCGGTGAGTCGGGTGGGGCCATGCGCGACCGTTCCTGTTGATCTTTGCGGATGATTTGCCTGCAGAGGTCGACAAAGGCCTCGTCCACGTTTGCTCTTCTCCGAGCACTGGTTTCAAAGTACGGTATATTCCACTCACGCGAGATTGCAAAGGCTCGTGGGCGTGGCACTGCTCGGTCATCTTCTAGATCTGACTTGTTGCCGATGAGGACCATGGGAACGTTGCTATCTTCCTTTATTCGTCGTATCTGCTCCCGAAGCTCTGCCAGTTCCCAGAAAGAAGACGCCGACGTTATGCTGAAGACCAGAAGGAACCCCTGACCGGTTTTCATATATAGTTCCCTATCGAGTGTAAGTCTTGAGCTGTAATGAGCCTCGGACGGTATGTTACCTCATGGCAGCTACTTGAGATTAGTCATGGTTTCTGGGTGCATGGGGCATCTGTCAAGACTTACTGAATTGCTCGGTGCCTGCAGTGTCTAGAATCTCCAGGATGACATGGCGGCCCTGGAGTGGGTCAGCGACGGGGTAACGAGAGCAACTTGAAGCAGACGCACGTCAACATCAAGCACCTTGCGGTACGAGTCTTCGATGGTAGGATCATAACTCTCTATCCATACATTCTGCACGAATTGCGCTTTGAAGGGGTCAGCATTCTGTAACAATGGCGAGCACTCGAGGCGGTAACCTTACCTGTTAGGCAGCTCTTTCCGACTCCACCTGTAGCGCCACCGTCGTCAGCTGTCTTCTAGTTGCTGGCGGTGTCTAACTAGCTTACCAGAACCAAGGACGACTATGTGGTACTCCCGTTGCGACATGCTGTGGATTTGCGTGAGCGAGCAGCTTGCTGCGAGGCCAGGAGGAAAATGACGAGAAGTGCTCCTCGCCGCCTTCTGTGGCGGTGTGTGCCACAGAGGGACGAGCGGCTCAAAATCGCCGTCGTCTAGCAGAGGCTAAGCGGTCACAGTCGCCGTGCTGCTTGGACACTGCGTCTGTACCAGCGAGCTGAGTCGGGCGGTGCGCGTCGTACTGCGCTCTGGGCCAACCACACTTGTCAGCGCATGTATTTCTGGATCAAGCTGGGCCCAATCAGAGAAAAGCAGGCTTGGATGCATCAATCAACGAGCCATCAGAGCAGCTCGACTGCATGCATGCGCGGGCAAGTTTGTGTAACTCACCTGTTTGAAGCGCGAGGTTGGGGGGCTGGGGCAGATTTTTCCCGTCACGTGAAGGTCGAGGTGGGAGAGGGAAACGGCGTCGCGATAATCAGGGAGCAGTCGAGAAGAAGGTAGCGAAGGCACATGCATGCAGTAGACTTGGTAGGGCTTAGCAGGAGATATGCTAGGTGTTCGGCTCTGGGGTGCAGCCCGTACAGCCCGTAATTATGCCAAAAAAACAAAGCGCCGAGATGCTGGGAGAGGGAAGGAGACGAAGACGTCGTGGCCAGTCGCGAAACGAAGCCAGGGCGTCGGGACAAGCTCCAATCTATGATAGCGTGGTCCTTGTATCGAGTCGTGCACAAGAAGGGTTCGCAAGGCTGTCGAGCAAGCATCACAGTCGACGTAATTATGGCCCATGGAGACGACCCGGTTCCCCGACGCCGCCTGCAACTGAGTCGTGAAAAGGCTGGGCTGGCGGTTCCATGTTCCATGTTCCATGTTCCAAGGCTAGGGAGCAGGGCACCCAATAAGGGTCCCGTGATCCGGAGCAGGTCTGGCACGTGCGCCAGGGCACTGCAGAGGTGTGTGCTGTGAAGCCGACACATGGTGGATAGTAGCCGAACGACGACGACGACGCCGACGACGAGCTGCAATTCCACCCGACCATGCGTTTCCATGCGGCCATTGCCCTTGCAGCATGTCTCGCTCCGGCAGCTGCCATCTTCGAGGACGACGCTTATCACATTGATTTCCACTATGCGCTGCTAGGCCTTCCTGCACCAGAGGCCACCTTCTTCCAGAAGCCCTATGCCGGCTCCAAGGCGTCTCTGCTGTATTCCATCTCGCAGAACCAGACCATCGGCGCCATCAACCCCAAGGACGGCGCATTGGTCTGGCGCCAACACTTGGCCTCGCAGCCCGGCCAAAAAGGACACCTGCGCTCGGGAAACGAGCAGGATACCGTCATCAGCGCTGTTGGAAACCGCGTAACGGCATGGAGTGCTTCGGATGGCCGGCTCGTGTGGGAGACTAGCGTCGAGGGCGCCGCAGTCGAGGATCTCGAGATACTGGAGCAGGAAGATGGCATGACCATCAGCGCGGCCAAAGACGCCATTGTCCTTACTACCGACGGCAGCAGCAGTGTCAAGAGGCTCGATGGCAAGACTGGTCGCGCCAAATGGACCTTTGAGGATACCAGGTAGCTATGCCAAAACACCGACATGTAGTAAACGCTGACTTCTTCACAGCGGAGATACGCCCTTCCAGGTCTCGACCTCACCCACCACCATCTACTACATCGCCCTCCACACGCCCCTGCTCGGAGGCTCCAAGCTCCGCGTCACGTCCCTCAACCCCATTACCGGCAAGAAGCTTGACCAATACACCCTCAACTCCGACACTGAGATCTCCTCGCGCGACCGCATCCTGTTCGCTGGAGCCAACACAGCTGCCCCACTACTGGCGTGGACCGACAAGGCGAACAAAGTGCTGAAAGTGAACATCATCGGCTCCAAGGCTGTGTCGACCTTTAACACGCCAGGCGACGAAGTAGTAGAGAGCATCGTCCTGCATGCTCCCAACCACATCAACTCGCTCGCCCATTTCCTCGTCGAATACCAAACCGCCGTCGGTCATTCCGCCGAAGTCTACCACGTCGACCTCAACAAGCAAACCATCTCCAAAGCCTACAGCCTCCCAGAGCTTAAGACGAAGGGAACATTTGCTACAAGCACATCCGACGCCAACGTCTACTTCACCAGGCTTACCGAAGACGAAGTCACTGTCTTCTCTTCTGTTTCGCACGGCGTATTAGGTCGCTGGAATGTCAGGGGCTCTCCGACACTTGCGGGCGCCTACCCTGTGCATGGTCAGTCTGAGGTTGTCCTGAAGTCTGGCGTCGCTAGCGCTGTACGGTCCGCTGTCCTGTACTCCAACGGACAGTGGGCACTCCTGCGAAACGATGAAATCGCCTGGACCCGGCCCGAGTTTTTGTCGGGCACTGTCTCTGCAATCTGGGCCGGCCTTCCTGAGGAGGAGGCCTTGGCACAAGCACTTGCCGATGAGAGCCATCGTAACCTCGTCTCCGCTTACATCCACCGTGTGCAGAGGCATATTGAAGATCTGAAGTACTTCCCAGAATGGGCGCAGAATATTCCCCAGCGCATTTTGGGTAGTGTGGTTGGCAAGCCCAAGGAAACCACAGTCGACGATATACAACAAGATACCTTTGGCTTCCACAAACTGGTTGTCGTCGCCACCAAGACGGGTCGCATCGCTGCCCTCGATGTTGGATCGCGGGGCAAGGTCATGTGGAACATGGACCTTGGCCAGTTTGCGCCCGATACAAGCTTCCAAAATCCGACTCTGAAGGCACACAGTGGCTACGTTGAAGTGAGGGATGCCAACTTCCAGGGCTCGCTGTTCATCAATTCGACGACTGGTGGCCTTATTTCTCCCGACAAGATCAAGGTTGAGGTTCCCCTCGCTGCCAAGGGACAAGAGCTTGTTTCTTTTACCTTGGTTGACGGTACTCTGAAAGGCTATCTGGAAAGTAAGCCTGGTTCCGAACCAGTATGGAGTTTCACGCCACCTGTTGGAGAGAAGATCGCTGGCTACGTCGCCCGACCAGTCAAGGATCCCGTTGCGTCTATTGGCAAAGTGCTAGGAGACAGGAGGGTACTATACAAGTACCTGAACCCCAACCTTGTCCTAGTTACGGCAGTCGTTGAATCTGCGCGGTCCGCTTCCATCTACTTGATTGACTCTGCATCCGGACAAGTACTACACACTATGTCACACAACGATGTTGATACCACAAGACCCATTCCGGCGACCGTCTCAGAGAATTGGTTTGCGTACGCGCTGACTATCGATGCTGCATCTGGTGCTTCATCTCGCGGCTACCAGCTTGTCGTTTCTGATCTTTACGAATCTCCTCTCCCTGACGACAGAGGACCATTGGGCGCTACATCTAACTCTTCCACTGTGCAACCCTCTGGCTCGAACGGAGATGCCGCGAAGCCTTATGTGATATCTCAGAGTTATCAGGTACCAACAGAGATTACACACATGAGTGTTACGCAAACCAGACAGGGTATCACCAGTCGCGAACTCCTTGTGACTGTACCTGCAGTCAACGCTATCATTGGTATTCCACGGACGGTCATTGATCCTCGCCGACCAGTCGGCCGTGACCCCACTGCTCAAGAAGCTTCTGAAGGCCTGGTCAAGTATACACCTGTCATCAACTTCGACCCGAAATGGCACCTTACCCACAAGTACGAAGTTCTGGGTATCGAGAACATTATCACGAGCGAGAGCGGAATTGAAAGCACCAGTTTGGTCTTTGCCTATGGCTTGGATATCTTCGGTACACGAGTCGCACCCAGTTTTGCCTTTGATATCTTGGGCAAGGGCTTTAACAAGATTTCCATGCTTCTTACTGTTGTTGGATTGTTTGTTGGAGTCTTGTTTGTCGCGCCTTTGGTAAGTTCATACACTTCCCACCTTTCAGCATACTTGTGCATTACAAAGCGTACTGACAATCTCTCCAGGTCAAGCGAAAGCAGATCAACACCATGTGGACAATGTGATCGACTACCAAAACACGGCCCTCTGAAGAGAATAAGCTTTGAAGGCATTCAAGTCTCCAGAAGACTCAACTACATATACACGCCCCGAGGTCCGACGCTGCTGAACAGCGCTAGCCTAGTAGTTGCCGCCATCAGCGCGGCCCTACTGCACGTCTCTAATTGAGACCACTCGTACCTGAGATGGCGCATGTAGAAAAATATAATCGTGTCAAGTCAAACTCTGCACCTATCAATTTGTAATGCATGACGGCTGTACCCGAATAAAAGTAACGATTCATATCCGTTTATCTCCATGCAGGGAAACGTCAAGATCCAAAGCCGTTTTCTCCAATTACGTGGGGCGGTGAAATAGGCTCTAACATATAGCGTGTTTTCTCCACCCGCGATTCCTCCACTAACGTCACCGTTTGTAATGAACAAAGTCCGCACTGGCCGGAGATAAGGACATCGACTACCTTTTGGTACAATGATGCAAGTGCCGTGCTGGGACGCCGACGTGCAAATAGCTGTGTATAGCTATATATACATGAACCGCCCTCTGTGCTGCTGATGTGAACTGCAACACAATACAACACTCGGTTTACATCAACCTCCACTACGACCAACAAAACAAAAATCTTGGGACAAGTTGCCTGCCCAACAGGAAGCACCCAAAACATACCACCTATTGAGCTCATATCCACCTACACACATCAAGACAGAATCATGACGGACCAAAAGCGCTACACCAATAAACTAGAGAGATCACGCATTCTAGTGATCGGCGGAACGTCAGGCCTCGGCTACAGTGTAGCAGAAGCATGCCTCGAAAACGGAGCGTTAGTGACTATCAGTTCGTCAAATAAGTCACGCGTGGACAATGCTGTATCCAAACTCAAGGATGCCTACCCATCAGCAGCCGACTCCAGCAATCCCCGCATCTGGGGCCTTACCGTTGATCTGGGAAAACCGGACACGCTGGAACAAGAACTGAAGACGCTTTTGGATAAGACAGTAGGCAGCATGCCAGAGGGAAAACTCGACCACGTCGTCTACACCGCAGGAGATAAGCTGGCAGAGATGAACTTGAGCGACATGACAATGTCGAAAATCGTAGCCGCCGGCCAGCTCCGTTTCTTTGCCCCTCTCCTCCTGGGAAAACACCTCCCCAACTACCTTGTCCAGTCCTACAAATCCTCCTACATCATCACAACGGGCGCCGTGTCCGAGAAGCCGATTCCCAACTGGAGTGTCGTCGGTTCGTACGCTGGGGGTGGGCACTCCATGGTGCGCGGTCTGGCTCTCGATATGAAGCCTATCCGTGTCAATGGTGTAAACCCTGGAGCGGTGGAAACAGAACTTTGGGATCATTATCCGCAGGAGCAGAAGGCGGCGATTATGAAAGCTATGGAGGGGAAGATGGCGACGGGGAGGGTTGGAAGACCGGAAGACGTAGCGGAGACGTACTTGGGGTTGCTGAGAGACTATAACGCCGATGGATTTATGGTGAGGACGGATGGCGGTGGATTGTTGATGTAATTAGAGTAGAATCTATGTAAGCATCTCATGTCCCTCACGGCATATGGCAGGAATGCAAGGTATTCTCAAGGTTCAAATGATGGTATATATCATCAAACCTTGTTGCCGCTCCAAATAGCAAAAATTTGGGACGCAATTCAACCCATAAGCACCAATCAACACTTCAGTCTCCCGTTCTCTTGACCAAAACCCTCAACCCTTTGCTGTCCAGCTTTGCCACGGGAATGAAGAAGTCATGCGCCAGTGTAACGTCCTCGACATCGCTCTCATGTAGCTCAAACTTGTATCGCCTGAACATCATGCCCAACGTGAGGTACAATTCGATGTAAGCCAAGTTGATGCCCAAACAAGATCTGGTTCCTCTTCCGAAGGAGACCATGAAGCGCTCCAAAGGAATACCCTCGGGTGTCTTGGGATCATCGAGCCAGCGCTCTGGAATGAATTCGTGAGAAGAAGGGAAAATCGTTTCATCGTGCGAGACGTCAGGAATAGTCATGGACTTTGTGACATGCTAGTCAGCAGCAGAAGCGCAAGTGGATCATCAAGTGGAGGTGAATTACTTACGATGCAGGTATTTGCGGGAATCACCCACTGTCCATACTTCAAGGGTGTCTTGTGCGTCCTAGGATTCCTTGCACTTAGTCCGTACGACATTCGCGCTGTCTCCATGATGATGGCTTTGAAATAGGGCATCTTCTCTAGCGGACCCAGTTCCAGTACATCTCGGTTGGGGAAGGCTTCGACGAGCTCTCTATGCAAGCGCTCGTAGATACGTGGGGTGTTGATGATGTGGAAAGCTGCTGTGGAGAGCGAGAAGGCGGTTGTTTCGACGCCGCCACCGATGATGATTTGCGCCTCATCTGCAAGACGTTTGTGTGTTTTGTCTGAATCTGGGAGCTTGGAGCTGAGGATCTCTTGGAATATGGTTTTCTTTGCGTCGTTGGATTTTATTTCTTCGCCTTCGAGAGTTCGCGCAATGAGATGCCAGTTATCCTATCTTCCGTGTTAGGCTGATATAACACGGTACGAAGGAGATGGGGAGAGAAGTGGCTGTTACTTACCTGCTTAAACTTGAGTATTGACTTTGCTGCTGGCTGGAGCCAAGCGGTGATTCGATCAGGAATACTATTCATGACCTAGAACAACAATCAGCTTTCTGTGTCGTTTGACTAAATTTTGATCCATAGATATATCCTACCGGAAGTATCATGGGAAATTGTGTAGCGACGTGTCCTACGCCGCCAATCTTGATGAAAGCGTCATGAAAGGACTCAAAGTTGGGATGTTTGAGTTGATTGTAGTTGAAGCCGAAAAAGTAGTCCATGATGATGTCGCCGGTCAGGGCAGGAAAGGCATGAGAAAGATTGAGCGGCTCTGCAGAACCCTCAAACTCTTGCATCCGCACAGAAAGAGTGTCGACATGGCGATAAATGATGTGAATGAAGTCAAGAATTGAGCGACGCGAGAACCTGATGGTAGGTGTCAGTCTTTTTGGTATCTGACGTCGCAGTGCAAAGGTCATACATATGAGCCACGGCTGCACGGCGTCGCTTGTGTTGCTCGGCATTGACAGTGGGAAGCAGGCCGCCCGCACAGCCAAACCTTTTGTCCCATCCTTCCTTGTCAAGATGGAGGTTCTTGGCGTAGACTTGTTCGTAAAAAGAAGGATCTCGTATGTGTAACTCATCAGGCGTCACTCGTACGATAGGTCCATACTCGTCGTGTAGCTTGGAAATCTGTCTAGAGTACTGCCCTTTCAACACTATCTCGTAATAGGCCTCGTACCAGCTTGAAACAGCCGCTATCCTCGGTCCAGGAAAGCGCGATAGTGGGTGGAAATATAGGCGGTAAAAGACACGTGCGACGAGAAACCCAAAGTACGCCAGAACGCACAGGACGGGTAGAGACATGATGGCTGGCTGTCAGAGCGAAAAAGAAATGAACACGCGGCAAAGCGCTCTTTTGACTAGATTGAGATCCTACATGTCGCTAAGGCAAGTGATCACTTCCACACTGGTTATGGCATAGAGTGGGTGTGTGAAGACCCGGCATTTTGGAACTCACGGCCTTGCCGCGACGAATGTAGAGAGGTGGAAGATATAAGGGTTGGCCTGACCCCGCGAGCGCATGAGAGCTCTTGGAAAAGAACACAGCATGTCGGCCGCCCCACCCGACGAAACAGCTCCTCAGGGAAACCTGGAATCCGTACTGCATCTCGATGTTGATACGGCGAGTAATAGTGACAGCGACTCGGCGTTCGGCAGCCAGTCGACGGCATCAACGTCTATTGCGTCGACAATTCTGAATTACGAATACTCCAATGGGCGACGCTACCACGGCTATCGCTCGGGTGCTTACATCCTACCGAACGACGAACAGGAGCAGGATCGCCTCGACTTGCTACACCACATATTTCTGCTTATCCTAGGCGGCAAACTCTACGATGCGCCTATTCCACCCGCTCCCCAGCGTGTCCTTGACATTGGTACCGGCACTGGCATTTGGGCCATAGACTTTGCCGACGAGCACCCAGGCGCTCAGGTCATAGGCACCGATCTCAGTCCCATCCAGCCGACATGGGTACCGCCCAACGTCAAGTTTTACATTGACGATGCCGAATCCGAATGGGTCTACAGTCCCGACGAGGCCTTTGACTTTATCCACTGCCGTACCATGTCTGGTAGCATCGCCGATTGGGACAAGCTCGTCCAGCAGACGTTTACACACACCAAGCCCGGCGGTTATGTAGAATTTCAGGAACCGCTCGCGCTGTGTGAATGCGACGACGGGACTATAGACTTGGCAGTCGACATGTTGAAGTGGCAGGACCTGTGTCTCGATGCCGCTAAAAAGTTCGGCAGGGACATCCGCGCAGGGCATACCCTGAAGCAGAGGATGACGGATGCGGGGTTCGTCGACGTACACGAAAAGCTTATCAAGGTATGTATACATGCAAGCTAAACCAATCTGCACAGTATGCTAACAAGGTATGTAGGTCCCTATTGGACCCTGGGCCAAGGACGCGAAGTTCAAGGAGATCGGCCGCTACCAACGCGAGCACATGTCTATGGGCATAGAACCCTACACATTCGGCCTCTTGGGCAAGGTCATGGGCTGGACTGAATCCGAGTGCCGGGTTATGATTGCCAAAGTGGTTGCGGATATCAGGAGAAGGGATGTACACATGTATATTCCATTCTACTTTATACACGGACGGAAGCCGGAGTAGGACGTACATGACATATATCTATATAACACCAACCAACTACATTCGCCGTTTGACCCGCGTGAGAGCCCTCTCAACGACAGTTCTGCCTAGCTGTGGTATACTCCGTACACCATCCATCTCTTGGGCTTCGTCCTCATGCTCTTCCTCTACAGAAGTTGGCACGACTGTGACTTGGTACTGGCGCGGTGGATCTTTCAGACCCGGCCAGATGTCTAAGGGTAAGTAGTCGCCCTGAGCCAAGGTAAACTGCTCCCTTGCGCGCTCATCTTCAAGCCGCAGTCTATCCAGCTCCTTTTGCGCTTCTTCGGCTTTCCGTTTCGCCTTTTCGTGCCGTCGTCGGCGTGACGAGATCTCAACGAGGAGCTCGGCATAGGCAAGATCGAAGCGCTCGTAGAAGTCGCGCTGATTCTCCCAATCTTCGATGCCGCTGATTAGGCTGGGCCGCGTGTCTTGCAGCCACGAAGCATAGAAAGAGCGTGAGGTAACGATATGACCCTTGACTTGGCCAGTAACTTGCGACACCATCTCGAGTATGCTTGAGAGAGCTGAGGATTCGCTGCGGACGTGGCGGATGTGGTTCTCGATCTGGCCGAGGAGGAAGGTCATTTCAGAGCCTCGTTCCTGGATCTCGTTGACGACGTCTTCCACTTCCTGCGCGTCCTTTTGCAAAACGTTTAGCATGTCGCGGCGCTCTTCTTCGCTCATGGGCTCAGGCGGTGCGGCACCATTATCCCCGGAGTGGACTGGCGCATCTCCTGTAGCTTGTGTAGCAGCGGCGGAACCTCCTTCTGTATGACGCAAGGCTGTTATGCATAGATCGTAGTGTTGTACAAGCGACTGGAATGCCTGGGCAGCTTCCTTTGCGTGGCCCTCGAGGTTGTGGTATAGGCTTGGTATAGGACTCGGAGTAGACGTGGTTGCGGGTGTTGTGGGCACGTTCTCGATGGAAGAGTAGATGTTGTCGAGGCTTGTATCAAAGTCACGACAGCTCTCATCGAGGGCGGCATGGGCGTCGGTATAGCGGTCTATGCAGGCGCGCAGTGCGGTCTGGAGGTTGGAGACAGCGGCGCTGTCGATGAAGTCGTAGAGATGCTTCTGCGGAGTGCCCTGAGGCTGCAAGGCGGCTTCGATGGGTGTTTCGCGGAGTACAGCGAGGGTAGAGTTGAGACCGGCAAAGGACGTGTCGACGTCGTGGAGCAGCTGCTTGTACTCGGCCTGCACCTCAGCCTCAACCACGTCTATGCCGCGGCGGACGGCTTCCAGAGCATCCACCTGCTGCTCCACTATGTTGCGTATGGATGTGTTCTTCGCAGCGACGACCGCGTTCTCTTCCAAGAGGTCACGTGCCGTGTTTACGATTTCGGTGGCTCGCCATAGTACCGTCTGGGTGTTGAGTGCGCGTTTGGCGGCGACGAAGTGGTTGACGAGATGCTCGAGAGTGAGGGACTGGGTCTGGTCCTGGTCCAAAGACGTTCTAGAGGCAGCGCCACTGCTGGTGGGAGATGCAGGAGAGGGTGGAGAGGCCATGATGTTGGCGACGACGAGGGCTTATGTCAAGCATAGTGGCCGTAGTGCCGGTGGAGTCGTGGTGGAGGGAAGGATGCAAAAGGCTGGGGTACGTGAAGCATGACAGCTGCGGGCTAGGATCGTGCTTCCGGGAGGGGCTTGGCGGGGGCTAGGGCTGCATTAGGAACAGGGAGCAGGGTCCACCACTGCGGAGACATTGGCATTGCGTGCTGAAGATGCTATCAAGGGCTGGCATTGCGCCATTCAACCTATTCTTGCGCCCACCATCGCCTCCGCCTAACGGATTCTTGCGCAACCTTTTGTCGAGTCGCCGTCACACTCGCTTCGCCGCATTCGCCGGTACAACCAGACAGTTGGGGCTCGCACGCGATATTGGCCCGGAATCTCGACAACGCCCGCCGCTGCGACACATGAATTGAACATGGCCTCGCATACCGCCCACGCCACCATGACCACCACCACCACGACCCCAAAGCAAAGGCGGCTCTCATGGCGCGCTCGCATCCCTTCGCCTGACGACTTCACCGCCGCCACATCCACCGACCCGCACGCTGCTCTAATGCAGGGCCACGACCACGAGGGGCTCTCGGAGCGGACCAGACACTTGCACGGCGGTACAGACGACGCTGAAGAAGCCCAGGCCAACAAGTCTAAGAAAATGGAGAAGATGATCACGCCATATCTCGCACAACATATCCCTCAGCAGTACAATCCGCTCGGGGCCAACAGCCCAGGTCAAGACGAGCGCCCGCCCACTGCCAACACCAAGTTCTGCTACCGCCATCGTCCCGATCTATTGTGTCGACGACAAGCAGACGAGCCGTCCATGGAGCAACTACAAGAGCAACTCGGCAGGGAATCCCAGGCTGACCAGCAGAGCATTGCCAATGTCTGGTCGCTCTTCTCCGCTGCCCCGTCTCGCCATCGCAACCTCATGCTGCAAGGTATCCTCGCTCAGTGCTGTTTCCCTCAGCTCTCCTTCATATCCTCGTCCGTCCGCAATCTCATCAAGATCGACTTCCTCGGCGCGCTCCCCACCGAGCTGGGCTTCAAGATCCTCTGCTACCTCGACACAACCTCGCTCTGCAAGGCCTCGCAAGTCAACCGAAGGTGGAGACAACTGGCAGATGACGACGTCGTTTGGCACAAGATGTGCGAGCAACACATTGACAGGAAATGCACAAAGTGCGGCTGGGGGCTCCCGCTGCTCGACCAACGTCGTCTGCGGCACGAGAAGAGACGGATACAACTACGCGCATCTGGACGGGGTCTCAACGAGTGGTCGCCCAATATCACCCCGCAACCAGAAACCTCCCAATCGCATGCCATACTTGCTCATCGATTGTCACAAGACTCTGGCGCCAATGTTGGTGCTAAGCGCTCTGTACCAGAAGACGACTCCTCACCAGAGGCGTCCAACAAGCGAGCATGCACCAGCAACCAAGCAAACCAAGACCAAGTCACAACCTACTTTGACCATCCCAAGAAACGACCGTGGAAAGATGTCTACAAGGATCGATACAAGGTTGGTAGCAACTGGAAGTACGGACGCTATTCAACGCGCACCTTCAGAGGCCACACCAACGGCGTCATGTGCCTGCAGTTCGATGACGAGGTTCTCATCACGGGCTCTTACGATGCCACAGTCAAAGTCTGGGATATCAAGACGGGCCAAGAAATACGCACACTTACCGGCCATACCCAAGGTATCCGGTGCCTGCAGTTTGAAGACAGCAAACTCATCACCGGAAGCTTGGATAATACAATCAAGATTTGGAATTGGCGGACGGGCAAAGAAATCAAAACCTTGACTAGCCATACCAATGGTGTAATTGGCCTGCATATGGCGGACAAGCTCCTGGCATCTGGATCTTCTGATAATACCATCGTGGTACACGACTTTAGCAATATGAAGCGCACCACACTAATGGGACACACGGATTGGGTCAATGCCGTCAAAATTGATCTGCCTTCACGTACTCTCTTCTCTGCATCCGACGACATGACAGTCAAGCTCTGGGATCTCGACACCCATCACTGTATCAAGACATACGAGGGCCACGTAGGCCAAGTTCAACAAGTGCTTCCCCTTCCGCAAGCCTTTGAAATTGACGAAGACGACTTCGTCGCAAATGCAAACAACGACACTTCTGACACGGCCTCTCTCGCCTCCGATACCACCCAATCTTTCGCCCAACCCTCGTCTTCTTCTTCGCACAACTACAACCATCCCGAAGAACCATGTTTCTTCCCAGACGAACCCTCTCGTCCGTCACCACCCTCCTACATGCTCACTGGCTCCCTCGATGGCACGATCCGTCTTTGGCACGTGCCCTCTGGCCGCTGCGTCCACCGCTTCTTCGGCCATGTCGAGGGCATCTGGTCGCTTGCTGCCGATTCCCTTAGATTGGTCAGTGGGGCCGAGGACAAGACGATCAAGATCTGGGATCCCAGAACGGGCAAACATGAGAGGACGCTGACAGGCCACACAGGCCCTATTACTTGTGTGGGCTTGAGTGATGAGAGGGTTGTTAGTGGTAGTGAGGATGGTACGGTGAGGGTGCATTGTTTCGTGGATGAGGGACGGGATTGTTGATGATTGAATGACTGCATAAACGGATACTATTGGATTTATTCTTGTTGCGCCATTGTTGCGCAATTTTAGCGATTTTCTTCTTCTACTGGCCATGGGCAGGTTTAGGTCCCATGTAGGGTTATTGTGGTTTTGGGTGTATTTTATCTTGTCATCATACCTCTTTGATGTCCAGATGGGCGTTTTAATAGATACCCTCCTTCTGTCTTTAGCGAAAATCAATCTCTGGTTGTCTTCAAGATATGCAATGTTTGATGTGTCTAGGCTTAAATCTGCCCTATGTCGATGTATCTACGGATCAATCTTCAGGGATCCTGGCGAGAAGTTGTGTATGGATGGCTTGAAACCATAGAGTACGGTCTGAAGCGATCGCCTAGAGGTCATCATCACTTTCTGGTGCGTTGACACTCCCCACCGTGAAGAAATGCCTTCCAACTTGGCCGCTGGAAACTTCAGAGATAGCGAGTGACTCAGAAGGTACGTTGTTCGAGTTCATCTTTCTCCGGCCATGAGCGCATGCCCTACTCTAAAATGTTCCCTAATCTCGCGTTGTGTCCATCACGAGATGTCGACCTCTAATATGCAAACCTCGCTCACCATTCTAAGCTCAAGCTTTCAACCCAGCTGCCTTTCTTCTCGACTTTTTGCGCACTCACGATGTTCCCGTTGCCCAGATCTGCCCCGTAGAGATGTGCAAAGCAACCTCGTCCGACCTCTTCCCATTTGAGTTCAGCCTTCTTGTCCGCATGAACCTGCCCGTCGCCATCGGTACCCGCGGCCAGCGCCTCGTACTTGATCTTCAGTAGCCACAGCTCCGAGACGTCGCTGAAGAACTTGTCGGCGGTGCCAGGGACTTGCTCTGATGTCGAGAGATGGATGTAACCGTCATTGCGGTCGAGATCTGAGAGCGGAAGACGAGCGGGGAGGGGTGATGGCGGGGCAGAAGGCAGGATCTTATATAAGCAGGTTGGGAGGGGCGAGGGCGCTGGCATTGTGGCGTCTATTTTCGGATTGCGAGAAAGTGGAAAACGCGGTATGCAATGTGCGGTGAGTGGTGGTCTGTGACGTTGCGGGAGAATGGATAGTAGTTTGGGCAGCAGGAACTAGAGAGCGTCACAAGTCGCGAGAAATGCATGTTATGCTCGTGATTGGCCGAGGCGAGATTACGTGAGACCATTTTTTTAGACAGCGTACCACTGTTCAAACATGCCCTTCTGAGCGCCACAAAAGCCAGCCTGATTGTGGCACTTAGGCAACATGTCGCGTCCGTCTTTTCACCGTACACCTACCCATTCGCGACACATCACCAGGTTTTCCTGCATCTCCCCGCCGTCCGGTGCATTTACGTCATTCTGTTCGGGCAGCCTCGCACATTCGCAAGCTTTGGGTGCAGAAGGGCCACCGCAGAACACGTTGGCAACAAAGGACACCTACTCATGAGACCATAAACACTATCGGGCGCCTTTGGAGACTAAACACTATTTTTGCGCATTCCAAACAACAAGATCCGGCAGTGACTACCATTCACATGCGCCCACAGTAGTCGTCAGGCCAGGTGTCGCACGGTTGGTAGGATGCCCCTATCAGCAACAACAGTCGCCCTATCTGCAAGCCAGCCCGACAAACATGGTCCAAACACGGCTCACCCAGGATGAGATGCGCAGTCTCTCAGAAGAGCAAGGGAACGGCCGGACTCGCTGTTGTTTACAGGCGACTGCCGCGACCGCAACGGGGTCACAGGTCGCATTTGACTATCTCAATAAAGGAGCTGCGAACGTCATATTCAAGATTCGGCCAGAACTCAGTCCCAGCGCCAAACGATTTCAGTTCGTCGATGTATCCCCCAAGGACAAGCTGTCTGGAGTAACCACACCAGTAGCCCACCAAAGCCTGATGGGTACAGTCCTCAGAGTCCCAAGGGGCGGCCAAAAGCACCTTTCATCCTTAGAAATACTTGACGGGTTCGAGCATGCAATCCGCCCACTCTTCTTACCAGGTGCCCGTAACAAAATTCAACTAGACCGGGACCTTACCAAACACCTGATGGATCATGAGGGCGTGCTATTGCTCCCAGACGTCATGGACCACCTTTACACTCGAGTTGAAAAGCTTACATTTGCAAACACGCAGTCGCGACGAAAATGCTGGGGGATACTCCTGCCCGACATGTCGCCTATACCAGGGAAATCGATAACGCTAGAAGTGAAGCCAAAGTGGCTTGCACAATCTCCAAACGCACCGCCTAAGGCAGTCCGCTGTCGCACCTGCGCAATGCAAGTAGCTGTGCCCAAGAAACGCGACAACTACATCTGTCCACTCCAGCTGCTCCATGGCAATTCCTCATCGCTGCAACCTTGGTCACAGACAACAGTCATGCGACAATTCGAAGGAGGAAAACCACCAGCCCCAGTAGTCACATCAGCCATTGCAAAAGCTCTCCTAGACTACGTTACAGTAGGCGACGGTATTACTTTACTACAACACCTCCTCAATCTGCAAAGTTCCCTTGATCCTCGCGGCGTCCTTTGCCGACCCCAGGCGGACACTGGAACATTTGATGATAACCTCCGCCTTGCAATGACATTGAGAGACTGTTCAATGTTCATCAAGATCTCATACAACACAGCGGGCGTCACTGCGATTGAGTCGAAACTAGGCGATCTCGACTTCAAGTCCGCCGAAAAGATTGTCGATTGGACGGACAAGGAGAAACAACTCTTACAAGACAGCTCTTACACTAAGAGTGTAAAAGAAGGTCCAATATGTTGGCTCCAGCGGGTACAAGGGGTGAGTGATATTGTCCAGGTATGGAAGTAAGCGTTTGCGAAGGTTCTATCATGATACATGTTTTTATGTTTTTTTTTATCAAGTTTTATTCTGGGCTTGCAACGGATCGGGTTATTATATAGATTAAGATGGGCGCAAGCCTGAAGACTCATATCTACAAAACTTAATGTATGTACTAGTCCAAAGGAAGACTCAAAAGAGCGAGGGAACTACGCAAATTTCATAGCACCAAGTGCGTCCACACACACATTCATTCCGCCATAGCAAGGCCACAAGAAAAAAGGAATTTCAACCTTAATCACAAGTTGCAAGGTTCTATTCTATCTCGTAATATCTTATTTTCCAACATGTCCCCATTCACTCTCACTGTACACCTTACCAAGCTCATACCACCCTACCTCTTCTTTCTCCAAACCACCCCAAACTCTCTTCGCCCACTCCGTCGATGTACTCTCCGCAATCTCCTTCCACGGCAATGCCTCACCACTAAATTCATGCAACGCCAAAAAGCGCGGCGCCTCCTCGGTCACATCACCAACCTGAAATTCGTTGATGACAGTTGCGTTGCTAAGTTTAAAGCGGCGTGAGCGCACAAAACCAGGTGCACGTTCGAGCATGGGGATGTGTTCTTGACGGTACCAAGCATCGAAATCATCAGTGGATGCTGCGTCTTTTGGAGGGTCTAGAGCGGCGGAGATGAGGAATTTGGGTGGGGATGAAGTGGAGCCCTCGACCACCTGTACCTCTTCGTAGAAGCGGATGTCGAAGCGGACATTTTTGTACACATCTTCGATTAGGTCTGCGCCTGGTGGTTTGATGCCTTTGAAACCTTGGCTATCTTTGTAGGATAGGTCCGGGAATTCGTAGAGTGTCTGTAGGGGGGTTGTGGTTAGACGGGATTTCCGGAAAAGGCGGCAGTGCAGTACAGAGGTTATGAACTGAAAAGATGAGCACTTACCAGCCATGGAGCTTCGTTACTATAGTAAGGACGTGAAAGCTTTTGCTGCAGAGCCGTATAGCGAGCAGCGGATGGTACACCGGGAAGGACGAGGACCTCTTTGGCATGCGTCTTTTCACTCTTATGTCAGCTTCTTCACTCCTTTGCCGTGAAACTCTGCCAACCAAGAGCAGAATACATACATTCTCGTACCAATCACAAAACTTCTCGGCAGACAGTTTATCAGGATGCACGATACGCGAAGAAACCCACAGCACACCGCGTGACATGATTGCGAATATGAGGTTATTCAAACTTTGTGGTTCTTTGACTGTGCGAGCGAAGAAGTTATCAACAAGACGATGCTGTGATGATCACAATGTTTTGACACGATGGTGATAAGCAAAGACGTCGGAGGTACTACTACACTGAGATCAGATCAACCCCGTCATGTGATGTTGGGGGAATAGGACCGACAACTAGTCATAGCCCTGGACACCAAGGAACACGTTATCCAACTAAGCCTCCGTAGTATTAGTAAAGACGGGTGGAGTTGTGGGTACCCATGTCCAGCATCGGCACCAGCGGTTAATTCAAGTCTCAGGGGACGGCATCGGGTTGCGATTGAGAGAACTGGTCGTTGTGCCAAATCGAACTTCTATCCGATAGTAGAGAGAAATAAAACGGTTACCAAACTCGCTAAATCGCATCCTCAGATTATAGTCTTCAACAATCGCACTACCTTGTTTGCCTCCAAACACATTTTGAGACTTGTTGCCCTTATGAATCCATGAGATCAATCACTGCGCGACTCTATTATGATACAAATGTACTCTTCTTTGACCTTGGAGAAGGGAGTAATAATCAATGTGATCGATCCATTGCCGCCGCCCGCGGCTCGGTCGAGGCACTTCCTGAGCTTCCCTAACCGTAATGTCGTATGCCACCGTTGACAAGTTTGATGACAAGGAGAACTGCAACGTAGTCGTCAGCGGAATGGGTCGTGCAATTGTAGCTCTACGGCTATGCAGTCGCTACGGCTTTCGTGCTCATGTGTCCGAGAGTAGAGGCTCGACGTTGAGGTTTTGTTGCGGGCTACCGTCAAGCCTAGCTCTTCTCATATGCGCGCTGGACATCGAGCGACTGCTTTCCACCGTTTGCAGTCTGCCAGAAGTCAAGACTGGCAATGACATCGGTACCCAGTTCGTCTTCATAGGAGTATAGGATCTGGACATGGTCAGCATTCTGTATAGATGTCATTTGATGCAGTTGACTTACTTCGCGTGTCGATGTGTGCAGCCATCTAATATTCTTGGCTGTGATGATGTGCACCAGACCTCCGCTCTCCATATGCCGTATCTCAATAAAGCTAGGCTCAAAAGCAAGAATATAGGGATTGAAGATAGCGAAAGCTTGTGGAGTGCCCTCCCATGTAATCTTCCAGTCGGGTCTCGCTCGCCAGCCGTTGCGGTTGACGAAGAATGAGTAGTCCGTGTAGCATAAGAGGAACTCGCTTGCCATACGCTCGATGTGAATTGGTTTGATGTTTTCTTTCCGTACGACAAAGTCGAGCGAAGTATCTGCTTGGTCGAGAAGCGATTGCGTTTCGAGCGTCTCCAGACTGACGACTTCGAAACCGCGCGCGCAGCCAACGCAGAGCTTGGAGCGCAGGAAATGTATCGACGTCGATTCGGTGGGGATGTAAAACTCTTTGTACGGCTTGAGCTGGTCTGCTCCGCTGGTGGAGAGCATCATCTTCGCGAATCCTGACTTCTTGTTCTTGTTGCCCATCTGCTCCTTCGGCTCGTACACCTTGATGGTCGTCGAGAGGGCGGACGTCTTGACTGCAGCAACCAACTGTTGCCCTAAGCAGATGCCGGCCTTGAAGAAGTTGGCGTGGCAAATCTTGCGTGGTCGTTTGACCATAGCCTGTGATTCGTCCGACTCCAGGGCCTCGGTTGAGTAAGAGTACAGCGTCTTGTCGGCCAAGACAAGCACGATTGCGTGTTGTTCGAGAACCTCGATTTGAGTTACGCCCTTGCAATCCAGTACACGCTTGGGCCGCATCGAAGCGTCCTTTGGCTTTCGTTCCACAACGTAAACACCAGCATCCGTACCAAGAGCCAGCTTGCGACCTCCGTCTGTTGAGCGTTAGTGTGAGACTTTTGAGTGCGACAGTTGAATACATACCCAGCGGAACAGCGCAAGTGACTCTGATGGTCGGAGAGAAGAAGCCCTCGTTGACGATCGTCTTGGTAAAGATGTTACTGCGCTCCCTCAGACTTCGCTGCTGCGTGTCGATGTGCTCCATCCACTTCTGTTGAGAGATTGGAGTGCTGGCAAATAGTGTCAACTCGTAACCGCCTTTTCCAAGGTGCTTGAAGGTGATGGGATATCCTTGCTGCTTTGGATCGTTGTTCTTTGGAGTGGCAGCTGCGATAGCCTTTCCGGCAATCAAGTTTGCCGATGGCCTTTTCGCAATGCCTAATTTGGGGTTGACTTCCTCCATTTGTGTGATGACCAACAATTCTAGCGGTATGGGCTTCTTGTAGACTTTCTGTTCTTCGCGCTTGTTCACGGTCTTTGCCCGGACCAGCAAGACCGCATGGTCAAACAAGTAACACGTGATGTCACCGGTGGTTTCTGTTGGAGTCTTCTTCAAAGTGCCCTTGAACACCAATTGTCGGTTCTCATCGGTCAGTTTCAAATCCACGAACTCTCCGGGCCTGAACTTGAGGTCCTTGTTGAGCTGCATCAGATTGAAATGGTTTTCTGCCTTTCCGGATTCCACGTTGACCTTTGATAGAGTCTCTTTGATGATTTTGATAACCTTGGGGATGTCTTCTTTGTCCGGATTATCATCGGCCGTGTACTTTGCAATGTTCTCTAGGAGCAACGGGTACCTGGCCAATCTCGTTGTTGGCTTGGTGAGATAGCCGTTCAGCTCGAGCTTTCGCGACTCCTTCATCCTCTCTACCTCATCGACGAACTTGGCGAATCCGGTGTTTGTACGTTTTTCATGCTCAAACTCGTACTTACCGAAGAGCTGGTTCGCACCGTACTTGATGAAAGGCGCAAAATGTGGCACATACTCGAGGAATATGTCTCCAACGTTTCGAACCACGGCCTCTTTTTGCTGGCGCCTTGTGAGCTGTTCGGCCATGCGAGAGTTGACCATGTAGACTTCTTGGCAATTTGAAAAGACTGTGCGGACAAACTTTTCGCGGCGATGCTCGGGGATAGGTGAAGTAGCGGGGTTACGGAGGGGCTTCATCCAGAAGTCTCGGAGATACTCCAGGTCTTTCACGAAGTCGCGCTCGGTATACATGAGCTCAGAAATGACTTCCTGCCGCTTTTGTTCCTTCTCCGATACACTGTCAGAGATCTCCTTAGGCACCGTGTTGATCCACAGTTTCTGCTCTTCATTGTCTTTATCCTCGTGCAAACTCGCCCTGGATTCCTCACGCTTGAGACCAGGCTGAATGCGCATGTTGAGGCGAGCCTGTTGTTCAAGGCGGCGTGGGCAAGCGATCGAGTAGCACAAGCGGTCGCGTGTACACGTGGGAGAGTAACATTCAGTTAGAAGAGTGAAGACGCCATTGATCTCAGACTTGTCCTCCACCATGGTCTCACGGAACTGGTATATCTCGTTGGTGGAATCTCGCAACCGGTGGGCGTATGTGACATCGTGAAAGAATTTTTGGGCGTCGAGGGAACGACCGAGGAGTAGTGCTAGATTACGATCCGTCGTCTTGATAATGAAGGAGATGAGATCAACTGCATCTGCACCCGTAAAGGCACTCTTGTACACAAGCCCGTCCTTTTCTTTCTCTGTCAGGCCAACTCGGTCCTGGAAAGTTTCGGCGACTCTTGATAGCAAGGCGGGATAGACGAGAGGAGCGCGCCGTTGAGCAGCAGGAACTTGGTTAGCTGTTGAGAGCGATGTCATGGACTGGTTGGAGGTTCTGTTGTTGCTGGCGTTGCTACCCAGAGTCTGGGTGGAATCAGGACGCGACGTCATGGAAGACATGGTGCTTGTCCGCTCTGACGGGGGCACAATGGTCGAGGCCATGGACATGGTGCGGGACTGGTTCGGCATGTTGCCTTGGCTGATGCTTCTGGGATTTGGCGGGAGTCCAGCGTTCATGTGGGATTGTGGGTGTCCGGGCGGTCCCGGTGCCATTTCAGAGCCGCCGGATTCTCGCCTCCGATTCGGTATAATCCTGCCGCTCATCGTCTGTGTGTGCTCTGGGACTTGGGTGTACGAAGTCATGGACATTGTGCGCTCGTCGGGGCGTTCTGGCACCACACGTCCCTGGGCCGTGGTGCGTGCCATGTGGTTCATGTATGGTTGTTGGCGGAAGGTGTTGGCTTGCGAGGGGTGCGAAGGGCCGCCAGGAGTAAACTGCGGGCGCGGATTCAGAGCAAGCGACTGCGAGCGATACGGATCAGAGTTCATGGCAGGGCCAGGGGGCCCGGGAAAGCGGTTGGGTATAGGCTTGGTGAAGGGGGGCTGCCCCGGAGGGGAGGTTCTCGGGTCGAATCGCTGGGGCTGGCCGTATGGCTGGCGCTCTGGGCGAAGCGGCTGGGGGAGGTACTGGGGCTGCGGCTGGCGTTGAGGCTGCGGTGGTCCCTGGTGGTATCGTGGGTCTTGGCCGTAGCCGTTCGGCATGGGGCGATTGTACTGATTCTGAGGGTCCATGGGCCGCTGCTCTCCGGGGCTGGGGCCCTGACGCTGATCGTACTGAGGGTGAGGGCGACGATCATAGCCATTGACTGGCTGGCGCAAGGGCGGGGCGCGCTGCATCATATCGGCGGTCTGGCTGGACATTGTGGCAGCTCTATCGGGCATGCGCATATGAGACTGCGAGGTCATGGTCTGCGAGCGGCCGGCCATTTGGGGACTGGCGCCGAAGATGTTGGTGAAGGCGGTTTCCCGTGCGCCCGTAGGCTGTCCATGGCTGGGGCCGCGCGCATATTCTGGACGTTGCTGGTTCCCGTAGTCGGCCATGTCTCTTCACGCAGTCTTGCCCGGGTCGGGCCTGTGTGCCGCGGGGGGTTGTGTGGGTGAGAACAAGGGCGACTCGGACAGGTGGGGTGAAAGCCGCCCAGCGAGGACCCAGGGCCGTCCGGAATAAAGATGGTGGTTATGGTGGGTTGGGTGCGGAATGAGGGCGAGTATGGGGTAGTCGTATCCATGCATCGTGTGTATGAGAAGCGCTGGCCAGGTGCTGCCCCAAACCGGTTTAGCGCCCTTTCTCCTACGAACGCCCAGCGCAACGACTATCAATCATTCAACGCATCCCCCATCACGCGCCGCTGCCGACTTCCCAACTACTACACCCCGCCGAATACCTGCGTCCACACCGAGCAGGCACCATGTCGTCAAACGAGCTCGCGCCCAGCTTCGCGCCATTCTTTGGCATGGTGAGTGCTTCGCCTTCGCCGTGTTGATGACTTCATAGCTAACCTCCAACCAGAGCGGAATCGCGTTTGCTGTGAGTGGCACTGCTCCCACATAGCTGTCGAACTAATATACGAACCCTGGCCAGATGATCTTTGGATGTACCACGCCCGACACACCCACCTGGACGTGCATGAGCTAACGGCAGCAGGCGCGGGAGCTGCCTATGGCACAGCCAAAGCAGGCATCGGCATCGCGGGTATCGGAACATACAGGCCAGACCTGATTATGAAGGTACGAGTTGAGTACCTAGCATACCTCGGAGCTCTGTCTAACCAGACCAGTCGCTCATCCCCATCGTCATGTCCGGTATCTTGGCCGTCTATGCCCTCGTCATATCCGTCCTCATCGCCAGCGACATTAAGCCGCCGCCGGACAACACATACTCGCTGTATGCTGGATTCATGCACATGGCTGCTGGCTTGTCAGTCGGATTGTCAGGTTTGGCTGCAGGCTACGCGATTGGAATCGTGGGAGACGCTGGCGTGCGCTCTTTCATGCGCCAATCGAGGATCTTCGTCGGCATGGTCCTCATCCTCATTTTCGCTGAAGTTCTGGGTCTCTATGGGTACGTCGACGCGACTGACAACGGCTGGCCAACGACTAACATTACCAGACTCATTGTCGCTCTTATCCTTAACACCCGCGCAAGTGGTTGAGCATAGTCCTGTGAGAAGCACTTAACTTTATGTTATAGCGAACAAGCGAACAAGGCGGACACGGAGATGGATTTTGTACGACTACATGGTGTAGAAACAGTTGACGAGCATGCAAGCATGGAGTTGCAATATTTGGGTTTGCAATACACTGGAGTTTGGGCCAATCTAGTACAATCGAACAGCATGTTATTCCCGTATTGAATCGAAAGTGACAGACAAGATGGCAGAATGCTGGCGAGTAGACTGGACTTGCGTTGATGTTGTCGGATACCAAGACTGTCGTTTAAGCTGCAACCAGCTGGGTGGATCGTTATATCCGTTAATGCGTTGTCTAACGCCCGAGTTTGAACTTGATTAGCCGTGTCCGGGTTCGATACAGCCTTCGCGACGCATGTTCACGCGTTAATACAGAAACGATTGTCTACTTGCAGAATACAAGCTGGGTAAGCCTAAACGAGCTCGTCGAGAAGTGGCGTGCCGTCTCATCTGGCTTAAGTCGGCTCTATTTCAAGCCCAATCCCACGTCCTGCGTCATTGCAGTGAGTACCACCCCGCAGCACTTGTCGCGCCCGCTTATAGTCCCCTTGGCCGTGGTTCTCGAGTGCTACGAGCCCGGCCCTTCCGCCTGGTTGACTTCCACGATACATTTGCTTACTACACAAACAAAGCCGAAGATTGACCCCGCCGTTGCCTGTGCCTGCTGCCATGTGTTGCTTGAATTACTGATTCCTGGATGAGCCCTGACAGCACTGCAACCCTCGATCGCACCCACTACTCGCACCACCCCCTCGCTGCTGCCGCTGCCGCTGCCGCTGTCGCATAACCCGCCACCATGACGACTACCTTCAAGAGCATGCTGCACCCCATGCAGCACCACCGGGACAAGAAGGAGGCCTCCTCGCCGTCGCATTCTGGCCCGCTACACGACCGCACCGATTCCGCCATGGACAGGCCGCGCGAGGAAGAGAAGCAGCATCTGGCGCAATGGGAGGCGCAAAAGCACACACTCAGCCCCGACGAGATTGACATCGATCCGGAAAAGAAGCCTGTTGGCCACTCCTCCAAGGTTCTGCGCCAGGAAGACTTTGAGCTGATTAAGACACTGGGCACGGGTGCGCATGCGACTCCACGCCGCCAGACACAACAAGACTGGACGCTGACTATACGTCAGGTACATTTGCGCGCGTGTGGCTGGTGCGATTGAAGGACGCAAAGGCGGGCGACGAGAACAAAGTCTTTGCCTTGAAGATCCTGCGCAAAGTCGATGGTACGTCTCGCTCGATGCGCTCTGAACGTACTCTCTTGGTATGCGCCTCTACAGCTACTGACCCTCCCAGTCATCCGTCTCAAGCAAGTTGAGCATGTTCGGAACGAGCGCAATGTCCTTGCCAAGGTTGCCGGCCACCCTTTCATAACTACCATGGTCGCAAGCTTCCAATCGCTCGACTCTCTCTACATGGTGGTACGTAGCGACACGTCTTCATAAGCGCTAGTCATTGGCTGATGTGACGGACAGCTTGACTACTGCCCCGGCGGCGAAGTCTTCAGCTATCTGCGGAGAGCACGGCGATTTAACGAGCCCACCTCACAGTTCTACGCTGCTGAGATTGTCCTAATATTAGAGTTCCTCCATGAGAGGGAAGGCGTTGCATATCGCGACCTGAAACCCGAAAATATACTCATAGACGCCGAAGGCCACCTCAAGCTAGTGGACTTTGGGTTTGCTAAGAAAGTAGAAAATAGAGAGACCTACACACTCTGCGGCACACCCGAGTATCTGGCACCCGAGGTCATTCGGAACACAGGTCACGGTACAGCAGTCGATTGGTGGGCATTTGGTATCCTTGTGTACGAGTTCCTCGTAGGACAACCGCCTTTCTGGGACCAAAACCCAATGAAGATCTACGAGCAGTACGCGGCTTTCAATTCATGTTCAAGACACGAGTGCTAACATGTTTTAGGATCGTGGAAGGTCGTGTGCGCTTCCCTTCTGCCATGTCCCCCACTGCGCGCGACCTCATCTCTGGCCTCTGCACAGTCGACACATCCAAGCGACTGGGTAACGTTGCAGGCGGTGCTCAACGTGTAAAACAACACGAGTGGTTTAAGAACATTGACTGGGTGAAACTGTACAACCGCGAAGTCCAAGGACCTATTGTGCCACACCTAAGGGGACCCGCCGATACACGCAACTTTGATGAATACGAACCCGAGTCGGAGAAGAGAGACCCATATACCAAGGAGTTGAGCGACAAGTGGGAGGAGAGCTTCAAGGATTTCTAGGCCTCGCAAGAAGAGACTAGAAGATAGCAGATAGTCTTGGATATGACATGAAGAGCGAAATCAAGACAAAGGGAGGACGTTGGATATGTGGCATGGAGTCCACAACGAAGCCTTGTAGATCAAAGGGGAAAGGGGCCTCATGCTTGATACGGGTTGTTTTTCTTGCTATGACGAGTACCCCCATTGATACGCACGCTATACGTGCTGCGTGGATACTATTGTTACGTTTCGACACGAAGCGCAAACAAATCATATGGAATGTGAAAGCATCCTGGATATGAGTGTCCCATGATCATTCCCATTGTCATCGTCTACGTTCAACCACCCGAGACTTGTTATTGTTGATGTAAAAATGTATATCCAGTAGTGTAGTCTGGACAATGCCATCAATCTTTCGTCACGAGTTTGTACTGCAGTTGTCCTCTTTGCTCTGTCTGCTGCAATCTTCATGCACACGGAAGTATAGTCAGGATTAGCAGGCAAAAATTAAGACAAAAAACATACAACAGCGGGGATTCGCCAGTGGTCACCCACCTGACTACTAATCCGCCGATTACAAGCTTGAGTACCGCTGAGCGAACGGGAAGCGCTATGTTCTTGAATCTATGGTCGTATGTGGAGGACAAGCTCATATGGACGATACATCAAGCCGTAAGTGGAAGGGTGTATGCATGATTACTGCACGGTCAATGGAACAAAACTGCGACAGACGTTTCATGAGACTAGTATGGTGTCTCGGCCATTGGGATGGAGTCGAATTCAGTTTCTCGAAGGCTGAGGTGTGACAAGCGCTTCTCGCGATGACTGTTGTGTTCCATGGCTGTGGTAACTTGTGGACCAGGACGCAATTTACACATGTCAACCAATGGGCAGGAAACGAGGCCTTATCAGCCACAGTGGCGCACGGGAGCCAAATGTGGTGTAGACTGTTGGTGATATCAAGTTTATCTCAACGGCCTGCATACATGTGGCGATGGATGCACGCGGGAGTCCCATGTGCGAATCGACGATGGGTGCGCGGGTGAGCCGGGCGCTACGTACAGTGGGCGTAGATTGAATAGGAGTCGGGAGGGTCCCAGTGGGCTTTGGCTCAAGATGAGTTGGCGAGGAACGTGCTGGGATAGTCCGTGAAGACAACTCCAGGCGTTCAGCTGTGAATAGTGAAGCGTCCAGTGACATTGGGCGAGCGACGTCTCTAGGATAACGCGTACGTAGGCAGACTGGGCACGCTTTAAGGTGGCAAGTTGGGCGGTGTCAACAGTGAGAGGGGTGAACGAACGCACCCCAAGGCCCAAGCGCGCTTTGAGATTAACATGGTAATACTTGTTTGCAAAGAAGCACAACACGACGCATTTCCTTTTCGTGTCTTGTAGTAATCGGATCGTGCCCCTTTCCTTCTTGTTTTAATCGTAATTGTCTATTCTTCTCGTGAGCCCCCCGCAGCACGACTCTTTCAGATTGCCCGCGAGTGATGGAAAGCCGGCCAAGGCCATCCGATAGCTTCTCACAGCGCCGCGGACCCAGATAAGTCAGGCCAACATTTCCTCGAGTTCTCGCAACGCAACGGCTTCGCAGCGCTTCTCGAAACTGCATGCTGGCCGCCTCCGGCTCGTTGCTGGAATGAGTAGTATCAAGGCGCGGCTGCACAATGCGCGGTCCAAACTTCTGCGACGCAGCAGCGCGACATCGACCCGTGCCAGTGCACGCTCGATAACGTCGTCGGCAGGCAGCGAGCGGCAGCCACCACCACCCAGCTCCCTGCGCAAAAGCGTCTCTCTCCAGAAGCTGCCTGAGGCGTCTAGCCCCGACGCTGCCGACGAGAGAACAGCTGATCCACGAATGGTAAGGTCGGAAGTGCTGGGAACGGCTTCCGAAAGTCAGGCCGACGACGTCCACGGGAGCACTGGCAGCTTGAACACCTCGAGAGATCGACATTCGACATACACGGGCACTTCAGCCGCCAGCACCCACGCCCGCCAGCCCTCAGCAGACGCAGACGACGTGCCCATCGTCTGTCCAGAGGTGACGCTTGAGGCACCCACGCCCATCAACCCCGTAGTGCAGCAGCCTGCCGAGCTCAACCGCGCGGAGCCATCATCGCTTTCTTCCGCACCGAGCGACCACAGCGACCTTCTCCCCGCCGCCAGCAGCAACGACACGTCCCATACGCCATCGCCCGCCCTCGTCCGCCGCCAGTCTGTCGTCAACAAGACCGATGCGCAGATAATCAAGAAGCTGCTCGTCCCCGACATCCCCCAGGCTGCCATAGCTACCGGGCCGCCCACCGTCGCCGATTATTTTGGCGGAGCACCCGCCAACTTCAGCGCAGGCATGCTGCACCGCAAGATCTGGGTCAAGCGGCCCAGTGCCTCGGCCACGCTGGTGCAGATTCGCGAAGACGACCTGGTTGACGATGTCCGCGACATGATTCTCAAAAAGTACGCCAACTCGCTCGGCAGGAGCTTCGACTCGCCCGACGTGACGCTGCGCATCGTGCCGCGCGATGCTCAGCGGGCTGGAGAGCGCACGCTGGGCCCCGAGGAAGACATGTGCCGCACCCTCGATGCCTACTTCCCCGGCGGCCAGACCGTCCACGAGGCCCTTATCATCGACGTGCCGCAACGGCGGACCCCCAAGCCCTCACCACGCGTGCCCTTCTACTACGCCCACCACGAGGACGGCACCCATGCCCAGACCGAGTACTTTCCGCCCATGCCCGTCATCGCCCCTTCTCCAAATGCCTCGGGCCAGGAGCGCGAGGCCCGCATCCCCCTGCCCCATGCGCCTCACTCGATAGCTGTCCTCAACACCGGGCACCTGCCTACACTCCCTTCGCCCGGCGGCACCAGACGAGGGCCGCATACTCACCGACCAAAGGTCTTTAGAACACACACGGCCTCTCCGACCACCCTCGGCGGCGGCATTCCCTCTTCAGCGACATCCGTCCGCCCTCAACAAGGCCGTCCACGCCACGACTCCTCTGCGTCCGAAGCCAAGAACTCTGCTGCCTCGAACAACCCGATACCCACCCCACCCGCTTCTGCCGAACCTCCATCACACTCACAAACTCTCCATGAATCTACTCCACCCACCCCGCGTATATCCTCACCTCAACCGAACCCAAAGAAGAAGCGGAGAAAGCCACCGGTGGAGCCACCAAGTCTGCCAGCTGGCCTTCTGGATGGCTCAGTCCCGCCTATCAATGTCCTGATTGTAGAAGACAACATCATCAACTTGCGAGTTTTGGGTGCCTTCATGCAGCGTTTGAAGGTTCGGTGGCAGCGTGCCATGAACGGAAAAGAGGCAGTAACCAAGTGGAAGGCAGGTGGTTTCCATTTGGTGCTTATGGACATTCAGCTGCCCGTCATGAACGGTCTGGAGGCAACAAAGGAGATCAGGCGGCTGGAGCGTGTCAACAGCATCGGTGTCTTCAGCAGTGGCAGCAGCGAGGCCCCTAACAATAGGCTTGGATCAGAGGGCAAAGAGCAAAACGAGCTGGTCGAGGATGATCGTCTTGGTGACAAGGGCATGTTCAAGAGCCCCGTCATTATTGTCGCACTCACAGCCAGTTCGCTGCAAAGCGACAGACATGAGGCTCTGGCGGCTGGTTGTAACGACTTCTTGACCAAGGTAAGAATTCATGTTGTATATGGAAGCACTCCCACTAACTCACGTCACAGCCTGTCAACTTCGTCTGGCTCGAGCGCAAGGTCAAAGAATGGGGTTGCATGCAAGCCTTGATTGACTTTGACGGATGGCGCAAGTGGAAAGACTTTGCCGACAAGTCTGAGAACAACGACACCACATCGAAGCTCTCCGGCGGCTATTCGAGCATTGCTCCGAACAAAAAGTCGAGCAGCACCCTGAGCCCGACTACCGCCGCTAATCCAGAAGCAAATGGTGTGAAGAGAGATGGAGATGTAGAGAGAAAGAACAAACGCAAAAGTCTAAGTGTCATACCACAGCAACCCATACTACAAGAGGAGGCCGAGACACCGCCAGCTGAGGTTGACAGTGGAGACAACTGAGCTTTTCGATCTACGAATCCTCTCACGCTACCAATCACCAAAATTCACTCGGTTGTAAATTGTCACAACACCACTTCCAAGGCCCTCTACGTTTTCCAAAGGCCCCAATTTTCATTTGTCCAATCACTCATCGTCTTTTTGTCTTCAGCGTTTGGTCACCTTGTTTCTGCCCGTCTGCCGGTCATCTGGGCATCTTCTGTATGCAATCTGCTTCTAGGTCTAGTGCGGGGAGATTGGAGTCTCACCTTACACATACATGATTTGAACGCTTGTTTGAGGAGAGCGTTTGTTTGACATCGCATTGGGAGGATGCTTAGAGACCCCTGTTACAATACAGAGAACCTGTTGGTTTTAATGTTAATTCTGCGGAACCGTTTCCGGGCTTCCATGAACGATCTTTCCAGTGTATCATCTGTGCATAATTTTGGAGTTTCACCTACGTCACTCTGTCAAGCGCATAATGAATGGCTCCTGACAAGTCGTACTCAGGAGAAGCTTTGCGCCGGGTCTTCTTTGTTGCCAGGGAAACGGCTCGCTTAGACTTTCCGTCGTTGACCCCTCCAAACCCTGGCACTTCCAAACTGGAGCCCCAACTTATCGTCAACCAAACTACACCACTCGCTCAGGCTCTCGAACATGCCTGCAAAAGTTGTATACGGAAAGAAGAGGAATGGAGAGCGGGCGGCATTTACAAAATTCCTGTCTCCCGAGAAAGAGGCTGCCCACAGAGAAGTCGAGGACAAAAATGTGACTAGCGGCACAGCACGTGATCGGCGGCGGCCAACACAACCAGAAAGAGACGATATCTCGGTGTTGGAGCAGGGATTGGGGAAACTACGGATAGAGCAGACACAGCCTACGGAAGATGAGAGTACCTCACGGAAACGATCACAATCACGGAAAGCGAAACCTGAGCGCATTGAGGTTACTACGAAAGAGAATGTTGTCCCATTTGAGGATGTGTTGGAACAAGACATGCAAGCTCTATCAATCAAGGCTCTGAAGGAGGACGAGTCCAAGCTACTCAAGGAACCACGTAAACCCCGAAAGGTACTAAGCGACCGCAACATCAACGCCATGAACAATGCCCACGAACTAGACCGATCAGCCCTGAAACCGAAGAAAGAGAAGAAACGTGTGGTGCCTATTGCGGTGGCCCAAGACGTTGTTGCCACACCTATAATAACTCCAGTACAGATAGATCCAGTTCGTTCAAAACAAGCGTCGATACAACGAGCAACATGCTTACCTACGCCTGAGCCGACACCTGAGCCTGAAGATGTCTACACCTCTTATGCTTCCCCGCTGTTGGCGCTCAGCGATAGAAAGAAGGTCATAGGGTTTCAGGAGTGGTCAGACGAGCTGGCACCGCACTTTGAAGTCACCAAGATTGCAGAAGCTTCCTTCTCGGAGGTATACAGGCTGTCTGCGATATCGCCCGCAAATGGAGTCAAAGAGGAGTCAGTGCTCAAAGTCGTAGCGCTGAAGACACCACCAGCTGTTCCCCTACCAAGCCAATTGCATGCTCGTGCAGTTCGCGATAGAGAGGCTCAACTGAAGAAAGAGATGGAACAACGTGAACAGGACGATGCCTACAAATCACAGGTTGATGATGTTGCTTCAGAGGTTAAGCTCCTCCAGAATCTCACTCACATACCTGGTTTTACCGTCTTCCGCGACCTTACGATTGTGCAAGGTAGACCTTCGGCTTCCTTCAACGACGCATGGAAGGAATGGAACAAGGCGCGGCCACGTGGGAAGAAGAGCGAATTTCCTGACCCCAGCAAGAAGGCTAGCTATGATGAGTTCCAGCTCTGGGCGGTGGTAGAGATGCAAGACGCTGGTACGGATGTTGAGAAGCTCATGGAAACGGGAGGCATGTCTTCGATATGGGAAGCCTGGGATGTCTTCTGGGGCGTGGCGATTAGTGTTGGGAAAGCAGAAGAGGCATGTCGGTTCGAGCATCGCGACTTGCACCTTGGTAACATTTGCGTTCGATCTTCACGCACAGGTGGGGACGTAATGAAGCCCTCTATCAAAGACCCTCTGCGCCGCAAACTCCGTTTCGCTGGTCTGGATACAACAGTTATTGACTACACCTTGTCACGCGCGGACATCCTTGCTTCCTCGTCCCAGTCTCGAAGGATATCAGCTATGTCGCACGTCTCAAGCTCCACAGCCGCGTCTGCAACTGAGGAAACGGCCAATGTCGCTTATCTGGATCTCAACAAGGATCTCGCGCTCTTCCACGGCGACGCAAGTGAGGAATACCAGTACGAAATATACCGTTACATGCGCGGTGTGGCGGTCTTCGATAACCCACTACATGTTATATACGATGAATCGTTCGATGCACCGGAAGAGGAGGAAGAGGAACAAGAAGAGGAGGAACCAGAGCAAGTGCCCGTCACGCCTCGACACACACCTAGGAAGAACAACCACATTCGCTTCGACTCGGAAGACGAGGAGCCATCAGCGCTCCGAAGGTCGCCTAGGAAGCACGAGGACGTGGCTGCACCTGACATTGAGCAAAGTCCCAAAGCAGAGGAGGAGCAGCCTGAAGAAGACGACGCCGACGTTTGGCGCGATTTCCATCCCAAAACAAATCTCGTCTGGTTGCACTTCCTCCTCCACAAACTACTGAATCACCTTGCTGCTATCTCTTCAGCACCACACCACGTCTCCTCCCGTCCCATTATTTCCAAACGCGATGAGGTAGATACGAAGAAAGTTGAGAAGAAGGCTATGAGGCTGTACAAGGTCTTGCAGAGGGTCAGTGAGCTACTATGTCCTGTCGCGCTGGGTAGAGAAGAGGGGTTGGGTAGTGCGAAGGAGTTGGTAGTGCTTGCGTTGGAAGAGCGGTGGATTAGGGTTGAGGATGTGGAGGGTTGAGCAGGATGTACACATTCATGGCATTGCTGGGCGTTTCGGGCGGGCTCTCTGCATTATATGGCGTTTGAAATCGTGGCATGGTTTGATGAGATCACGAATATGAGCATTACTTTACACGCTCTACTGTTTGAGCAACATCAGTCGTATTCTTGCGATGCATCATCGTGCTCTTGAGATTCGTTCGTGGTATCTACTCTTCGATGCTGCGCTTCAATTCGGACGCTTAGTAGCATACCCCCAGGGATAATGACGCGATTGATATCCGCGGGGTTGGTACTAATGAAGAGCCGCGGTCAACCGTTGAAGGAAGCAACGACTAGGGAAGCCAAGTGAACTAGCGCAGTCTACACGTGCTGAAAGCGACTAAGCCTGCTTAGATCTACTCATTTGGGAGACTACACTGTAAGCATCCGCCCGACATGCGCGTGCGCTTACGAAGATTTCGCGACAAGGACGAGACAACCTATCGCGTCCCCCTCCAAAACACTAGAAGGCGGATGGCTGAACAGCCGGAACAAACAGCTGACGGCCGGGAACACGGCAACCCGTAAACTACAGCCGAACGACGCCACACCACAAAGTCACTAGCATATCGTCATCCAACAACTCTTTCGTCCCCAGATGAACTCTAGATAGCACAGATGCCTCGCACTCCGACACCCCAAATGGAAGCGAAACCCACCTTGCCGTCTCAACACGTGCGCTGACAAACAAGGGAGATCCAACGGTATCGAAGCGACCCATACACCCGGTCAGATTCATCTCAAAGCCGCGGCCCACCCAAAATCGTTGACGCTGACGCCTTGGCCATGTCAAATGAATCTAAGCGAGCCCAATGGCGCGCGGTCAAGCACGGCAAAGCATACCTCGCTTAGAGCTTCAAAGAGGCAAAAGAGATTAGAGGCGCAGTTTGGACATGAACACGGTGTATACGGCAGGTGGATATACACTGCACGATAAAGGGCTAGGTGTCAGTGAAGCCACCCCCCACCGGAATAATTAGTCCACCTCCCACGTCCCTCGCGTTTGCTTGGGTCTCTTCTCGCAACGGTCTCTTATCACGTACCATTGCTCTCGTCGTCCGTTCCTTCGACTGATCTGGTTCTACGTTCATCTCGCCGACCCTATGCGTTCCTACGCACGTACAGGCCTGTTGGCCACGCTCGCCATCGCAACGCAACTACTCGTCGTTGTGTCCGCGCAAGAAGACCGACCGAAAGGAAACTTCCGACAATGTTTGGAAGTTAGCCCAGAATGTCCAGTGTTTGCAACACTATACGGGTACCGTCCCAACCTAGGAGCTAATGCCTTTCTTTGCGCCCTCTTCGCCATTCTGTGCATCGCCACGCTAGTAATTGGAGTTCTGAGCAAGACATGGACCTACACAGCTGCACTGGCAATTGGAACTTTTCTTGAAGCTGCAGGATACGCTGGGCGCGTCATCATGAACGACAACCCCTGGAGCGAATCTGGTTTCAAACTACAAATCTGCTGTCTGGTCCTTGGTCCTAGTTTTGTCGCGGCTGGCATCTATCTCACCCTGAAACACTTTGTGCTATACTGCGGACCCCAGCATTCGCTCCTCAAGGCACGTCTCTATCCCTGGATCTTCATCGGCTGCGACTTCGGTTCCATTGTACTCCAGGCATGTGGTGGTGGTATGGCGGCCGCAGGTGGCACAACAAACAAGAAGCTTATCGATGGCGGCAACAACCTCATCGTAGCTGGTATTGCGTTTCAGGTTGTCACCATGGCTGTATGTGGTGGACTGGTCCTCGTTTACATTTTCCGATACCGCAAGGCCCGCAAGAACCAGGCTACCATTGGGGAGAAGAGCACGTACGAAATGGACAAGGAGACAGGCGCTGTGAAGCTTGCCAAGATCAAGCTGTTTGGATGGATCGTCGTGTTGGCATACACTACTGTGCTCATTCGATGCATCTACCGTTTACCAGAGATGGCTGGTGGATGGGGAAATTCGCTGATGCGAAACGAGAAAGAGTTCCTCTTGCTCGACGGCATGTAAGTTTCCATGATCCATGTCCTTCACAACCAAAGATAGAACACTAACAATGATAACCAGGATGTTAGCTATTGCTTGCACGGTGCTTGTGTGCTTCCACCCCGCATACTTCTTCCCTCCCTTTGCTGCTTTCCGTCGTAACAAGTAGCCTTCTTCTTTTCGGAATCGACAATTCTAGACATGTGGATATTTTCGTCTGTTGTAGCGGTCGCTCCGCAAAATCTTAGCATTACGATCTTGATAGCCTTTTTAGCATAGCGATAGTCATTATAGACAAGACCTTTCTATTTTCACACTACAGTGACTGCCCGGCCACCCAGGACGTGATGTGGTAATGTAGAGGGGATCATCCTGACGGAGTCTTGATCAAATGATCCTGCTAAAAGACAGGAAGCATTACTTTCGAAAGAACTATCCCCCCTATAGATCGGAATCCACACCAGTTTTACCAGTGCTTCTGTGTCGGCCTACACAGCTCCCCATCTCTCGGCATACCGATCATTTCCTGAGTCAACGTTCCTCTCATACTCGCTCCGATCCGCCACAAACTGCGCGGTCTCCTCACCGAATACTTCCGCCATCCACGCAAACGCCAGATCCATACCAGCCGAGATACCAGAGCTAGTCCAGATGTTGCCATCGACAACCCAACGAGCCTTTGCAACCCAATCGACGTTCGGATGCTGAGTTTTGACCTTGAACAGAATAGTAAGTTACCAATCCGATATGACTATGAAAGAGGAGGTCCAACATACATCGTTGAAAGCACGCTTGTTAGTCGTCGCCCTCCTGCCATCTAACAAACCAGTCCGAGCCAGAATCTCACTGCCTGTACAAACGGTCAGAACCCACTTGATACTTCCTTTCCCACTCAGATCCAATCTCTTTAGATATTCAACTTGTGGCTTCATCCATGCGTCGCTGCCCGGTCCGCGTGCTCCTAGACCTCCTGGAAGAAGCAATACCTCCAGATCATCCGGCGCATTCTCGAATGTATGCGTGGGAACCATGGACTGTGAGAATTGGGAGCCTTGTTTGTCTTGCATAAAGTTCTGAGTCGGCACTGGATCTAGAGTGTAGGCGATGGTGCAGAGGCTGAGGGTGTGGTTGTTGGACAGGATATTAAAGGCGTCCAAGGGACCGGCCCAGTCTAGGAGTTGGAATCCGGGGAAGATTACAACGCCAATCTTCGTGGGGAGAGGGTGAGCTGGCATGTTGAAGTTTGGGGATTGGTGATCGGGTTTTCGCAATTGCAATGGTGACTCAAGTGAAATCGTTTACCAGGTATAGAATGAGTTTCGTGGATGTTTTTCTAGATATGTACGTTATGTTGAGGTTCATACATATGAGTCAGGCTTTGTGGAAGCGTGATACCATGAAGCAAGAAATTGGTAATCCGATCGGGCTTGGTACCCCAATGGGGACCGCGGGAAAGCGGAGTAGCGTCCACGCGCCTTAGACGCTATTGTCCGCATGTTGATTGACCCTAGAGAGTCAAGATTCTGTCACAAGACAAGGCGGTGACAGCTCCACGGCCGGTAATATCATGTACACATTTCAATCAAGCTGGTAAGATGAGCAAGCTCAACACTTTCGACATGACGAAAATCGGCGCAAGAACGGGCCAACGGTATCATCATTGAGATCTATACAACACCGTTCATGTGTACTCCCTGTGCATCCTGTTGCTGTACTGTGAGCATCTGTCTTGATCGATCGATCCTTTCTTTTGTCAGGATGTAGCTCTTGGGCATATCGCCCTTTTGAACCATCTCCTCGTGTACAGCGGTCAGGTCTTTGCCGTCCATCTCACCGAGTACCATGTCGACAACAGCCTTTCCACATAATGTGCCGTTCGGCATACCGTGTCCTGTGTATCCACCGGCGAGCCATAAGCCTTCATTGCCCGGCACCTTACCAACCCATGGGTGATCATCACGCGAATAACCCATGATGCCAGTCCACTGTGCGGCAGCTTTAAGCTCACTCAGACCTTCCGTCTGCCCACCTAGCTCCATAACCTTTAACAGCGCACCGCGAAGGTATGCAGCAGAGCCTTCATCGATTACAGTGTCATCAGAAACGCCTATGCTTGGATAATGTCCTGCTCCGCGGCCGCCACCAAACATCAGATGACCACCAGGGTTTGGAACGCCCTCAAATGGACGGTGAATGAGGTAGTCGTCGTTGTTGGCTGGTTGGCCTAGAGCCGCAACCATGCCGTACGAGTTTGGCAAGAGCGTCATTCCTGCAGGTGGGATCAGGGCTGACATCTCTCCACGACAGGGCACGATGAGATCGGCGAAGTGGGGTAGGAGAGCTGATGTGTAGCCATTGGTCGCGAGAATGACGGTCTTGCTGCTGATGGTGCCGCGGGGCGTGTGGAGAGTGTGCGTGCCGTCTGACGAGGTAATTTCGGTGACGGGAGTCTTGGTCTGTAGGTTGAGCTGGCCGTTCTTAACGAGCTTCTCGAGCATGAAGGTAACTAGTTTGTACGGCCATAGACTCGCAGCTCCTTCACTTAGTGTCAATCCAACACACTCGGGTGTGACGCGGTGCTTCTTAAATTCCTCCTTTTCCTTGAGGATGGTAACATGGCGTGCGATTTCAGGTGATGTTTTCCTGAGATGTTCGATTTCCTTTTCAGCCTCGCTCATCGCCTCTTCAGTCCAGAACGTGCGGCAGCCAGTTACGTCGCGCCACTCGCAAGGCACGTTGTTGTCCTGAATATAGGATCGCACCGCAGCGACGTTCTTGAGCTCGAACTCGGCTACATCGCTACTTCGGTCGAAGAGGAGGGGCTGGCAGTGTCCACCATTCTGTTTGCGCAATCGTCAGCAGATGTGCACCGTAGATTCCGATCAGACGATCGCGAGATTAAGAAGTCGACTTACCCTTCCTGTAGCGCCCCAACATGCCTCTCGGGCCTCGAGCAGAACGATACTCTTACCGGCAGCTCTCTGATCCTCCGAGAGATACCTGGCTGCATTTGTGCCCGTTATTCCAGACCCCACAATAACGATGTCAGCCTCAGCAGGCAATTCCTCCGTTGTGCGGTGGCCGATCAGGAACTCATTCGGTTCGGTGTGCCAGAACGAGTCTGTCGAGTTAGGTGTTGGGAGAGTTGCGCGTTCTTGCTTCATGATAGGTACGAGTATAGACGGAGTACAGGAGAGAGGGGTGGAACGGATCGCAATTGAGTCTTAAATATATGTTCGCTCTATGCAAACCCTCGACGATAAACCGATGCGGTGTGGCGAACGTTATCCTTCAGATTCGGAATGAGTGTTTTGTACCGATGGATGGTCAACCTCACGGGGGCGTGATGGAGGGGTGGTGGGTCATACTCCGGAATTCGACATGGCTGCTTATGCCATCTGGGTTATCATCGTTTAACTCCGATGATTGGACGTGACGTCTACGGCATTCAGGGAAGACATATCCGGTATTGAAATCGTCATCGCGTGTTGTAGAGAGCTTCACGAAAGCACAGAGCACAAGAAGACATGAAGGTACTCCCTAAAGCGGTGAGGGCAACTGGTACCTGGCACATGGCAGGTTGCGGAACCGGAGCTGAGTCCGCGAGTCAGTAGTGTGGATTATGTAAAAAGAGGCAGTGCTAATGAACTCCGACAATTCTGAGAACATGTACCAAGACACAGCATACATCTTTGCGCAAGTAGTCAAGTGACGTTGCTCTCCCTGATTGTGTGTGTACTCGCCAACGCGGCCTGATTTCACATGCAAGGTGGTCAAACGAAGTACCACGACATTGCCGATACCGCAACATCAATTTGTACCTAGGTATGCTCAAAGCTACTATACAGCCATGTAACGACAGAGAAGAACGCGAAAGAAAAATTTGATAACAGCATCGAAGCCAGCTCGAATGCGCTCCTCATCTGTACAGTATTCGGAATAATCTTCGCACAATCTCATTCAGTCGTCTCGTCATCATTCATTGCTACGCTCATCAAAAGGTGATCAGACGCCAATCAACAAGCGTGGTACAGCCAGCAGTACCATCAATCGTTCATCTGCCTTATTTCCGTCGCTGAACTAGCTCTCTGGCTGAAGCCGTCAGCGAGTACCCGTTGAACAACCAATCGTTCGAGTGCCGTCCCTTCCATGGATCGCTTCCACTTGTACTCCGTCGACCCGCGTCTTGTATGCTAGGCCTGCCGTTTTGTACTGGTGCTGCAGCTGGCCGTTTTGAATTGGTAGGACTTGTAGTGGAGGCACGCCCCTGTGGGTAAGGTGCTTGGGTGGGCGGCATGGCCACGGGCGACTTGGAGCGTTTGCGAGACGTGGCTCCACGAGAGCGACTTCGCGAGCGACCACGAAGGCGCGCTGAAATGGCACCGAAGAATGACTCTTCGGTTGGCGAAGCTGTCGTGCGGGCCGTTGGTGACGCTGGGGAATAGGGTGGGGATGTTTGACCCGATGACTGGGATTTTTGTGAATCGACAGTGTTCGTCCGGATTGGCAGCGGCATAGGCTGATTGTGAGATGCCATGTTGTTGGTCTCAAATGGATATGCAAGTGATTGAGATGTATGCAAGGTGCTCTTTGTCTCTGTGTAGGAGGCCAGTTGCCTATTGCAGACGGAACTGACGAAAGATGACTGCAGATGAAGGATGTGAGGCTCAAAAGCCAGGCCATCAGCACAATATATAAGACCTACGCCTCAAACCGTTCTCGTCATTCCCTTTGATCTGTGTCCTCACCACATGCTTGGCGCATATCGCAGCTTAAACAAGATGTCGGTGACTTGTTACTGTCTTGCTGCATTACACCCAATCAGAAGCCTCGAACATCAGGCGGGACCTCCAGTTCGCCATGTTCCTCAAGCAAGCTCACCGACTCCCCCACTTCCGAACGAGCGTCTAGAGCCCCACCGTCTGCTGCAAAGCCAACGCATCTAACCGAAAACCCAGACCTTGACAGGCTCCCGTTGCAATATAGGGCTAGCGGTCACCCAATCAATGCAGATGATATGCCTCTGGACGGCGATTTTGGGGTCACCGGTTTTGAGGGGTGCGAATACTTGTCTCCGCCAGAGTGGTTACCTCGCTCTCCCTGAAACTCTTTGTGCGATTAACGTGTTAGTCAATGCCTACTTCTCCATCCATCACGTCAGTAGTATCGGAGTACAGCGAGATTATCGATAGCTGTTACGCAATGTCGCGTTGGACTGCCACAGAGCTACAAAGTCCTGCGGGAATCGTTGTGTCCTCCATGACGGAATATGCATCTTATCAGACCACTATGCAAGATAGAGTGATCATGCGCGTCTTGTGTCAAAATCAAGCTCTTGAGTACCAAGGAATCTCTACCAGACATGTCTGCTTTGATGGCTCGTGTTGCTGATAAGCCACCGGCCAGAAGCGACGCGATGCTTGATAACCAACCAACACCCCTCACCTTGGTGTCGCGTCGAGACTTTGGCCGGTTCCAGGCCTGCGGGCGCACATCAGATGCATCCGAGGTGATGGTAGTTTGGTAGTGCGGCTGAGAAGACAAGAAGAAAAGAAAGTATGGGCTTGATGTGCAAGCGCATTGTCGCAAAAGTCAGACTTGGCCTCTACAGCAGGTTGTGGAAGGGAATGAATACACACGCGCAGGCCTGCGGAATCCTTCTACACAGCTGTAGTACAAAACAAAAACCTCCGTGTTGTTTCCTAGAAGCCCCGTATTTTGATTGTACAGAAAATATTCTCCTACAAAAAGAATTGTTCTTGTCGTGTTGTAATATGATGCTCGGTCTTTAAGTCGAAGCAGCAAAAGACAAAAAAGAAGATCTCGCAATTGTGGAGAAGGATGTTGTGCATCCTCCGGGAGTCGAACCCGGGCCAATTGCTTGGAAGGCAATTATCCTACCGTTGGACCAAGAATGCTTGATGAAAGAAAGATGACATTTTATCTTTATATACTTGATTTCCATAGAAGCTTTGGCCTGGTTGAAGGGCACATCTTCGGTCGCTAGGATCGAGTGTCATGCCCATGCTACTTTTTCGAACTTGTGCCCCCCTTTTGCCCCACCCTTCCTTTCTACATTCCACGCTCCGCTTCATACAACCACGTCGTTGTAGAGAATAGTCGAGCAGTCCCCACTAAGCACCCACCTAAGGGCGCTCGACTTTCCCCTACAACTGAGTGCAAGTAGAAATTGAGGTCGCCAGTCCTGATCACGCTGACAGTTAGGACTGAAAAGCCTTCATACCAACCCTCTGTTACCAAGTCTTTCTCGTTGTTCTTGAGTATCGCGGCAGATAATTAGACGGCAGGTCTTTGTGAGTCTGCACCTTCTGTGCCAATATGTACATCAAGCGTAAACACTCACGATTCCAGGTGGAACTGTGCAATGGTGATTTTCCATTAGATTCTACACACATGTTTTCTAACTTCATCTCCTCTCTATCTACTTCTCAACACAACGAAAATTTACAGAAGAAAACCATTAGCGCTTCTAGTTCGCAGCAGCGATCTTGCGACGCTCGTTCAATCCACCACGCTTAGCGTAGCCAGTCTGGGGCTTGCTGTAGCCCTCAGCAGGGGCAGGCTGGTAAGCTGCGGGAACGTAAGGAGTAGCGGAAGGCTTGTCGCTGCTCTCGCAGGGGGTAGAAGTGGCGCCAGCGGGGTAGGGAGTGTTGTCGTAGGCAGGGGCGGAGGTGGGCTTGACGGGAGTCGACGAAGCCTCGCCGTAAGCCTGGGTGCTGTAGGCCGAAGACTTGGCTGGGGAGGGTGTAGCCTGGCTGTATACGTCGGACGACTTGGCGGGTGTCATGGACGCGGTGCTGCTCTCGCAAGGAGTGGAGCTAGCGCTTGCAGGGTAGTGCTCTACAGGAGTGGACGCAGGGTAAGGCTTGGTAGAGATGGTAGAGAGAGTCGACTTGACATTCTCGCCGTAGCCGGTGTTGCCGTTGTAAGATGGCTTGGTGTAAACATTGGCGGGAGTAGAGGCGCTGTAGGCGGAAGACTTCGCTGGAGTAACGGAAGCAGTGCTGCTTTCGCAAGGAGTAGAGCTGGCCTCAGCGGGCTTGGATGCGCTGTAGATGGAAGACTCAAAAGCAGGGGTAGAAGCACTGTAGGCAGAGGACTTGGCAGTAGTGGAGGAAGCAGAGCTGCTCTCACAAGGAGTGGAACTGGCCATTGCGGAAGAAGCGGTGCCATAGGCAGGAGCAGAGGAATCAGGACCGTAAGCAGGAGCTGAAGAACCCGCACCGTAGGCAGGAGTAGACTCAGGGTAAGCATTCTCCTTGGAAGAAACAGTGGCCATGGTTGACTTTCCAGTCTCGCCATAGGCGTTTCCGCCGTTGTAGGATGGCTTGGTGTAGATAGTCGCAGGTGCGGAAGTTGGGTAGGACTCCTGAACGGAAGATGAGTGACCCTCTACCGGACCGGCAGGGTAAGAGGGGTAGTTGCTCTCACTCTCGACAGGCTTCTTGGGGGTTGAGGGGTATGAAGGGTAGTTGCTCTCGCCCTCGGTAGGCTTCTCAGGAGTAGCCGGGTAAGAGGGGTGGTTGTGCTCACCCTCAGTGGGCTTGTTGGGGGTGGCAGGGTACGAAGGGTAGTTGTTCTGGCCCTCAGTAGGCTGCTTAGGGGTTGAAGATGGCTTGTTGTGGCCGTAAGAGTTGTCGTGAGCGGGGACAGAGGTAGGGTAGGCCGAGTGGTCGGTGCTCTTCTTGGGTGTCGAGGTAGCTTCGTGCTTCTTGGTCTGCTCGTACTCGCAAGTGTAGGCCTGTCCGGGCTTGGTGATAGTGACAGTCTGAGCCTCGTGGTGGTAAACACCCGCCTCGTAGTGCTTAGCAGTTGGGTATGCGACCTCGGTGTCATGGTCGTACACGGTGGTTGTGGGCTTTGCGACCTCGTAGTTGCCAGTGGTAGAGGCATAGATTGTGGTGTGCTTGATCACGGTCTCAGTCACGGTCTTACCACCGTTGACCTTTGTCTCATAAGCAGCATAAGCACCAGTGATGTAACCGGTCTGCTTGGCTTCGATGGACTGACCTCCGTAGGTGCATGTCTCACCAGCCTTCGCAGTCTTGGTAGCCTCAGCTGGGTAGGTGACAGGGTGGTCAATAGTGACATCCTTGCTAGGGATTGTGTAGACACCGGGCTTCTCGTAGGTGGTGACCTCAGGCTTGGGAGTGCCGTAGGAGTACTCGTGGACGTACTCAGACCACTTTCCGCCCTTGTACTCCTTGACGTTAACGGGCTGCTTCTTCTCGCCCTCCTTGTAGAGACCGGAGCCGGGGTATCCGGGAAGTGCGTGAGGACCAAGTTGGTTGTATGGCACCTCCTCGATCTTCTCGTACAACTCGTACCAGCAACCCTCAGTGCCGTTCTTGTAGGCAACGCCGGTGGGCGCAGCGTAGCCGCTTGTGGCAGTGGCGGAGTGGGTGATAGTCTTCTTGGTATGGTAGACAACGACAGGTTGCGCAGTCTTGGTGATTGTAGCGTAGTTGTTGTCGTAGTCCTTGATCACAGTCGACACGTAGGCGTCCTCATCCCACTTGGCGCAATCCTTACCGCCGTAGGCAGGAGAAACGCAGGTTGGGTACGGCTGGTGCTGGGTGGTCACAGTGACCGGCTGCTTGCCATAGCCTGGGACGATGGTGGTGTATCCGATAGGCTTTGCGGAAGTGCTAGGCTTGACAGCCGAGCTGGACTCCACATCCGCACCGTATCCGCCGTAGGCCTCGTAGGCAGCTGCAGTGGCAGCGAAGATTAGTGCGTACTTCATTGTGATGGTTGTTGTTGTTGATATTAGATATTAGATATAAATATGATCGTGTATAACGAATGACTGGGGTGAGATAGTATAGGAAAGAACGAGTGTAGAAAAGAGAGTGTGATAATTAAGTAGAAGGTGTGGATGAGGAGAAGAACTGCGAGACATGATTGTCCATATATACTCATCAAGCGAGCAGCTCCTGGCGATACATGCCCCTGAGATGGTAGTGTTCGCCGCTCGCTTGCTATCAGAATCCGAGGGTGTTCAGCTCTAGAACGCGATACGTGCGCAATGCATCAGCATACCGCTCGGTAGTGGTTCTCAACTCGAATATACATACGAATACGAAGCATAAGCTTTCGGAAGAAAATGCTTACTCAGATACAATCCGGACCGACCCATCATGAACGGTAGGGACTCTGAGAGAAAACACTTTGTCGAGGTTTCAAAAGCCGTCTCTTGGGCAACGATCGCCTTTTCGACATTTCTCTGCTCATATGATACTGGATTGCCGCTTATCGAGTTTCAAAAGCATTTTTATGCATGCTTCAACTCAAAGCTGTGGGGCGGGAGAAGGAGTAGGGGTCCCGCACGAAGACAGGCGGATATTTCCCCACTACCCAAGGCTTGATACCCCAACATGTGCTATCAATTGTGATCTTGCTAGCAGAGCGCCCGTCGTGAGAATAGTAATTGTGCTTCCGCCGTCCAATGAGATTTCGATGTTTATTTTTGAACCTCAATTCTAGACCTTGTGGCTCTTGCGTGTTCAATAGCGTGGATTCTGAGAGGATCCCGTCTCCGTTGAACGCACGTTCAGTTCGGCTGATAATTGGTCGAGATTGCTGACCCTGTGTAAGTCATTGAGCAGCAACAATCAGTACGTGATTGTGACAGATGGTATGATGTGAACACTAGCGCAGATGATTGAGTACTATGCTTATCTGTAGGGAGTTTGTCCAAAGCCTTCTCTTTGGCAGTGTTAGAATACCAAAGGTCCGAGTCGGATCCTTCCTACTGTATGCAGTGCTTCGGGCTCGCTCCCTGCCAGGCCGTTTGGTGTTCGTGATGTGTTCGCCAGAGGAAAGACCACCTCAGGGGCTGCGCCACATCTGCTTTCGTGATAGCGCTTCCTCTTTAGATCTCGCTAGCGCCCAACCATCCGTACACGGAGATATCAGACCAGCAATACGAAGCTTTGGCGACCTCGCGAAGTGGGTTTCTGAAGTACGTGCTTGGTTCATTATACTATGTAAGCTTCATAGTTACGTGAATGCAAGCTTAGTAAGAGCGAGGTGCTGATCGCGACCCCTTCCGCGAACGAAGTCTTCGGAGCGACTGTCAAGACCAAACCTCGCATCGCTGCTACAATATGGAAGCCAGTCGACATTCTGCAGAGCTGTACTGCCATCTCTTGAGCGTCTTGATGATATCTCGTCGCTGCGACTTCCTCACCGGACGAAGGGCCTAGCCGACAATCATCGATGACGACCTTCTTATGATAATCACCAGGACGACGAAACTTGCAAGCCAGCAATGGTCGACAACGCGAGAGTTCCCGATACCATTACTCAACTCTTTAGGGGAAGCAAGTGGTAGATGTTGTTCGGCGCCGAACGTGACGAACTCAATGTCTCGTGCAGAGTCTTTGGAAAGTACGAACAACATATTGGGAGGCATACTAACCTACCCCGAATACATCCGCATTCTTTCCATCTAAAGATCCGATCACCAAAAGTTATATCCAGGCTTCTAGTGTCATGGTCGTATCTTCCACCTTTTCCAAAACAAGAACAAGAGATTACTTCACTTTTCCGAGCCGTCAAACGCATCGTATTTTCACTCATGGACATCGATCATCAGCCGTCTAATCTCTGGGAGTAAGGGCACTGTCGGTCAAAGAGAAGATTAAAGCATGCCATTGTAAATTTCATTCCTTCCATCAAATAGTGCGCGTCGTGGTCATACGGCACCATGCCGTTGCATGCAAGCTGGTAAGCCAATTGCGTATCTGCTACGTCAGAATTCTTCGAGATCCCAAGGATAACAGGCAACCAGACTCCTACACCAAGCCTTGCCATACACTTCGTGATATACTCAAGCGGACAAACATGCGTGTAACGATAAGTCGTTGTGATAAGCTGGTATCGATATGCCTTTCGCTTCCGAGTTGCCGGGATTTGAAACTCACGCCAAAGGCCACGGCTCGCCATGATTTCTACGAAAAGCCCATGAACAACGTCAAAACAAGTTTTGTACTTCTTTACGCACATGCATTTATTTCCAAGACCCCACAGTTTTGCTACAGATCGAATCACGACATGGCAGTCGGCTTCGTCGTAACGAAGAACGTACGCACATAGCTGACAGTTTACGTGTGGGACACGATACAAGACTCGAAGTGAAGTGTAGGCCGAGTTTGGCTCAACGTACTGCGACCTCTTGGTACTCACAAAAACTATGATGGTTTGCAGAACTGCTACTGGAGTCATGTCGCTGGAGATGAAACCCAACTTTTCATCCGGACATCTCGGGCCCACAATACCGCATACGACCTATGTGTAACTGGAAATGAGCATCTTCTACTGTAAAAACAGCTAGATAAAATCGCTGGTAGTCACATGTCACCAAAATTATCGTGGATGACCAGCTATCGTCGTACGCCACCCCTCGTCTCGAAGTCATTGACCACGCATCGTCGTAATCCACGCCATGAACCTATACTCGAAGAAGTCGTTCCGATTCCGGCTGTAGTACACATCCTTCTGCACTGTCGGAACAACCTCGTTCAAAAAGAAGCGGTGAAGGACCGATGGAAAGAGGTCTGTCGAGTATCGCCCTATGAGACGCTGTGCATGCCAAAGTGGTTCGAGGATAAGCGCCGTTTTCGACCAATGACGGGTTCTAGGAATCACCAGTAGACACAAAGATAACGGGCAGAAGGGTTGGGTAAAAAGATCGTAGATCGCCGCAAAGGTACACGCCATCTTACTCGCGTACGACTCAGTCCACGCCATGACACAGACGGTTTGACAACGCTCGACAAGAACTAGCAAGCGACACCAAAGCACAAACCAATGGCTATTGCCGTATAAATCAGGCCCTCAGCAGACCCAAAGGCACATTCTACATTTCCGTGGAGCTAACAAGCGCGTATAGCCATTGTCGCGTATGCACGAAGGACATTAGTGTTCTCTGAACCCTTCGCCCAATAAACAGGGGTGAGAATAACAGCGCGGGAACCGCAAACGAAGTACACTCCTCGAAACAAGGCATGGTGTAATCCTTAGCAGACGGTACGGAAGCTCTTCCGTTCCAATGAGATAGCATTGGGGTGAAAAACGTTGACAAATGGCAACAGCCATGGGCCGCTCCGTCATGCGCGAGACGGGCCGGACCTCGTGACAAAAGACTTTCACGGCAGAGATGTCTCTCAGACTACGCGAAAAGGCAGCGGTGCCCGGACTATGCCACACGCGCGCATGGTAGGGCGACTAGGATGATGGCATGCAGGGCAAGCAGTGGACTCTTTGTCGCGAGATGTGGGGTGCTCGCAAGCTGTCAAGACCGTTTCGGACATATTTGAGTCGAGCCACGATACCCGTTGATCATACGTGATAAGAACGGGAAGCTTAAACGGTTGATCTCGCAGG
>Ga0265797_10001068_pt1 | contig 49392 bp, 35 predicted proteins | sample P2T30metagenome_FD_192433 | JGI IMG/M metagenome (GOLD analysis project Ga0265797, IMG submission 192433) | Plant litter microbial communities from East Loma Ridge, Irvine, California - P2 T30 | ecosystem: Environmental > Terrestrial > Plant litter > Unclassified | place: USA: California...
TATGGGTCTCTAGACGTTTGGCCTCGGTCTACGAGATGAGCTAGTCCTCTCCGCGCAGCGCTCCGTCTTTGTGTGGAGCAAGAGCGCCTGCCTGCAGACAACGTCTGGGGAAGATGCCGAGGCAGAATGTAATCGCCTCTCCAACACCGCCCATTGGCTGTAGAAATATCGCGGCAGTCCAGCGGCAACCACACTTCCTCTGTTCTCTCTAACTGCACCTTTGTTTCTTAGGTTTCGTCCATGCGACACGCCACCGACTGTGCTTGCAACTTTAGCTACTCACAGCCAAAATGTTGGTCACATATCCAGAAGCTCGATTGTACAGCACAGTCTTCACACGCATCCATCTCTCGACATTGTGCAACGCACTAAGGAACACTGTATCGTTACCCAAGTACCTCTATCTAGCCGAGTTGTTAAGTGATTCTCCGATTACAAATGTACAGTAAACGTCAAGACCTTAGTGAGCTTAACATGGCTGTGCAAATACTAGTCGCCTCTGGAACCTGTTAGTCAATTGATCACTGCCACTAGATCGGCCATTGTGCCATCTTCCAAGACGCGATCCGTGGGTCTCTGTACGTACTTTCATCTTGAACTTTTTTGCGATCTGGTACTGGCAGAATCGGTATCACATTTTCTTCTTCGCAAGGAAACACTATTTACACGACGACTTCACAGTCCATTTTGCGTACTGCGACAACTTCTGTAGAATCCTCCGACCAATGTATTTGGATTTACGAGGCGGGTGCAAAGATGATCATAGACGTCGGAGATCGCGCCTCGATGGAGGGCCTCTATTACATTTCCGTATCCCTATCAAACGTTTGCATTACCTCCAGCCCCGCGTCATACCGACAAGAACGTATCTTCGAAGGGAGTAAGTAGAGTTGAGGCGTAGCCACGTGGCTCAGAAGGATAATGACAGGCCACCAGATATCCGGTCGCAGAAGAGGCGAAATGGAGTATTGTAAAGACTGCATTGTCAGTAAGGTCAACACACGGTCCTGATCACTGCTGTTCTGGCATAACTCGCAGAGGTGCCAACAATGAGGTCGTTTGCGATAGGACATACGAGGCACACGTATCCACTGATTTCCCTTCGGGGACATTCAAAACAAATAACCTGGTCTCTTGCACTGGATTGTATCATTAGCTCCAAAGTCCGCAAAGCGTCTTATAGATACGAACCAGTCACACATGGCAGTGATGAATGTTTTGACGGATAATCTTAAAGGTTGCTATCAGAACCCAGAGAAAAGTCAGTAGTAGATGCCGCAACCCCATCTTACCTATTCCCCGTCGACAACCTCCCCAAGTCCCATGCATCTCCCTTTCCCTCCCACCATACCAAACCATGTTGTTACCCAACAGATCGTCGCCCTAAGAAAATTAGTGTTGGTGAAAGCAAACCCATCCGCGTCGTGCCCCTCACTCCTCACCCATCTCAACAGAAAAAAATGTTTGCCCCTCCACCCCTCCTTCAACATCCCACTCAAAACACCCCGCCATGCCCCTCGTTTGCTTCCTCGTTTGACCTTCTGCCCTCTGCCCCTCCAATAGTGCCGTAATCGACAACGCTTTGCTCAACTTGCCCAATCTGGTAACGTCACGCTGTCGCTCCCGACGCTGCGCGAGTGAAGGGCGTCATTTTGCCGTTTCTGCCTCATACATACGTCCTATCACTTTATTTTCGTCGCAGATTCAACATCCTCGAGATTTCCTTGACTAGAAGCTGTCGTGTGTCGAAATCGCGATAGCCGTTGTGCGTTCTCGCGCCAACGCATCTTTAAGTTTGGCTTGATCCACACATTCGCATGGACACTTTTAAATCGAGCAGAGTGCACAGCAACCGAGAAAGCCAGTTCTGAAATTTGCGAGTCTTCTCTCGCATATGCATATGTCTAGATGATGACTCAAATATGTTGAAAGGGCAAGTGCATATATCGACTTGGTCATGAGAAGTATAATATTTGGGTATCTCTCGTGTTCATACCACCGACAAACAAATATGTCTACACGTCTATAGCAGCTCCTGAACATCGTCTAATCGTCTTGATAGTAATCTATAGTCGTAAGCGAATTGGCTGTCGCCCTCATGCGCCGTCTCAGCCCTCGAGTTTCGCCAGCGCCTTCCTCAGTTCATCCTCCCTCTTCCCAAGCACAGGCAGACCTCTATCTACACAAGCTCTCTCGAGCTCTTGCTTCCCGAGAGCTGCCCATCCGCCATCGCGTTCAATCAACTTGTCGTCCGTCTTCAAATACTCCAACTTCTTCCTGACATTGCGCTGCAACAGGAACTTGGGGGCTGTGACAGGAAGCCAGTCGAACAGCGCCGGATAGCAGTCGAGTTGTGCGGCGGTAAGCGAGAGTTCAAAGAGTGTCATCTCGTTCCAGTTCTTCGTGGTGACTGGCATGACTTGTCCACTCTTTGGCAGGGTTACAGAAGGCGTGTCAGAAGATGTGCTGCCAATAGGTGGTCGATCCCTGCTCATCAGTCGCATGGCGTCTAGAGCGATCCTTCTTAGCCGGTCTTGTCGCTTGTCTTCGCGCTTGCGTAACGCGCGCTGGACCTGCTGGGGTATCCGGCATGCCTCTGGAATGACGGGCGTGATGTACATAACAACGAGTGGTAACCACTCTCCAAGTAACAAGACCAAGAAGCCGAAGGCTGGCAATCTCAAAGTGTCTAGCCTACTCCTTTGCACAATCTGCCATTCCGCCCTTGACAAAACCTCGGTTATATCTTTGTTGGGTGTTTGAGCGGCCTTTTGGCGCAGCGTCTTTGCAAGTTTGGATGTTTGCCGGACATGCGATATGCCCGTTTTGTAGAAAGTAAGGTATGCGCGACCGGCGCGATATAGCCACTTGACGACGTTCTGGTCTGGTGTTCGTGCGGGAACAGATATATCGGGGGCGTATGTGAACGGTGGTGGGTTCAGTTTCCCTTTCGCTCGCAGTGTGGGGACGGTTGTGGCTTTCGAGGTGGGTGTTTGCGCGGGAATGAGAGGGGGGGACTGAGGCTTTCTGGGAGAAGTTGTCTTCGTGGGTGTAGTCGTCTTGGTTGCTTTGGCGGGAGAAGGTGGCATGGCCCCGCCATATCCTGTGGTTTTCACCGGCGCCGCTGTGGATGAGGCATACGCCCTCCTTTGTGTCTCCCATCGTTTTGCAAGAATCCTCCTCTGTGTGGTATTCCTCGATCCATCATGCCACGTCTGACTTCCTAATGCCGGCGCAATGGCACGCATGTGTACACCGCGGCGGCATTGTAGGTTTGCGACGACACCATTCAATCGCGCCGGTACGACCAAGGTAGAAAACATCAGCAGTGGTTTCCTGATCGGGTGGTTAGGGACGTGACTCTGCGAATGCTGAACCAGCCGCTGAGCGAGGGCGGGCTCTAGTGGTGACGTTTCTCATTCGTAGGGAAAGAAAAAACTGGGTCAAGCTGATCCCTGTCCGCGCGCCTCCGCCACGCGACACGATGTCATCACACCTCGTGTTTGCACTAACTCGACTTGGTAGACTAATGGCTGTCGTGATTGCATGATGTACACTTAAAGTCGTCGCTATGATGTTGAGCAATACAGCGAAATCTGAATGATTTGAAATGTCCTGTCTATGCAGTAATGGACGCCACATTCCTTCGTCAATTCCACCACTGGCTGCGCCTGATCGTACCCATATCTACAATAACGTAAAAAAGTTTCAAAGCACCAACCAGCCCTCGATGACCTATGAAAACCCCTTGCACATATGCGTAGCATCCATGTTGTGCGCCAAGTAACACCTCGCAGAACGCTAAATCGGATCAGATAAGGAAAGGAAACGCCATACGTTAGGACCAAGGAAACTCGTAGAAGATACAGGAGCCGGGCATTGGCAGGCCAGAGAGATGAAAACGAAAAGGGGAAAAACATGAAAAGCAGTTAAGAATCGGACCGGGGCCTCATCCAGGTTTGAATTCGCACGTCAACCAGGGGGTAAGCCGCTAGAATCGTGTGAGTCGCGTGGGTACGTGGGTAATGATCAAGTCGCCAGGGAATTGTCGCAAGGGTACTCCATAGTGTTGTTGCGTGGAATGAGGATGCGAGGGCCTTGAAGCTTCACCAGTTATGGCCAAAGCAGATAGCACGGGTCCAGAATGGGTTACTGTCTGTTCGATGAGCTGGCTCGTGGAAGATACATGGCTATTTGCAAGGGCTGGGTAAAGGGCGCAGTCGGGTTTGGTCGGTTGGATATACACCATGTCGATACATGTGCGGAGGGAGCGGTATACAGGATTTGGGCTATTGTAGTAATGTCGAGTTTATCTGTTGGAAAGGTTCGAGACAGCCGTGCTTGATGTCTAGGCTTCTGGATGTATGGAATGGGACTTTTAGCGTTGATATTGAGCGAGTTGGGCCATGATCTCAGACATATCCGGCGCGGGGCCAGCCTGAGTAGGTGTCTGCACTGGTGGAGCGACAGCCTGGCTCTGGTTGGCGAAAAGAGAAGCAAGCGCGGGGAACTGGTTGCCCAGCTGTGCGAGATGCGGCTGGGACTGAGCACTGAAGCCAGGTGTTTGCGCCGGGCTAGGCACTTGAGCTAGCAGGCGTGCAAGATCAGCGTTCAATCCCTGGTTCGGCGCGGGTTGCGTATTCTGAGGCATATTATTGCCGGACATTGCGCCGAGGAGCTGAGACAAGCTCGCACCGTCGAGAGATGCAATGAGGTTAGAGATGTTCGGCTGACTGGTCGGCAGGGATGGGAAGGGGTTGTTTGGCTGGGGAAAGTGCGGGGGTAGGGTCTGAGCGAAGCCGTACGAGGATGATGGTGGCAGGACCGGGCGAGATTGGCTTTGTTTGGCATTGTTGACGAGGAGGCCAGCGGTCGTGGGGTCAAGATCGGCATATTCTGGGCACATGAGTCAGTAATCGCTCATGTATATCATAAGCAATCGTACCGTTGAACTGGACGTTGTTTGCACCGCCACGTCGGTCGAATATCTGGACGCTAACTTTGCCCTTGGTAAGGCCAGTAGTATCAAGCCTCACGATGGCCAAAACTCCCTCAAGGATCTGTCTTCGAACTACAGCTGGTTCAGGGAACCGACCACTCAATATCAGGACATTACTACGGAGATTTTGCGAGCGGAAAGTATCCTCGACGTAGCGGATGAAGTCACTACCACTGAATTAGCGACCTTGATATAATAGCTGTTGGTTCCGAACTTACCGAGGGAGACCTTCGTTGAGCACAAGAATCTGGATGTCAGGCACCTCGTGGGGCAATCGGCGCCGCAGGTCCAATCCATCCTCTGTGTAGTCGCGACGCGGGGACGGGCTTCTGTGCCTGCGCGGTGGTGTTCTGGACCGGCTACGGTATCGCGTATCAAACCTGTCTCGGCTTCTGTCCCGTGATCGTACACCCCGAGGCGGGGCTCGCGGCGATGGCGATCGCATGGGCCGATAATCGTCCCGATCACGGAAACGTCGATCTCTAGGGGACATGGAGTTTGGATGCCCTACATAACGATTGTCCCTAGGTGCTGGTCCTGTACCGCCCCGATTGTAATCTGGCGAACGTGAACGTCGACGCGGTGTTGGGTTCGGCGGCTCGATCTTCTTCGTGTTGCGCTGTGGCTTGGAGATCTCAAGGTCTGTCATAGTTAGTCGACTGTCCAGCAGCAAAGTGATTGACATGACATACGCATCTTCCTGCCGCGCACTGCCTGGCCTTGCTCGGCATCCAGAGCTCTGCGACATGATTCCGAGTCCAAGAACTGGACAAAGCCATATGCCTGTTTAATTGATATCTGCGCAAGCCTGCCGTGGCGGTAGAAACGATGGAAGATGTCTCGCTTGGTGACTTTTTCGGTGGGGAGGTTTCCTAGGAATCGGTTAGGCGCATCCTTGGTGCAAAAACAGTCTCAGCTCACCAATGAAGAGACGCGAACCCATGGGAAACTGGTCCCATTGCCCCTCCGTCACAAACTTCCTCTCCTGATCCAAAAACTCCTCGTACCTCCTGTTGACCTCGGGCGGCCACCGCTGATCCTCATCGTCGGGCGTTTCGCTACGATCGCCCGGCTGCTGCTGAGCCTGGTTGGGCGTGGAAAAGTCCTGACTCTGCACATTCAAGGGCTGAAGAGAGCCATTGCCTTTCTGCTGAGCAATGGGAGCTTGCTGACTCTGTGGATGATAGGATCTGATGTCATCGCTGGGGTTATAGTTGGGGTGCGTAGCGGGCTGTTCTTGGGTGGGTGGTCGAGCAGGAAGATTGGTGGCCGAGGGCAACGACGAGGCATGGTGCTGTGTCTGCGGCGACTGGGAGGACATTTGTGCAGAGGCATATTGGGCTGCAGGCGCATTGTTGGCAGCAGGTGTCAGAGAGTCCAAGAGGGCTTGTACGTCAACATTGGAGCCAGTGTGCGCGTCAGTCTGGTAGTGAGCGCCTTGGGCAGACTGGGCGGGCGCTTGCTGAGCAGCATAGGCATGGTCATGGGGGTATGGGTACGCAGAAGAAAGACCTTGAGCAGCCGGCGGCGGCGCGTCAGTGGCCGACGCAGCGCGCGACTGGAGCTGTGCGGTGAAATTCTGCATTGAAGAGGTATCATGCGGCTGCGTACCCATGCCGCCGCCAAACGCAGCCGACTGCGCGAACGCCCCCGGCGCATCGTGCCCTGCCCCTTGTGCGCCTATACTCTGGAAGCTGGCGGTCGAAGATGGGTCGGCGAAGTACGGCGTCGACGTGTTCGCGTTCGCGTGGGAGCTGTGGGCGGGCGCGGCAGAGTCGTTGCTGTGGGAGACATGACTATAGTTCGCATCCATGTGCTCTACGAGGATGGGGATGTTGGCGGGCGACGGGACGTTTTGCGGGCGCGGGCTCTCGGGCGTCAGCGACTGGTGCCGTATGTGCTCAGCTTGTTGCGGCGGACTCGAGTTGGGTCTCATGTAGACTGCGGAGCCAGAGCGCAGAGCTGGCAGACAAGGCGTGGTGAAGGGAGTCAACTCAAAGCATCTACGAAAACGCACCGTCGCGACAAGGGCTGGAGAGCTGCAGGTGGAGCACTAGGAGAAGACGAGCGGATGGCGGGGCTGGCTAGATGCTACCTAGGTATATGTGATGAGTGAGGGCAGACGCGACAGCCACAGGCACAGTAGCGAGAGCGGGCCCCGTAAAAGTGGCAAGAGACGGTGGTGCAGTCAGGAAATATCAGGAAGAGAGATGTAGCGCAGCAGATGTTGGGATTCGGCGCCGCATCGACTCCGAGGAGCCTGGAATCGAGAACTTGCCTGGCTAAGCTTCGTCCACGTGATGCGTTTTAGTCTGCTTCTAGCGTCCGTTTTATGGTTAAAATGGTCATGTTGATCCTAGCTCGAGCTATTGCGGTTGCGACATGATCTCATCTTGACAAAGGCCAACGTGAGCAATTTGCGCAACCGTGATGCTGCGACGCTTCATTTTTCACACGCTAGTCTTCCCTCCTGCGCCGTTGCCAGCGGTGCGCCGGATAATTCACTGTCGAGGGCATAGCAGCAGTGCCACTGGCGACGAGGTCCAGGCTGCACGCGCCTGGCTCGCGGAGCTCCATGCAGAGACGATCCCTTTCAAGAGCATTGGCGAATTGAGCTTCAGCAGATCATCAGGACCGGGCGGCCAAAATGTAAACAAGTATGACACACTACACCACTTTTTAACACGGCGCTATACTAAACAGGCACCAAGAGTCAATTCTAAAGCTACGTTGAAGGTGCCTCTCGACGCGTTGCTGCACCACATCCCTGCAGCCCTACATGGCGAAATTAGACGTTCTCGCTACGTTGCTGCTAGATCCAATGCTATAATAGTCCAGGCCGACGACAGTCGAAAGCAGAGCGACAATGCTCAGAGCTGCTACAGGCGCATATACGAGGCCATTGCCCGAGCCGGACAAGATGCTGTGCCCGCCGAGACGTCGGCAGCACAGGTGCAGCGTGTCAAACAACTGTATGTCGTCGCACTTCCGATAGCCCAGGCGACGGCCCGAAAGCTGATAAGACGCCAGACAGAAGGCAGATAACGAGCGCCGCCTCAAGAGCAAGAAGCAGCAGAGCGCTAAGAAGACGTCGCGACGAAGCCGGGGTGACGAGTGAAGCGGTCTGCGGGGAAGCGGCCTGCCACAGCACCATAGCTCAGCGCAACGTGCAGGTGACGTGGTTCTACCGTTGAATCGTAGTGCATCTCACGATAGTGCGAGCATGACTGTAGCGGTGTAGTGTGGCGTGCCTCCCGATAAGAGATAGGAAGAATACTTGATGCACGAGTGCTCGGTACGATTAGTCTGCTGACCAAGTCCCTTGATCCTTCACGTTTCCGTGACGGCAGAAAGTTTCTGGAGCGTTTCATTCGCAGCCCAGTACTTGATGCCTGTCTGAGATAGCACCTTTGCTTCGTCTTTCTTCCCTTGCTTCCGCAGCAATTCGCCCAATCTAGCAACCTGATCGCCGGATCCTTGACCGTCTTCCATCGCTCGCACATACTTGCGGAGTGCTGCACGCGACGCCTTCTGCAAGGACGAATCGCTATCCGCGAGTAACCGATGCAGAGATAACAATTGTCGAACAGCGACTTCGGAGATGGAGGCAATCTCCTTGGGATGTTGCTGAACGGTAGAGCTTATCAAGTCCAGGGCCTTGCTCAATGCAAGGGCAATCTCCGGGTCGCTTGGGTCGCAGCCAAATAGCAGCATGCGGAACCTGCAGATGGCAGTTTCTACAGCATGGGGAGAGTGCTCTTGCAGGTAATCTAGCACGTGCTGCAAGATGCGTGGTATGCAGGCTAGCTGACTAAACTCGGCAAACATGTCGAAGAACTTCTCCGCGAGTTTGGGCTTGCCCTGGAACTGCTTCATGGCGGAGTCAAAGACTGCCAGTGGGATAGCACCAGTGAGCACTGGCGCAGACGCCAGGTTCTGCAGCGCCACCTCGTCCACACCATCGTCCTGCTTCAGGCTGGGATTTACATCCTCTGCCGTCACTTCCGGAAGCGCAATCATGTCTTCGTCGCCGTCCTCGTCTGTGCCTGGCTTCTTTGTACGATCAATGTCCAGACCGAGAATCTTGCGCCGACCAGCGATCTTGCCAACGTAGATGGTCTCCAGCTTTGCGTATTCCAGCCACATAACCTCGGAGTTCTTGCAGAAGCGTAGTCCTCGCTGCATGTAGCTTCGCGCATTCGTAATGTCCGCCTGCGTATCCATGAAGTAGTTGGCCGCGAGGATCCATATGTCGGGCTTGGTGGGGTGGAGTCGAGCGACAGATGTGAAGATGTCGTTCAGCCGCTTGTATGCCTTGTCCTTGCGCGCAAAGTCGATGTACTGCATCCACAGTACCAGATCGCCCGAGAATTTGCGCGTCGCCCGGTTGTAGAGGAAGTAGATGGTGCGCTGACCAGAGCCCTTGTACCGTACACCCAGGCGCTTTATTCGTTTGCGGCGGAGGGCGTCGACGTTCTTCTCGAACTCAATGTATCGCATGTAGTCTTCGGGGTGCGAACCGCGTGCATTGATAATGTGCTCGAAATCCGAGCGCTTCTTCGCTATGGAGCTGATTTCTTCCTATGGCGTGTTAGCGAAGCTGGCGTTGCGCGCATGGCGGCCTAGCATACCCGTGTGAAGATTTTCTTGCGCTCAAGCTCGTTCAGCTCGGTCGCCGACTGCTCGAGGTAGAAACGCGCCTTGTCACTGGGTCCGGCCATGTCTGCGCGTCCGAGGTGTTGCTGCTGGCAGAGTTGGGATAGAAAAGTTGACTTCTCTAGAAAAAAGTTAGGCTAAAGTTGCTCCCGCGGGTAGCGCCTTGGCCTACGGACCTCGGAAGCGCGAACCCTGGCCATTGCAACCTGTGGACTTCAGGAGACGCGCGTGTTGGACTGCGCATCATCAATTCTCGACGCTCTTTTGCCGCTTTTTTCTCGCTCAATGGTCCAGCGCTGCTGAAAACCTACCTGAATTCTCTACCATGGTCAAGGACAAGGACGGCGACACTGTCGCTACGGTACGCGCAGTCCGGCCTCACCCCCGAGAGCTCCGCATGCTCACCAGATGTAGTTCAATGGGAAATGGATATCATATTCGCATACCGCCATGGCCTACTGTACGTTCCTATGTGCTTGACGGATACCAACGGACTAACAAATCCCCAAGGTGCCTTTGTCGGAGCCCTCATAGTCGGAATGTACGCTTCTCACTCTCTACTACCCCACGACGCGGCTGAACACCCACAGATGGCTACACTACCACAAGATTGTGCAAAATGAGTTTTATGTTAGTCCCCGAGGACCACACCAGGCCCAGAGCCAACCATTGACGTGCCCAGGGTTACCCAGATGAATGGTTTCCATCCGTGTCCGCGACCATCGGCGACCGCTACCCGGAGCGTTCGGTCTTCATGCTCTTCATCGCTCTGACATCTGGTATGGAACGAGACACAGCGCACAAAGGCATATGCTAAGCTTTACAGGCCCAAGATTCGCCCTCGTCGGCCTTTGGTACATCTTGACCCGCCGACCCAACTCGTCCCTCCCCAAGTTCATCGCTGGCGTTGGCATCTTTCGGACCTTGACCTGTGGAGGATGGACATATGTGACTTCTACCGACGACCACGACTGGCACGACATTTTCATGATTTCATACCTTGTTGCGACGCTACCGTGGACCCTGGGCTGTGTCGCTCTGAGCCCTAAGAACCCCACTGCCCTCAAGTACCGAAAGGTCCTTGCTGGCAGTTTCTTCGGAACTCTGGTGCCGTTGATCTACTTCTTCATCCAGCACAAGGTGCACCGAGTGGCTGGAGGTACGTTTGACAATTCTACTATTTTGCCATCGCTAACGTCTTCACAGCATATACCATCTACGCTTTCTTCGAATGGGCACTGGTCTTGCTCGATGTAGGCTTCGATGCCGTCACGATGATCGAGTTCCAGCACTTGGAGGTTGTCATAAAGGATGTTCGAGGTGTATCTCGCCTGTACGTTCCTCGTCTTCCAATATAGATAGACACGCATCACGAATCTATACTTCTTATGGACACTTTCTGATAAGACATGTCTTGTAGTGCGGGCTCCAAGTCGACATCCGACAGTATCCAGGAGTAAGTCACTACTGCTTCCCGAGGCTCTGCGCGTCACTGACAGGAGCAGAAAAAACAAGGAAATGAGCGCGACCTTTTCGGGTGCCTTTTCTTGGTTCGGACTCATCTATGCTGCTGCAGACGTGTACAACGGCGTAAGTGGCAAAACGTGGTGTCATTGGACGTGACTAATTACTCTGTAGTTTGTCTTCTGGTCCATGCTGACTTCACTCGGTGTCTGCGTCTGGTGTATGTTCGAATTCCCCTGTGCGATCGGTATGTCTGCTGATCATATTTAGACTTCCCTCTCTGGCACATGGGTATCTCTGGCTACGAGGCCTTGGTCATGTGCACCGTCACTCCTTTCTTCCTCGGCATCAAGCCCCTCCGCTATCTGGCTACTCGCTACGTCTGGTTCTTCCACCTGCTCTCGCTCTCCGGACTTCTCGCGTTTCTTGCTAAGACACCCGTCAACCGACTCTTTGCCGTTGGCTTCGGTCTGTCAATGTCATGTATCGCATGGTCTGCCACCTTCTATGCCGAACGGTCTCAACCCCACCGCCTTGAAGCACGCATTTCCGCTTTTGCTATTGGTCTGATCGCCTCTAGCATTGCGAAGTTTGCCTTTTGGACCAACAACCCAATTTGGCCAATCATGCACGAGGCAAACGGCGGATGGAACAGAACTGGGTTCGTAGTAGCTCTCATCTCGATGCTCATATCGACCAGATCTACCGCCAGTTCTGGCGCAGATGTCCCAGCTCAAGGCCCTACTAAGGGGTCTTCGGTCTTTGCGAGCTTTGGCCTAGCGGGTGTCATGTTCGCCATGCACTCGCTTCTCTCCGATTCGAGCACGATGATCTCTTGGGTATGGGAAGGTTACCCTGTTCGGGGTCCGCTGGCTGTACCCCACGGCACCCTGACTCTCCTAGCCATGGGTCTTGGTCTTATGGTCGGTCTGTTTGCGCCCAACCTCTCAAGGTCATGGGCCTTTTACGGCGTAGGCTCTATCGGTGCTGCCGTTTTGACAACTACCAGCCACTGGTCTGGTTTCTATGGAGCCTTGGTTCTCGCCATATACACCATGGCAGCAGCACCTGTTCTCATTGCCCATGCGGCGCGCCACTCACCAGGCCGCACATTCGGTCTCGGATTCTTGGTGTACAACTTAATGGTTCTGTTCCACGTCTGGGTAGTAGCGTACGCGTTCGTTCCGGGTGGACCGCTTGTTCGCGAGCACACAGACTGGGTTATGACAGCCATGATGCTTCAGATCGGTGCCGGTATCTTCAGTGTCTCCGCTCAGCCGCCAGCACTCAAGAGCTACAAGGGCAAGGCGGTCATCACGGCAGCTGCCACCAGGCAACGATCCTACTACCTCTACGTTCTAGGTGCTCTAGAGTTGATCGCCATTGCCACCGCCTACCTACGCTTCCCGTCCTACGACTACAAGCCGTATCACCCGGAGACTAAGTCCATCACGGCTGGCATCTGGACCATCCACTTCTCCCTTGACAACGATATGTGGTCTTCAGAGTACCGCATGCGCGACCTCATCAAGGAAATGGAAGTCGACGTCATCGGACTCCTCGAAAGCGATCTGCAGCGCATCATCATGGGCAATCGCGACACAACGCAATTCCTCGCCGAAGATCTAGGCATGTACGTCGACTTCGGCCCAGGCCCCAACAAGCACACATGGGGCTCGGCACTGCTCTCCAAATTCCCCATCGTAAACTCAACCCATCATCTTCTCCCCTCGCCTGTCGGCGAGCTTGCCCCGGCCATTGAAGCTACCATCGACGCCTACGGTGAGATGATTGACATCTTCGTCTTCCACTCGGGCCAGGAAGAGGACCCCGAGGATCGCCGCCTACAATCAGAATACCTGGCTGAACGCATGAAAGCCACGCCGCGTCCCGCCATCCTCCTCTCGTATCTCGTCATCAAACCCGGCGAGGGCAACTACAACACGTACGTGGGTGAGAAGAGCGGTATGAAGGATATCGACGCGTCAGATTGGGACAGGTGGTGCGAGTACATTCTCTACAAGGGCCTGAAGAGGAGTGGATATGCGCGTGTTTCCAGACATACCATCACGGATACCGAACTCCAGGTAAGTTTTCCTTCTGGTTTCCTAGCGTCAGATCAGTGTGCTAATCGTGTGATGCAGGTTGGTAAATTCGTCGTTGGCGAGCCGGAGAACGGAAACGAGCTTCTGCATGAGTCACAGGTGCCTGCTGGGTTGAGGTTCCCGGAGCTGTTCAAGGGCCAAGGTGTCAGAGGGCATAGGTATCATGTCTTTAACGAGCCTAGATACTATGCTTAATCTGTGGGCATGGACTGGGGAGAGCAAAGGTGAGAACAAGTCTATTGAGTAGACTGGAAGTGTATGATAGGTTGAGGAAAAAGTGAATATAGTGTTGTTTCATTGCTGATGTTGATTCTTGGATACTACTCATTTCGCATTCACTACTTGCACAGCGATTATGCGCTGTTGCCCAGGAACACAGACGGCCCTTTTTAGAGCCATGGTAGGACGCCAATACCCATGCATGCAGTGCGCGAGCCTTGCCCACGCCTGATTCGTAAAGCGCCAAATGCCGAACCCAGACTTTTCGATCATTCCTTCATCCCTTTCATGATCGTCATCGTGTCCCCCCTCATAGTCTCCCCGCCTCCCCAGAAGCTGTTAGCTTCCCCCCGTATTATGAAACGAACGAGTTGACCGGCTGTAAGTGTAGCGCTCATTTCGCAACAGCGGCGCTCAGGACCTGTGTCCTGAAGAAGCCTCCCTTTGTCCGCTCGATGACTTGTTGGTAGACGGACTGTGGTGGGTGGTTCATGACGACTGTGCCGGCTTGGTAATCGATCTTTGCGTCTACGCGAGTGTCGCGGATGAGGTTGACGATCCACTTCTCACCCTCGTCTTGTGAAAGACCGAGGCGGGTCGAGAGATCCCTAGTCGTGAGTTAGTACGGTTTTGGAAGCGCCGAGAATTGTAGAATGACTCACTTGATGTCGATTCTCTGGTGGATCTTGCAGTAGCTCTCCGAGATGAGATGTCTCGCCGAGTCGACAAACAAGTCTGCGGCGCCCAACAGGAAGAAGTCGTTCTTCAGAATTTCCTCCGTCTCGCTGAGCTTCTTCTGCGCCTCCTCAAAGTCAAAGTCGATGTACAGAGCCTTGATGAAGTCGGTGACAGGGTCATTGTACTCGTAGCCTTCTTGTCGCACGATCCTGATGAGATCCTTGAGCTGCTTCTGGTACTGGTTCGAGTTCCTGCCACGGTTACGGCCGGTGATGACGGCAGCAGCGAGGTAGCGCAGGATCCACGGGCAGTTGGTCTGGATGGTGTTGATGTAAGCGGGGGAGAAGAACATGTCGGTGAGGGTTTCGCGCGAGGATTCGTGGTTGAAGAGGGGGAAGAGCGACCAGTGGATCAACCAGGTGCGGTGCTGGAGCTGTGCGAGGGGGTTGTTGAAGAGGCGTGTGTCGATGATCTCCTTGAGCTTGTTGATCTCCTCCATGGCCGAGTCCCAGTTGACGGAGAGGATCTCGCAGGCGAGCTTTCCCCAGGTGGCCTCGCGTTCCTTGTCGCCGTCGGTGGTCTGCTGACGTTAGTAACCAGTATGCCGCAGGGCTTCATAGAAACGTACCAGAACGCGGAAGCGGTAGAGCAGCTCCGCGGCATGTGGGTAGACACCGCACGAGTACTGGAACTGGCCAAACTCGAGCAGCTGGTTGATCATGTCCAAGTCGACGCCGTGGCTCTCCTTAAGGTATGCCAAGTTCTGCTGCTTGTCGCTGCGCAGGTTGGTGACGACGTTCTCGTCGTCGAGCAGGCCGCTGATCTTGCTGGTGGCCTCCTCGAGCTGGTCGCGCTTCTTGAGGACCTCGTCGCGCTTGGTCTTGAACTCGTCGGACATGTCGTCGAGGCCGTGGACCTCCTGGTGCAGCTGGCCGACGAAATCCGTCATGTTGGTGGGCTTGAGCAGTTCGAGCAGCAGCTTCTTCTGCTCGACGGTCTGGTCGGCGTCTTCATCGCTGGAGAAGTTGAGGAGCGGGTAGACGAGATGGCGGTCGAGGTTGGGCATGAGCTTGGGGAGCAGCGAGTACTGCTCGGCGACATTTGCGCCGGTTGCCGCTGAGTCCGCCATGGTGGGTGGTTGGTTGTGGTGGTAGGAGTTATGGCGATGTCGAGCGTGGTGGGGTGGGCTCGGAAACGAAAAAAGCAGCCGGACTGTGCGCGCGAGGGACCCCAGGCGCTACTTCTGGAGTTGAGCCGCAGACCATGGCCGCAGCATTCACCCCACGGCCCTCGCGACACATCCCTCGACCCCTTCACACGTGGTAGAATACTTTCACCGGCACCGCTGCCTCACAATGTCTCGCTTGCAGTCTCTCGTCCCGCTCCTGCGCCCATTGGCCGCCCCAAGAGCCATCGCATGCCGGCCGCACTTCCGCTTCTCTACAGCGACAAGATGGCAGGCTGAGCGTAAGCTATGCATTCTTCCAGTACAACAGGTACACCAATTGACCCTCCATAGAACCCCCGCCAGACTCCAAGCCCATCGTCCAGCCATCCCTTCCGCCCAACGCTTCTTCGCAACACCCGACATCACCCCAAGAAGCCCAACGCGCCGCCGACCTTGCCGCAGCAGAGTCTCTCACCGAAGGCGACAGCGCGCAACCGCCCGAGCAGAAGCCGACACTGCCCTCCAAGCACCCCCGGTCCGACAACAAGCCAGAACAGACACCCTCGCAAGCGAAGCCCGCAAAGGCCGATGACGTCGCGCCCAAGCCCTCGACCGCGCCCGCAGACACAGCCGACACAACATCGACGCTCCAGAAGAAGGTCGCCAAGAAGCCAAAGACACCGCGCGTCCCCAAACTATCTCTACCACCGCCCAAGTACGCCGTCTCGAGATCTGCGAACAAGAACCTGCCCATCTACACCGACTACAAGCGAGGAGGCAACTTGCATCTGACGACGGTACGGAAGGTCACCGGCGACCTATCTGCTTTGAGGGACGAGCTGAGAGTCTTCTTGAATAAAAAGAACGAGGACGTCAAGATCAACAGCGTGACACAACATGTCATTGTCAAGGGACATCACACTGCCGAGATTGCTACATTCCTGAAGGCGCGGGGCATGTAAAACATGGGCAAGAGAGGGATCGTGTCGCGTGGAAAACGAATGTATATATCATGTTGTAGTACAACTTGTACCATATGGGAAAGAGGGTAGATGAGAAACGTTGGCTATGATTGCTCAATCAGTAGAATGAACTATCCCGTTGCATTAGCGGCATCAAGAGGCAGAAACCAGCTGGCTTGCACATCACCATCGTGTTGCATTTTCGAGTCATAGGTGTGAAGCCTGAGTTCCATTGCTACTGTGGACGAGATCTAATCTATACCCCAAGCGTACTTGTAAAAGGCGTCCGAAATTTCCCTGCAATTCATTCCATGTCTCAAGTACCGTGTAGAACAAGCTTCTAGTAGAGGTCAGTTGTATCCTGTAAAGTGGGGTAAGACTTATATCTTACCACGGAAATCGCGTGGCGCGATTAGTGAACCTGGACAGGCGATCAAGGAGGAGGGCAGCAAGTCCAGCACTGACCAAAGTAGCACTCCCAGCGGCATGGCTTGAAGTTTGTTGCTACGTTGGCAGATGATACGTCGCTGGAGTCGGTGGAGGCGCCGCCCATGTCGGGCATGCAGACCGCCCAGCACTGACCGAAATAGCACTCCCAGTGGCACTTGATCCTAGCCCTTGAAACCGGGTCGTTGATCGCAGTCTCCTTCTTCGCTTCTTCATCACAGACCAGTCCGCAGAGCGACTTGTCCGTGTTGCAGATCTCGCGGCAGACCTTGTGTGGAATGTCGGGAATGTTCTCGATGGCGGTTTCGGTCCCAGCTACTGGCTCAAGAACGGTCTCAGTCCAGCAATTGCCAGAGGTCAAGTCGCAATGGTAGAGGAAAGCATTCTCAACATGCTCGTTGTTCTCCAGCTGTGTATGGTTTGCAGTGACGGAGACGGACGTGTCGGCATGGAGCTCGGTCTCGTCGATGACAATCGCACCGCTGGCTGCATAGGCAGCTACCCCAGCGACGTCGGTACACTGGCGCGTGCACGTCACATGGAAGCAGATCCAGACGCATTTCTGTGCAGCTTCTTCGCGCTTAGTCGCTGGAGCCACGGAAGTAGCAGACATGTCGGCAACGACACCCTCAATGGTGGCGGGGTCTGATGCATCGACCTGCTGAGTCTTGTGGCAACTACGGCTGCAGACGTTGCACTATGAGGCTGTCAGTCCATCTTCTCTCGTAATCAAGACGGCTATGAGACGTTGGCGCGCCATCCAGAAGATAGCGCGCCGGAACAGAGACTTACGTCGGGATCATTGCACCGTATGGGTAGACATCCTTCTTCGGTGAGGTTGTTTTGCTTGCAGAACAGGTTGATGTATATACATCGGTAGCAATTGGTCTCAGCAAAGACGTCATCACCGGGAATGGCGAGTGAGTCGTCGCGCTTAGCCGCTGGAGCCACAGAAGTAGAAGAGATGTCGGCAACGGCCGCGTCAATGGCAGAGATCAAGGCGTCGGTGGAGACAGTGTCCGAGACATCAGTAGGGACATCGACGGGTTCAGCGACAGTTGAGCCAACGCCAGCATCCCCGATGGGTGGACAGTGTGGGTTGCACTGTCGGCACATCTACATGTTGTTAGACCTTGCCTTCGTCCAGCTCAACGCATCTTGCCAATGCAAACAAGAAGGCGGGTGAAGACTTACCAGACTGAGGCACCACAGGGTGTCGCATTTGTACTCGCTGAGCTTCCTGTCCTTGCAAACTTTGCCAATCGAGGTTACGCAAGCCGGACAGTTGAGACCAGCAGCTGATACTTCGGTGGAAGCAGCGATGGGTGAAGCGGAGGTGATTGCGACCAAGCTGATGAGGAGGAGAGCGAGCATCTTGAAGAGATTGAACACAGCCATGGCAATAGTTGGAGCGGTGTTTTCTTGTGTGGGTTCAAGAGTACGTGGGGAGGGGAGAAAGTATAGAAGAAATAAACAAAAGGGAAGCACAGGCCGGAGCGGATCAATGCAAACGGAGCGTGAGCGTGACTGAGGAAAGTGAGGTGAGGACCCGCCGAGGATAGAACGTGTTTGCTGTGGTCACTCGGTGCAGTGAGCCGGTGTGCGAGCGCGCGAGTCCGGTCTCGTAATTGGCCCAAGTATCCCCGTTCTAGGGTACTACTCGAGGTGTGGAACGCGGGGGTCGAAAAGTGAAGGTGAAAGAGAACGACGAAGGAAGATAGGCCTGACAGAGTATACTTGCTTGAGGACTAATGGACTAACCAAATGGCTTGCGAGTCTTCACGCCTCGGGTTGCCCGTCGATACATCGCTTAGGCCGTCAAATGATCACGGAACTGTCATGGCTTAGGGCTAAGAAGCCTCTCCATATATTGTTGATAGCTGCCATGACTGTTGCATCTTCTTATCGCGCTGCGGCGTTGATTTGAAAGGCGAGCGACCGTTGAGGGAAGTTGAGCCGCAGGGTTGGGCTTCATCGGCGCATCGTCACATGCACACTGGCTGATCATTAGTAGTCTGGAGTATGACACTGCTGCAAACAATACTTTGTGCGTGTAGAACATACCCCAACGTGCAGTCGCGGATTACAATCACATGGCAAGCGGGTCTTGACGCTCACGTTGCCGTTGCCAATGCTTCCACAATCGTACAAACCTGCCTATCCACGCGACAAAACGCGTTTTAAGCGCCAAAGACTACAACATGGGTTCTGCTGTCCCCTGATGATCACACCCTGATGTAATAATGTCCGTGTATGATGCTGTAAAGTTTCTCCTCACATGAGCGCTCGTCTCTTCATCTGCTCTTGATGGGTGGACGTTGAATTTACGTTTAGGCTATGATCAGCCATACCTACTTGAGCTGATCCGATACTCTGGATCCATGTGGCAAGAGGCCCGCGGGGGAGTTATGCCCACTGACAAGCCACAGGGTGGTACTTAGCGCGAGGCAGTGGTAGGACCGACTGGTCCGCGGAGCATGCTTTCGCTGGACCAATCTCGCCCCGAAGCATTCGTCTCCGTCCATCGCATGCCAGTCTTTGAAAGTCTCTTACGGATATAAGTGGGCGTATCGAGCGGTTGTGTAAGGCTGCCCGCGTGGTGGCTCAGAAATGCCATCATGGTCCATGCGGTTTCGCTAAAACCCGATCTTGCAACTAGAATCCGATCCTTCCGCACCCGTCTATGGTCTGCTGCCGTGTGATCGATGAGCTGCATGTAGTCTTACGTAGACACGTAACGCGCTCAAAAACTTGCAGAGCATATGCTATGCTTGTAGCGCTGTATTTGGCAGCCTTATTTTTTTTCTACTCCGTTCCTGACACAAAGTCCCCTACGAACGTCTCTCCGCAGGTGTTCTAATTATACCTGGCTACGTCTATTTCGACTGAACGTACCCAACGAAGCTGCTGGCGTGTTTTTGCCGTCAGCCACAATAAACATCGAACACGAATCGACTGTCTGCAAATCATTTATAGACAGGAACGGCAATGGCGCTTGTCGGTATGTCTCTCGTCCGCCGTGTTCTGAATCTTCTGATGCGATGTATGCTAACACCTACAATATGCAAGCGCGGTCACCAAACAAGGATTTGTAGGCTTTTTACATGGTAATCCTGCAGATCGAATTCGGCCGTGTACGTGACTCGGGTTCTAAGAATGGGTGCGATCGCGACGGTTCAGTGTTCGTGAAGATGCTGCCGTTTCGTCAGTCGGTGGACTGCTGCTCGTAAGCCGTGGTACGCAGTTGGCGAATCTGGCTTTGAAAGGTGCTCGTAGGAACTTGGGATCCTCGACGACAGCGGGTGTCCAGATCGCGCCGGTGGCGTCCGCAGATGAAGTGCAGAAGCAAATCTGTGACCGTGAGATAATAGGAAATATCAGCTGGATGGCGCCTGCGCTTGTGAAATGTGGCTGCGATGCCGAATCTCCATTATCAGGCTCGGCCTGAGCTGGCACCTTTGTTGGCATCTCACCTTCCGCGCGCTCCATGATCCGGCTCCGGGGTTTCCAAGTCATTTCTGAGTGTGCGGGGACGCAACTGCAAAGGCTCAACGGTACAGGGTCCTCTACCAAGGGATCCACCCACATTTCATGCATTCGGTTCACCGTCGAGATTCGTACGTATTCTCGGCCTGCGAAGCTCACGCTAAGCAGTGTTACTGTGGTGTCGCACGCTTTCACTGCTTGCGGAACTCCTGTCAGTCGGTCTTGAGTGTATGGTCCGGCTGTTCTCTCTCGGAAATTCGTTGGGTGCCACGTCTGGCCCGGTGCTTGCGATAGTTGGTCATTGCAGGTACGGCTAAGGAGTGTTGCCAGCGGGCAGGGTGTGTGGATGGTCTCGGCTAGGACGGATTCGTGTGATCGGGGAGTTCGTGGGCGCACGCGTGGACGGCAAGACAACACGAGCGTTGAGGATGGCAGTCTCGTCAGGGTGCGAAGGCTCTGGTTTCCAACGTCGAAACGAGGTTCTGAACTATGCTAATCTGAGCAACTCTTGGCGATGCAGTTCGAGAGGTAGGTTAGCAGCCCCGATGCGGATGCAGTCTGCGCTTGCTGTGGATCGCGACCCAGTACAGCTGAAGAGTAGTACTGGTAGTTCAAGAAATACAGCAGCCTTCGTGCTGATGAGCTTCCTCAGGTAGCTATTTGACCTGCTCGAGACCTCGATACGAATCAGTCTTTTTGGACTAGAATCACATCCGGCGGCCAGTTGTCAGAGTATTTGACCGATAGACTGGCGGGACTGGGCTGATCCTCGAGATCTTTGGGCAGATGCGGCCCTGCGTACGGGGCACACAAGAAACTGGGTGCATAGCAAAGTCTCAGCACCCGATACCCACTTACCTAAGCACCTGGAGAGGGTTTGGGATCCGAGCGCCGCCCTTCTACGGGCTCTGACTGGCTGCGGGATCTTTTCCCGCAGCCAACTTTCACCTAGCAAGGGCCACCAGCATTGAGCGGGTGAGGTCCAGTATCGAAGATTGGCCTTCATCGAGGCAGTCATGGGCTTTGCACGAATGCCGTATCTTCAGTACACAGTCTAGTCTATGAGCAACAGCGTGACGTTGCACCCCGATCCACCCAGCATCGACCGACAGACCGGCCATCGAACGTTTTCGACGGGTGAGTTATACGCTCAACTCCCTTTTTCAGCGCGTCAGAGGGTAAAGCATATACTCTGGCAAATGACTAATGTTATCAAGACTACGTCGGAGAGTTGACCAGCCTGCGACTCCGTAGCATATCTAGCCCACACCTGCCTCGCTTCCACGTGCCCTGCTTGAGCGCTCTTGATTTCTGTCCAAGATTGCCGAGAGGATACTACAGATGTCACTGCTTCGGTAAAGGCTACGCGCAAACTCCAGAAGTCGTCCGAAGGGTCCCTGAAACGACACAATTACGTAGTTGTGGTACGCACTTCCGATATTAGCCATTTTGTCGATTCATGACGAGCGCCATCGTCGAGGCATCGGGCTCGAGGCGAAGGGCACATCCCCACTAGCTAATACGGCGACAGGTACACTTCGATTCGAACCTGGGATTCGGATTTCCTATACATGGGGTAACTCCGGTTCCCAGCCTACACATGAAACGTATTACTGACTTCATACAGTAAATTCCGCTCTAGGAGCGGCTGGTAAGTGGATCCATGAGGTTGCGGCGACAAAGTCCGCTGATCTGCACAAGCCTTACATGTCGAGCGCGCCGCGTCAAATGTCAGTGTCCTGCTTCCAGGCACTCCTTGCCGTACTGATAGTTCTCCCAGGTGACGAGACCCGTCCAGTATGCAAAGCATGCGGCAAGAAAAACCGTCCCTGTCAGTGGGAGGAGCCTCATACTAAGTTCAAAGACTACCGGCCTGACGGGCCCTCTTCCAGTCGATCTGCTGCCGGCGGTACTGATGAGGAAACCGAGATCAAAGAGGACATGATGGATGTTGACGGTGCCGATGGGGTCGATAACATCAGTCGAACAGAAGGAGCCGTTCGTGCAAACAGTTTCAGCGAGGAAGGCTTGAGCCGGAACACTTCACCGAGAAGGCGGAAAAACAGTCGGACCGATGGGACATCGGAAGGCCCATCGACCAGCGTCTCATCACCGTCGGCTCAGCTATCGCCAGGCTCGCCTTACTTTGTTCCCCGATCTAAGAGTACAACGGGTGGCGTGTCGGTGGCGAGTTTGCTGCAGTCGCACGACCCGGACGGCATGCCAGAGGGCTCGCTGCCGATGCATACCCGCCAGACCATGCAGCAGCCGAATGCGCATTCGCATAACCGTAGAGACATGCCAGATGGAACTAGAAACTACTCACCCCGGCCTGTTCCTTTGACGCATGAAGAGGCCTTGCTCGTGCACCACTACACCGAACATCTTGGCCGCTGGCTTGACTGCACCGACGCCACTCGTCAATTTACGCTGGGAGTACCGGAGAAGGTCAAACAATGCCCGGTACTTTGCCATGCTGTCATGTCATTTGCTGCTCGCCACTGCAGAAAAGATGCGACAGCTGAGGCGGCCTATCAGCGTTGCATCGCCCTGCTCATCGAACGATTGAATGAGCAAGCTGCTAGCCACGACGAAACGCTTTTGTGTGCGATCGTCATACTGCGATTCTACGAGCAGCTAAATGGTGCGTACTATAGTATGCATTATGCCTCTCATGCCTAACAGGTCCTTCTAGTCCCGTCCAGTACCGGTTCTGATGATGAACAGCACCTTGCAGGCTGTTCGGCCATTATTCGATCTTCCCAGGGAAATCACTATGTAGATCCCTCAGCGCCCACGTTGCGCGAAGCTGCTTTTTGGGTCTATGTCCGCCAGTGCCTCTACAATGCCACTATCAATCAGCAACCCCCCGATATCGATTTCTCTTTGCAGCTACACCCAACCCCAAGCTCACTACGAGATGCGCACCCGCTGGCTCGACTAAGGCTAGAGACGGCCTGGGCCAATCAAATGACTTGGAATCTTGCATGTGTCGTCAACTTCTGCTTCGACGGCAAGGAGCCACAAAACGAAAAGGCTTACAAGATGCGGCGATGGAACGAGCTGTGGGATCTTGTCCAGACATGGATGCATGGTAGACCGGAAGGTTTCAATGCAATTTTCGAAGGCCCAGCCGGCGATGGGGGCTGCTTTCCTGAGATTCTCTTCACAGCCGACTGGCACGGTAAGTTAGCCAACATGTCCTTCCACGCAAATGCTCACAATACCATCAGCTGTATCGTTCGGGTTCTATCATTTTGCCTGTATCATGCTGCTTCGATACAAGCCAGGCCCCAAGTTCGCAATCCGCAACGTCGGCAGCCTGTCTGAAACAGATGTAAGGACCAAAGTTACCAAACAGCACGAACATTTGCTTATTGAAGTAGAATCAGATTTTGACGCATGCTCGCGCCATTTCCGGGGCTAGTAATAGCTCACCGGAGACTGTCCCACTAGCAATCACCGTCTGTCACACCATCTTCATCTGGGGGCCTCTTGTATGCGACCCAAAAGAGAGAGATCAGGTAGTGCAGCTTTTAAACGACTTCGAGAAAAACCATGTGTGGCCGACGACGTGGATCAGTAACGCATTGAAGGCCGAATGGGGTATCCCAACACCCTCAGCTCCTGTGGCTTAGCTCATGAAGTAGAAACTCGAGCCACCATTGACTCTTGGCCTATGGAGCCAATTGCCAATGACTTCCCTCGGCCTACCCAAAATCAGCTTGGGTCAGTTGTGGAATAGGACCACAAGAAGAAGGTGGATGTGAAAGATGATGAAACCCATACAAGACATTTATTGTGCAAAACACAGCGCTCAGTGTCTGGAAGCCAGAACCGTCGTGTCTAAGTCATGCCCGCGAATTATCCTGGTACAATTCATACCAGCTCTGGGCGCCATGGCCAGCTGCATGTATCCCGTCACTTTGTCCCCTCTATGTAGCTCTAGCACTCGACGCAGAACTCCCATTCTCATGCGAGAACATGGATGTTCTCGCAGCCGGGGATCTTCCAGCAGTCAACCGAACTTGTGCAATCCGGGAAGATATACCTTCCGAGGATTGGGAGCTCGGGTAACAACTCCGAGTGAAATACATATAATGTCACCGCTACATTTTACTATACAGTAACAATGCCTCTCTTGGAGATAGTACTTTTTCGTGTACTGATCTCTGTTTTCACGTGCAATCATTCGCCTGAATGAATCTTTTTCAGATAATCTTACATCCAGGGCTGCAATTTTCGGCTCGGTTCACCGAAGATTGCCTGAGCTGTACGCATGTACCCGTGGCCGGTGGCCAGAAGGATGTGGAATCTGTTAGTGAAGCAAGCTGAAAGTCGTGTGTGGCGCAGCACATTTAGATCACTAAACTACCCGTTTCGTACGCTGCTGCCTGAGTTACCGTGATTACGCGCTTGATCACGATACCTGTGTTGAAAGCTTGCTAGACCACCCCTTGTAGTATCATAAATCGTACTGTTTGCCATAGTACGCGTCTTGTCGATTTTGGAAATTCAACAGATGCTCGCATTTCGTCCCAACATGCCACCACCAATTTGACCGTAACGCAGCTGGCTGAAGCCAAGACGAGAAGCTCTTTTTGCATCCGAAAGCCTCGCAACAAAGCACCGATATCTGGCAGCTGCGGTCTCTTATTGCACGTCTGGGAGCGCTACGTGAGTATCACCTAGATATTGCTGTGATGCATATGGCCTTGTGCAACGCGTTATACCTGCATTCCATCAATCCCTAGGTATGTAGCAGACCGGCAGTAAAGAACACAAAGCGCATTCTCCCGTGCGAAGTTGATTAGCACGTGCCTGGTTGCTGACTTGATATGTTGAAGGGATGACCGTTGAGCAGCTACGTCATTTCACGGCCGGATATCTGTCCCGGGCCAATCCCTTCGCGTAAGTCGTAACGAGGTGCCAGAGCCCGGTCACGGGAGTCTTGGTACATCAAGTCCTCATCGGGTCCGTTGAGATTTGCATAGCGCAACGCGGATACCCATCCATCCCACAGCGTACCTTTAGCATGCATTCCTCTCTGCAAAGCCCCTTATGGGGCGATAACCCGAGATGCCTTGGGTGACGCCTCAGTCGGACGCCACTGGACAAGTCCCCCCTTGCCTAGGTACCTCCGGGCCTCTACCATTTTATAATCTTCGCCTCCGGATGTGAAGCACTCATGTGTACTTCTTGACTGAACAACAGTCAAGCTTAGTATGCGTCGCAACGACTCAGCAACAGACCATGGAAGCCTACAAGTTCATACGAGAGAGACCATGAAGAGTGCATTGGACCTCCGCATTCTAGGGGTCTGTTGCGGAAGTGGGTTAAACCAGCTTGACTTCGCGCTGGTCCGGTATCTGCAAGCCTCCCCTAGTGCCACGCTGTATCTAGAACTCATCCAAGTCAGTGCTGTTCATACTGCCGCTCTGCAAATGCTGACGACCGATAGTGCGGTTCGCTACCTACCTCACCTCCCGTTCGAAACCATATCCTCACTTCCATCCGCGAAGTTGAGCGCAACTCCTCACTAGCGACACGCCTCAACGCGCTGCTCGGTTACTTGTTCTCCAATGGCATTACCACTTTCTGTGAGAAGTATTGCATACCACTCGCATCCATAAACCTGGTCGGCACACACACATCGGGCTTGAGGCGACCTGACATGCCCGAAACGAACGACCTGAGCACGCACCCGCTAGGATGGAACGCCAATATAAACACTGAGATTGGTGTCAACACTGTCTTCGACTTTGCTGTCATTGAAGCTGGGTCTTTGAGACCTCAAGCTTCCCCCGTCGCCTACATTGATCAACTCTTCTTAAGACACTCTTCCAAGTTTCGAGCTTGTCTGAATATCGGCGAGCTTGCGAATTGTAGCTTCATTCCTCCCCGGTCGAAGGGAGATGTTCGAGGGACAAATTGTCGCGACTGCGGGCCTGGAAGCGTATTCATTGACTACGCCATGAAGTACTGCACTTCAAACGATCAGAACAATGACAACGACGGGGAGTATGCAGCGCCGGGGAAGCCTAATCAAGCTATCGTCACACGGTTCCTCCAGACGCACGATTACTCTCGCGTCTTGCCTTCTTTAAGTATAGCCCGGGATATGTTTGGCGAACATGAAGCTCAACGAGTTGTTGATGAGTGCATCTTCATGAAACTCTCTGAAGCAGACACAATTGCTACTGTTACCCGTATAACGGCCGAGAATATCTTGAAGCAGTATCGCAGACTCCTCGCGCTCCGCTTTCCTGCCGGCCAGGACGTCGACGAACTCTTCATCAGTGGCCCGAGTGCGCGCAACGCGAACATCATAGACTACCTCGAAGCGGAGCTCCCCGAGAGAGTGATCACAAAGCCATTCGACGATATAGGCATACCAGGCGATGCGAACGAGGCCGTGTGTTATGCACACCTTGCATTGGAATCGGTGCTGGGACAACCAACACGCAGTTCTACGGAATTATCGCGGCCTTGGAGCCAGTCGGGTCATGATGCTGTACTGGGAAGGGTGGTGCGGGGCGAAAGTTGGGAAACCCTAACGGCCCAGCTGCAAAAGTTTGGCGATGGGAAGCCTCGCAATTTGGCGCAGAACGTGGAGATAATCAGCCATCGAGGATCTGGGAGTGAAATGATGGCACGAGCACGATGACGGAAAAACGGGGCGTTGACGGTTGGAAAGTAGATGATGGCAATGCCGTACTTGTTTTCTGGGGCAGAGCGGTGATGCGCTCTCTCCCGCGGAACTCCTCTTGAAGGCAATATTCTTACGTCACAGGGAGTATGGAGCTCGACGCACAACTCAGCGAGATGTTTGAACAGCCACGCGCACGTACACCTGTCAATCTGGTGACGTGCACTTTTACATTCCAGGTGTTTTTTTACGCGATGCTTTTGAAAACAGCTCAGCTTTGGCGTACCTAGGCAGCATACGGGTTCAGGCGTCAAATACAAGATTGCTCCTGACAAACATCTCTTTCGCAACTAGCATGGGATGCACATGCTAAATCATGTCTTTGATTTGCACTACATTTCCTCTAATATGTAACGCTGATCACGACGTCTAGATGTCCATTACCAGATCTCGTCGCACGGAAATTCGTGTCCTCGAATAAGCAAACCGTGTGCAATCGAATCGCATCCTTACATCCATCGCGATGTTGCGTGGTCATCGTTACAACACGATACGCAACCGGAAAATCATCTTGATACGGGGTAGTGAGCCAAGAAGTTTGCGTTGCACTTACGCTGCATGTACACCACGTCTTTCACCGGAGGCGAGCAGGAGCGACCCGCTTATCGTGCACCATGAGACTGCGCATCGAAGGCCCGATCATTCGATCGATTGTATCATTCAAATACCAATCATAGTGCGCGAAGCCGTGAGAAGAATAAACTGAACAGTTGTCTCGCTAATTACACAATCTACTGACCCCGTTGCTGAGCACTTGTGCTGCCTCAAGGGACTGCGGTTGCGGTGACAGTCTCGTTTTGTTTGCCTGCGATGATGTCGCGCATGATGCGCGCCTTCTGTTGCTCTTCCGCCTCACTGCTGACATCCTTGAAAACCTGGTCCATCTCCTCCAAAGTCTTGCCAGATGTCTCCGGGACTACGAAGAATGTGAAAACAAAGGCGAGTCCACAAAAGACGGCGAAGAAGGTGTAGGCTCCGTAGCCGGTGTTTTGAACAAGAGGAGGAGTAATCAACCCCTGGTATACAGGTCAGTCGCTAGTCACAGACAGTAAAGACGAAGGGAAGACTTACGATGATGAAGTTGTTGAACCAGTTGGAGCACGTTGAGAGTGCAACGCCCTTTGCTCGCAAGGAAGATGGGAAGATCTCCGAAGGCATAGCCCACGGGACGGGTCCCCAAGTAGCACCGAAGCTGAACATGTAGAAGAATAGGAAGGCAACGGCAACCCAGCCTTCCACTGCAAAGTCCAGCCATCGTCCACCAAACTTGCCAACCAAGACAGCGATGATGAGATGGCAGATAAACATGAGAGCAGCACCGGTGAGGAGTAGTGGCCGGCGCCCGAAGCGATCCATGGTCCATAGACTTGTTGCGACACCAACGAGCTGCGTGCAGTTGATGATGCCGGAAAGTAGAAGCTGCATCTCGTAGTCCTGGCCTAGTGTTTCGAAAAGAGAGGGCGAATAGTAGATCAACGCATTGATACCTAGAGTCGTGTTAGTATTTTCTCACGTCGGGGTAAGGAGGAACATACCAACAAACTGCTGGAAGAACATGATGCCAACTCCGACGACAGTGCGCTTCCAGCATCCATGTCTAAAGCAGTCGAGCCAAGACTGAACCTCAAGCTTGAACTCGTTCGTGCGAGTTTTGGCCTGTAACTCAGGGTGCCTCTCAACGCTCACTTCGTGGTTGAAGGTAACTTCTGCGCGGATTTCGCACCATTCTTGGAAGATGCGTGGATCGTCAGTGGGAAGCTTGCGGAGCTTGCCCAGCACGACTAGGGCTTCGTCGTCGCGGCCTTTGCTGGCGAGCCATCTTGGAGAGAAAGGCAGGAAAACAATGCCAGCACCCAGAATAAGACCAGGAATCATCTGGATAAGGAACGGGAGACGCCATGACCATTCGCCGGCCATGAAGCGTGTACCATAGGTTGTCCAAAAGGCGATCACGATGCCGAGGACGATGCTGAACTCCTGCAAGACGAGAAGAGCACCGCGGATCTCGGGTGGCGCAATCTCAGAGATGTAGAGTGGGGCGATAGTTGCAAGACTACGCGTGGTTAGCATCTATCCCGTGTACAAAAATGGCTCAACATACGCTCCAATTCCCCATCCTCCGATCAAACGTCCGACAGTCAACATGGCGTAGTTCATTGCTGCTGTTTGTAGAATGCTTCCGATCGTGAAGATGACGACTGCGACGACGATGGAATACTTCCTGGAAAGTTTGTCTGCAATCCAGCCGGCAAAAAGGGCACCGATCAGTGCGCCCAGTTCCAGCATAGCAGTCATCAGGCCCTTCCAGAAACCAGCTCCTGAAGCTTCACTCGAGACACGCGGAAACCGGTCGAGGAATTGATCCATGACGAGCGTTACGGAAATAACACCCTGATCGTATCCAAAGAGAAGACCTCCAATCGTAGCAAAGGCTGCACACATGGCAACGTAAGGGTTGGAGAAGAGGCCGCGGAAACCTGGCTCTGGGATTAGCCCACGTGTGATTGAGGTTCCACAAAGTGATATGCATACCTGCTGGTCCATAGGGTTCCCGAGTCACCGTTCCCTGTTTGCTAGGGTACGGAGACATTGCCTCGCGCTGCTCATAAGGGGCGCTCTTGATCGAATCTTGTCCACCCATGATGACGTGCAGTGATATGGGTCGTGTCTTGTTGAAATCGCCTGTGTAGTGGATGGCCTGGCTAGGAGGGAGTAGTGAATGCGAGGAGGCAATCGACCGCTTTATGCACTTTCGATATCTCGCTTGATGCCGCGTTAACTCTTGTCCGGTGGGTCCACACCATGTACAGTATCTGCCAACGCTAGTGTCAGGCGTCTGACTGCCGTTAAGCGCACATCCGATGACTTCCCAGAACGAACGCCAAGGAGTGTGGATGAAATACTAGGAACGACCGCGGCCGGTGTTTTCTGAAGCGACTTCACGTTAGCTCAGCTTCACATCTACCTCTTGCGACCTTCTGCCTGTCAGGTTCGTGGGTGACTTGAGATGCGAGCGCGGTGTGCGCATGTGGGGTTTGTGCTGTTGAGGCTACGCCGCTTGGATCGGAAGATTCGCTCGAAGTTTCTGTGGGACCCTTGCGTCCGAGACTGACCGAGCTGCTCTGCTACGGATCGTGAGAATCAGTAGCAATTGCATGATGAACGTCTTGATGCTAATCTTGAAATTAGATCGCGTGACATTGGTCTCCGAATTTGCTTCTGAGAGACTGGCATTGGCTCCGCAAACCTTCAAAACCCCTGCTGCCGGCGTCATACGCCTTTCTCCGCATCTTCAAAGGCCGCGGTGACCGTATGGGGTGCTCGGAGACCCCAGAAAACGCGCGCGAGCGTGCCAGTGCTACCCCGGATTCCCCAAAATTAGGCTCGCGTCGTTCCGCGCTGTGCAGTTGTCCAGTTGGGTAAACGTCCTTTCAAAGCTGACCATCTCAAGGGAAAAGCTGCCGGCGAAAGTGGAGGTCGCGGCGGGAATTCCTGCTTCAAGCGAAGGTTAGTGGAAGCTAGGTGCTGGACTAACCCCGATCAGCATCGGAAGGAAAGAGTCGCCGACAAGTGGGCCGCGCTACTGAAGGGACAGTAATTCTAACCGCCGACCTGTCATCTTTCCGTTATCACGCACGACGTCACTACGTCTTTCGATCACTCATCAGCCCAGTTCCAGTACAAGACAGAAACGTGGGGTCTCCACATCCCCTCTTACCTGTTCATCTGGGGGAAAGTACGGCGACTGATGTCCGTGGTCTCCCCGGACACTGTAGAGCGGAAGCGGAGTGAACTCTTCTAACCCCTCCACCCAAGGAAGGATGTGATGCATGTCTCGTATGCACTGCACATTCAATGACAGCATTCAATAAGATTTCTGTGTCCCGATACATACTTCGCGGGACCAAGGGATCACATATAGGAACCGAAAGAACGAGCAGATGGTATTCCGTTTCATGCTTCCATTACAGCTGCTCTAACACACTACAAGGTACTTGTCCTACCCTGAAAAGTTCCAAAACATGACATTTCACCTCATCGATGTAGCCTCGCCATGCCCACAATCAGGCGCTTGTCTCCATGAAAGCCCACCCTCTCCCTCTTCATCAATATAGTAATGCGATGGGTGGTCGAGACGGGCGCGCCAGCACGAGGGCGTACAATTTGTCCTATGCGTCATCTCGCATCGTACAGCGCGATAGAATGCTGACGGCAGGTCCCTCAATTCCTGCACTAGTGGAATGCCATCCTGAGACAGCAATTGCTCAGGGTTAGGGAGAAGGTACGCGAACATATCCGCCAAAAGCGTACGCAGACGTGAATGAGAAACCGAAAACTTATACGTGAATAAGATGACATCGTCCAGCTCGAGGCGCCAATCATGGATATGCACATAGGTAAACGAATCCATGACATCGTTCATCCAAGCCCTGTCGTCGATCTGCTCGCCAAAAATGTATGCGCGAGCCAAGAACATGAGAACCTCGTCAGCGGTAGAAGGAGTGAGTCGACCAAGGGAAGCCATGGTAGGAAGCCTACCACGACCTAGCCACTCCACGTATTCTTTAACCACTCGGCTGGAGAATTGTTCGCCCACGAAGTGGGCCAATACTTTTCCAGAAGCTGAGTAGACGTTTCCAAGTCTAATGAAGTAATCCGTGTTCCTCGCCAGGGTGTGTTGGTAAGCCATTGCGGATCTGTCATACTGGTGATTTACAACCAGCTCTACAACTAAATCAGGGTCCGCTTGGATTGGGGTTGGTCGAGGTGTTCTGCGTTGATCTGGAGTCCATCGAGCCGGAGGCGTTGCAGGCACGTTGGATCTTCCGAGTGGTGTTCCGCTTGCTGAGCCATAAGTCGACCTAGCCGTGCCATGGTTGTTCCGCTCTGGGTCCAACGATCGCCGGTTCTGGCTAGACTGTGCGAGACCGTTAGACGGCGGTGCTGGCCGACCATAGGGAAAGCCGCTTCCCTGATCCTGCGTCCCGGTGGAAGCTGATGGCGTGGCGGAATTGGAAGGTCGTGGTGCTCGCCGGCCATGAGGGATCTCGATTTCTTGGTTCTGCGGCCCAGTGGAAGCTGACGGCGAAGCCGTAGACTTTTTCAAGATCCCTCGAAGAGGTGACTTCGCCCTACCATGAGACTTTGGTTCCGGGGCTGACGAACACGAAACTTGTGTCTGGGCGCCTTGGTTGCGGGTGATAGGTTCGGGTTTGGCCGGCGGCTGTGGCTCAACCCATGGCTCTGTCTGCGTGCCCTGGTCTCGAGTAGCGTTTTTGGGCTTTACTGGAGGCAGTGGAGGCGTCCATGGTTCCGTATTGGTGCCTTGATCTCGGGTAGGGTTCTTAGGCGTGACTGGGGGCAGCGGAGGTGTCCAGTGTTCTGTTTGGGTGCCTTGAACTTGAACAGAAGTCTTAGACTTGCTAGGCCGTTGTGACTGTGCCGGTAATTGTGTTTGAGCCTGAATAGGCGCCTCGGACTTGGGAGGCTGTGCCGGTGGTGGTGTCTGGGTGTGTTGAACCTGAGTGGGTGGCTTGGACTTGGGGGGCTGCTGCAACTGTGCCGGTGGTGGTGATTGGGTTTGTTGGACCTTAGTAGAGGACTGAGACTTGCTCGGCAGTTGTGGCTTATCGGCAAGGGGTCGTGCAGTCTCAGGCTGCTTTACCATTTCCTGAGTAGGTGGTACAAGTCGATCGTTGGGCTTCGGCTTTTGAGGCAATCCGGTCGACGCTCGTACTTTGTCTCCCTGATCTTCGGTAGGCTCACGGGTTTCTCCAAGCGGTTCTTTGCGAGGCGGCGGTGACAGCGCCCGATGAGCTTCGAGAGGAGCTGATGACTCGTCGCTAGAATTTCTAGGTGCTGCTTCATCCTTGACCTTTGGCCGGCACACAGCGTCATCAGCTGCAACGATCGTATCCTGCTTCTCCTCGCCATCTGTCGCTTTCACGTCTTCTTGTGATGTCTGTGTTTCGAGCGAAAGATGCTTGAGCTTATCGCCTAGATCGTCTTGAAAGTTCGTGGTATCTTGGAGCTTCCCAGCATCTTGAGACTTCGCAACATCTGTGACGCCTTTCTCACCAAACGACCATGATTCAGTAGGGGCTCGGCTATTCGGAAGGGTATCACTAAAGACATCTCCAGCGTCTGACACGTTGCTTGCCTTCTTCTTTCGCGCTGACGGCGTCGTAGTCCAAGGTATCGCAGTGTCGGCGACATCGGGCTCTTGCTGTGGGAGCTCGTCCTGCGGCTCGTCGTTCTTAACTGGCTCAGTTTCAGTGATATCCTCTGCCTGTTCTGTAGTCGGAGTGGATTCGATGGGCTCTTCGGAAGTTTCGGCAACGTCATCCGGTTCGCGTGTCGCATCGTCTTCGGCATCATCACGATCCCAAGCTGAGGAAGAGTTAAGGTCCTCCAAGGTTCTGATCTTGTTCTCTTCTTGCTTGTCGCTCATGCCGCCCCGTCCCTTCTTTTTCTTGCTCGAACTGGCTACCCCATCGGCGCCGGAGGCGCCCTTCTTCTTATTCTTGCCTCCCATCTTTCTGATTGCTGATGTTTGCTTGGTGAAGGAGCTCAGGTGACTCTTGATGGAGTTTGATGGAAGTTTTGGTTGAGCGGAGCAGTGTAAAGAAGTGCAGTGTTGAGGTATTGAGTCGAGGGATCGGGGGTTTATATAGGCTAGGGGAGTGGCAGAACGACAGCTACTCAGTCGGTCGGCGCAAGTGCACGCACCTATTGGAGACAGCCACCGGGCACTGCGATACATTGTCCAGCGTGGTTGCGATAGCGGTGATGAGTGAAATACAACTGAAGTGAAAGACATTCACAATCGCGCATCGTAGCGTACGCTGAATATCTTCCAGGCATCGTCAAACCTCTAATGTATAACCTTTTGTAGTGGGACGCACCGAACTTCATGGCGTGGTTCAAAATATCAGAACATTTAGAAGAGTATATACTGCTGCATACTATGAAACAAGGTGTTTAGGAAATACACCCGCATTGCAATTATATACTGTGTTACTTAACTGCGTTGTGCCCGCCTTCATGCACCAGACGTTCAACAAAGCAACAATCTTTTGTATGCAAACGAGGAAGCCTGCTAGTGTAGTTTGTATCGTGAGGAAAGTCTTCATTGACGAATCGAACTTTGAAAAGGCCGCAGTGCCGCACGATGAGCTCCCTCCTATTGTTAGAGAGAAGACACCTCGTACCAAAGACGCGCACATGCTGTGAGCACATGCAGATCCCATTGTAAGGTAAAACTTAAACAGGGCTGCAGGATACGTTGAAGCAACACTATACAAAGTAGGCAATCTAACGTTGACGTAGGTTCTACGCGACCTTGTCCTATGAGAGGGACGGAGGTTAGTGTCACATAGTTTCTCTTGCCTGAATAGTGTACAGCAGGAAAGTCGCCACCCTTTAGTCGCTGATGGTGTTGTCATCGGTGAATGGCGTAAACCAATTTTGTATGCTAGTAACATGTTCAAACATATCTGCGGTGGCGAGAGAAGTTGTGAGTCCACGGATTGCTGCGAGGTCGGCTAGAGTGAATTAGATTTGCGATAGCGCACGAACGAATACAAACTGGTAGCAGAACATACATTTCTCAGACTTCGTTCAGCATAGGCCAATAACCTTCCGTGTACTCGTCCCATGGGCGCGAAAGTTTCTGTATCGAATTTATCCTCGGTATCGCATCCAAAACGTCCACCAATGCTTCGCGAGGCAAGCGATTGAAGTCTGGCCTTCGATCCTCGTCCTGAAGGGTAGCATATGCACACATGTCCGCGGCTAACGCCCTGATGGGCGAGCTTTCGGGTGTGCCACGGTAAAGAACACGTATAGCCTCCTCAGAAGGAAAATCTGGTATACAGAGAATTCTCCGGTCCGGTGGCTTATCTGCGACATCCTAACTATCGTTTTGAATACCAGCCATGGTGTTGAGAACAGTCTGCTGGTAATGTCGGTCCAGTATCTGCTCACCAAACACGTATGCGGTCGCAAGGTCGATCCAAACTGGATTGTTCTCCTCTTGATCATGGAAGGTTCGACAGAGATCGAAGCACCTGGCTGGCACTTTTCCAGAGTACAACCAGTGTGCGTAGGTTTCAACATCTTTTACTGTGTAAGCGGGTAGCTCAATATGATCCGGCCTCTCCCGCATGGCCGCCCATTCAGGCTTCAGGGCTCGGGCGAAGAATTCAGAAGTTCTTGTAAGGATATCTTGATGGACTTGGATCGACACGGCCTCATGCGCTGGTCCGATCACGAGCGTGATCATGGGTCCTCTCAGACTAGGCCATACTAGTTAGTTCTGTCTACGCATCCCTTTACAGACCAACTTACCGGAAAGTCTTCGAGGCTTGAATGCGCGCGTTCGTAGGCTGTGAGAGACCATTGCCGCTTGTGATTCCGATGTCGTCATACGAGTCTGACTGGACACTTTCGTCATCATCATCGGTGTGATCTTGCACCATGCTTTCGGCTTCGTCAGTCAAATCCATGGCTTTTTTTACATCCTGAAGGTGATGGCCTGGCGTATCGTTGCTGGTACAATGCGAAGTGTGGAATTGCGCGGGGACTAGGGAAAGAACGCCATTGAGTAAGCGAGGACCTGGTGGGCGCAGCCTTCACCAGGGGCGGCAACAATTTGTGTCGCATCCTCAAAAAAGTTGTTAGGGCTATTTTCTTACTAGAAGTGTACATTGTCCTGGACATTCTATACCCACTGAGTTATAATAGTATGTATGTAGCAAAACCCGGAAATGCAACACAAAATTATTACCACCTCTCGTGCCGTTGCGCGTGTAGAAAACTATGTAGTCAACTCTATGGACAGCTAGTACTTGTTCAAGCATACATCAAGAGGCAATAGGGCAGAACAAAGCAAACGACAGTGGTGCGTTAACAAGCCTATTCTTCGTATACCGGTGGCTTGCTATCTCATCGCCACGTCTTATCACGTGATGCACCAATGTATCAAAAAGTAAATGAGCAAAAGCAAAGCGGAGGATAGTAAGCAAGCCGGGCCAGGAAGGATTGTATGCTGAGAAAATAGCAGCGCGAGGTGGTGGTGCTTTTGGAAAGTGCAAAAGGAGTCCTGGGGTATTGACCTTCTGAGAAGATGGACGTTTGTTGCGAACCTTAAAGTATTATTATTGTTTGTGTTTGTGAAGCGCAGTAAGCGGTAATTGTTACAAGATTACAAGTCCTTAGTGTCGTGGTGGTGCAAAAAGTTGGGCGGTTGGGTGGCCCCAAAACTCCACCATTTCACCCTCAACCTCAACCACAACCGCGCAAAAAAGATGCCACTCTCTCCAGGCATTAAATACAACGTCGCGGACAAGATTCGAACTTTCGACTCTGTTAGATGGGGCTCTGATGTGTGGTTTGGGTATATGTACCTTGCGAGGCCGAAGCCATTAGATGACTGAATGAAGAATTCAAGTCTAACCCATTAACCACTCTGGCACCGCGACTGATGGTTTGATAAGGAATTCTGGATCTAATACATCTATGATTAGGGCGCGTTGTGCTAGATTCGCACTACGGAATGATTTGGGTCATCGTACATGAACTTGGGCGTGGTGGGGCGCAGTTAAGTCACTTGGGCGCTTATTAGAATTTAGCCATGTCAAACTATGTGTCATTGGAACATCTAAAGACTACTCTTCCCACTAAGTACCCACAGTTTGTCACCGCCCACCTTGCCTTCCTGCTTCAGCTTGTCGAGAATCTGGCAAATACCCCTCTCTGCCGGTTCCCAAAGGTTCTCTGGATACTCCTTGTAGATTACTTTTACAATATCCATAGAACCCATGCCTTGACTCTCCGCAAGTACATCCAACACCTGTTTCTCACGCTGCTTGCGATGTTTTATATACTCAGTGATTTTTGATGGACCATCTTCGATGACAGGCCCATGACCGGGATATGCGCGACCCCTGAACTGCGTCGACATGGCGTCGAGGCTCTTCATGTACGCTGCCAGATCTTCGAATACGGCTGTGCCCTGACCCAATACGTTGTCCGCCGTGAACATGGCATCTTCTTCCTCCAACACGAAAGCCGTGTGGTCTGTGGTATGTCCCGGGCAGAAGAAGGCACGTAGGGTCGCGCCTTCCGTCTCAAACTTCTGCCCATCACTTATCGCAAGCCAGTCGTCGTGCGGATCGTTCTTGTAGATCTTCGTCTCGGGAGAGTGCGCGAGTAGGTCGGGGACGCCTTGGATATGATCGTGGTGCCAGTGCGTCAATAGCACTTTATCGATGGCGATGTTCTCCTTTGAAAGGAGCGACTTGATCGTCGCTATCCACTGCGGTTTGCCTTCGCCAGTGTCAATGAGCAGTCGTGATGCGCCACGACCAACTATGTACGTGTTCGTGCCTAGTTTACTCAGAACATGTTAACCGTAAGATTGTTACCGCATGTACCTTGCAGCGTGAACTTAAGCTTTGTCAGATCGCGCCGTTCCTTAGATGATAACGGCGCTCACCTTGCTGGGGTTGCCGCCGAGGATCCTGATAACCCGATCGCTGATCTGCTCAACCTCTGGAAGCGATACCAAAGATTCTGCCATCTTTGAGTATAGTGCGCGTGTGCTAGAGGTAGCTGACGGCCATCGCAATCGCGGGCGCATGGTCGCTCTGACCTCAGGTTACAGCTGGACCAGCACAGCCGAGGCACACTGTTATCGATAGTGGGATACGACTCAACCAAACTATCACTTTTCAGGTACACTGTGCGGCAACCTGCCTTGGGCCAAACTCAACATGGCGTCGATAGCAGACGACGATGAGATACCGTAAGTCTTACTAGCTGATCGCAGCCCAAATGCTAACAAATGAAGACAGCTCTCCGGCGATGCTCTTGCCGCGCTGAAAGAATTTTATGGCGAGCGGGATGCACGACAAAAGCAGTTTGAGGAACTAAAAGGCCAAGCCGAAGATGATTTTGAAGGGAAGTTGTCCATGGACGCCTTCACGGAAGACTGGAATGCAAGTCAATTTTGGTATAGCGACGAGACCGCTATGGTGCTTGCGCGACAGCTTCTGGATGGTGCGACAGATGAGACAAGGATAGCAGTCGTGTCTGCTCCGAGTGCTTTCATCCAGCTGAAAAATCTACTGGTGAGTACTCTGGAAGCGCAAGACGAGAAAAACTGACCTTGTTAGAATTCGGGTGAAGTCAAGTGCCGGCCGCAGATTAAATTGCTGGAATTTGACGAGCGCTTTGCCGTCTTCAAGGAGTTCGTGCGCTACGACTTCGAGAAGGCGATGCAACTACCAGCTGAGATGAAGGCCTCGTTCGATGTCATCATTTGCGACCCGCCATTTCTAAGTCAAGATTGTCAAACTAAAGGTACTTTCATGATATGTCTCCAACAACCGTAGGTTCGATGTCGCTAACACGTCGTAGCTGCCTTGACCGTGCGATGGTTAGCTAAGTCATGGACGCAAGATTCTCTGCGTCTCATTGTCTGCACTGGCGAGCGTATGGAAAGCCTGGTCACAGACAAACTGTACGGGAAAGTAGGAACCAAGACGACTGATTACGAGATCAAGCACGCCAAAGGACTGAGCAACGAGTTCAGATGCTATGCGAACTTTGAGTGCCCATCGTGGAAGTGGGCAAAGTCATGACCCGCGAGAACATGGGGTAGCTATACTTGAGAGGATGAATGCTTCTACAACCAGTGCAGTAGTGTTCATGAGCATACGATCGTGATTGAAATATACATGCGAAGCACGGCGGAACCGTCCCGCCAAACAGCTACCCCACATGTCCCTCGGTCAACCCCACTTCGTTCTCAAGCATAAGCTCGCTGCGTCATCTTCATTCACCGACCAGACCCGTACCAACCAACCAACTATCCATTTCACGAGTACCACAATGTCCTCCGCTGCATGCATCTTCTGCAAGATCATCAAGGGTAACAACCTCTTAGCTTGGCTATCCTCTCAATCGACAATGGCTAACAGAAAGATCAGGCGAGATCCCTTCGATGAAGATCTTCGAGAGCGAGAAGACACTTGCTTTCCTTGACATCGGTCCTTTGAGCAAAGGCCACTCTGTATGCTTTCCAGTTCCTCCAGTATCGACCAGCCAAGACTAATGTGCCGCCTAGCTCATCATCCCCAAATACCACGGCGCAAAGCTCCACGACATTCCCGACGACCAGCTCGCCGAAGTCCTCTCCGTCACGAAGCGAATTGCTATCGCGCAGAACATCCAAGACTACAACATCCTACAGAACAATGGAAGGATTGCCCACCAGCTCGTGGATCACGTACACTTCCACCTGATTCCAAAGCCGAACCAACAGGAGGGTCTCGGGATTGAGTGGCCAACTAAGGAAGCGGACAAGAGCGAATTGAGCAAGCTGCTGGAGGAGATCAAGAGCAAGATGTGAAGCAGCGTGTATAGCACTCGTACAGGGCATCAATGAAGCATGTTGACTCAGGCCAGAGGCGCATATCTCAGCACTTGACCAGCGCCACTAACATTCGATTATTCTCCCTTGAACACGGGCTTTCTCTTCTCCTTGAACGCGACAAGCGCCTCGTCCCTATCATTTGTCCTGACCACAAGCTCGTATGCAGCATTCTCAGCCTTCTCGCCCAACGCGCATCCCTCAACCGCCTGAAGCGCGGCCTTGATCGCTATCGGTCCACCTTCACATATCTCCCTTGCTAGTCTAATCGCTTCGTTCAGGACCTTCTTCCGCGCAGCCCCTTCTTGTTGCACATCCTCTGCCGTGATCTCTACTAACCGGTCGCACAGCCCCAGGAAGTAGGCTTCTGGCGCGGCAACACGGCGGCCTGTCAAGATCATGTCTCGTGCGCGCGAGAGGCCGATCAAAGCGGGCAGACGATATGTTCCTCCCGCGCCAGGAAGGATGGCAAGACGCGTCTCGGGGAGGGCGACGGTCGTGGTGGACGCGAAGACACGCATGTGTGTGGTAAGGGCTAGCTCGAGGCCGCCGCCGAAAGCCGGTGCTGCCAAAGCAGAGATTGTGGGGATGGGTAATTGCGATATCGACGCGAATGTTCCTCGTAGTGTGGTTAAGAAGTTGGATGTGCTGCCATCCGTTAGCTGTCGCTCGTCTCATGTGACCGTTATGATACTAGACATACTCTTCCTGGGTAAACGTAGCCCTCTCCTTGAGGTCCGCGCCCGCGCAGAAACTTGTCTCTATATCGCTCGCCAAAATCAACGCCCGCGTTGATCCCTGGTCCCCCTCATTGTGTAGGCTGCTCACTTGTTGCGTCAGCTCTGTGAGCAGTTGCCGTGATATCGCATTGCGTGCCGCGGGCCGGTTGAGCGAGAGTATTCGTATGCTTCCGCAGTGTGGTGCTGGGACGTTTGTGACGTTTATAGCCGGGGCTTGGGCAGTCGCATAGCCGCGAATTCCAACGGCGCGGTGTAGGACGCGGGGGTTGAGGCGGAGGAGGGGCATTTCGATCGTATTTAGGATGTTTTTTGTGCGACTGCGATGGTTCCGTAGTCTTTCCGCCCAGAGATATTCAAGTCTGGAGCTGGAGCGTCGACGTTGTGCGCGGCATGTTTGGCGACCTCATCGCTGATAGACCGCAGTTAGCCGAGGCACCGCGACGGCACAGCTCTTGATCTGGTCCATCGTCATTCCTGGCGCGACATCAAACACTCAACCAGAGAACACGAGTCTGCCGGCACGATGAAGACCTGGTGCGCCTCTCACGCATTACACATTGATCGTTCCTGCGAGTGTTGCGGTATAATTCCGACAGTGCTTGACGTTCAGTCTTGTTCCTAGCTATATTCAGGCGCATGTATTCAACCTTTCAGTTCCGAAGACGGCTGGAGCAATCGACGTGCTTCTATACCATCCGCAAACCGGCATTGAGTCTTTGAATCTTTGTGAGCAGACCCAACATTATCAAGAGCAATATAGCCCTCACCTTCGCTTCCAGATTAGTCGAGACGTCTCGCCCATCACACATCATCAATCCAGACGACGATAGCAGCGACTTTCGCGTAACGAACTGAGTATGAGACAACTCCTTTCCGTTCTCTACTCCAGTTTCCCGTATAGCTGTTTTTGACCCAGACACATTGAGAAGGTATTGTTCCGATCGTTGTAGTTGATCGACCTGTTTGGAAATCCGAAGTCTACCCTGTACCTGGGTGGAAGAGAAGCATGCCGTCAGGGACGAAAGACATGCAGATGCAAGGCAAAGTCGAACAAACATTCGTGAAAGCCAGAGGTCCCCTGTCCTTCCATAGTGATGTCGCAGCTACACTACGGCCTTGTACAAGGTTAACCTTTGCTACTTTCTGCTAAGTGGAGACACTCTTGACTGAGCACAGCTCGAGAACAGAACCTGGGTACCAGCAACTGTCAGGTACAAAGCTATCGAATGTCAAATCTCGTAAATCACCGAGAAGTCATGAGTGCAAGCCCTGATCAGTTCGTGTCGCTGCTGAAGGGCTTGCACAGGGGGAAGGACATTCCCTGTATGGATGCCCGGTTATCCATCTGCGCATACTTACGAATCCAAGTCACGTTCTCATCCTGGTACTCGGAGCCCAGCTTCATACACACTCAACCAGTCTGTACTTCGTATTCTAGGCCCAGAGCCTCCCGCTGGGTCATCAACTCCTGCACTGTTACGTATGTAGTGCACCCTACATGGACACACCCGTAGACCTGGGCAATTGCGATGCAGCATCCGCACCTATGAACGGCTCTCGGCAACCGCGATGCGAGGTTTTTTATCATGTCAACAACTCGACCTGACGATCTAAGCCCGACTTGAGGCTCAACTTCGGCCCAGGACGTTTGCGGGGAAGTGACTTGTGGAGCTCCGGAGCGATCGCCATGTCACGATGCTGGGGTTCCCAAGGGTGCATTCCTTCTGCTGGCTTAGCGCCTACCGAATACCTCCACTGGGTCCGACGCTTGCTCCATGCACCGAAAATTTCTGTTACCCATGAGCCTCGTGACGATGCCTACCGATGCCTCTCGGGACTTTTCGTCGGCAACACACAATATCCAAGATCTCGCCCCGCTTTAGGATAAACAGACAAGCTTGGAGGCGTGGAGCTTAGTCGTGTACTGTCGTATTTCGCGCACTTCCCCATATGCGCGAGTCGTGATGGAAGGTGTACCGGTATTCTGCGGAGATTGTTTCGTGGAACGTTCTTCGATCAAACTGCCAGTACCAAAGCTGTGGTTCACGGCACGTGGATGTACGCAGTAGCAGCATCATCCAGGATTCGTCCCCAGGAAGCTAACCCTGCCAGTTCGACTGCAGCAGCAATGCAAGGCGACTCTCAGTCGCGAGTCATGAGCCAACCTCACGATCCCCGCAAATCATCGCGAGTCAATGTTCCCGGCTCCGACCTCTTCGTTTTCTACTCCACAACCATCTGCCGACGCGCATGCACACGTCCGACCGCCCGCTTGGCAACCGCTACGCAGCCTTGAGATGACGTCGTGCGCCTTAATACCAGGACAACACTGGTATGGTACGGAGGTGTGGAGACTCCGCAACCCGCACGGGCAAACTTCGGGACATGGTGGTGGCTGCCACATCGGCTTCTAGCCTTTTGATCGGGACGAGGACTGCCACCGGGCGGACGAGTATGCGCCGAGAGAAGAGCAGTATATAAGTGCTGCTGTGCACAACGATGATGGTCATCCAGGCACTCGATTCACCCTCGACAATCCAGAATCATGGCACCTTCCCTTGTCTCGGCCGTACTTTCGGGCTCTGTCCTCCTGGCAGCAGTCAATGCTCAGAACTTCGAAGGCGGTGGCCGCGATGAAGATGCGTTTGAGTACGTACAGCCGCTCAACACCACCATCCTGACCGAGTATGGCTCCTCACCAGCCGTCTACCCGTCGCGTAAGTTATCCTACATCACCAACCTCGCTCGTGACCGATCTAATGCTCTGCAGCAAACATCACCGGCGCTGGTGGCTGGGAGATGGGTCTTGAGAAGGCGAAAGCTTTCGTAGCCCAGCTCACACTCGAGGAGAAGGCTGACATGGTCACTGGCCAAGCCGGACCTTGCGTTGGCAACATTGTTGCTATCCCTCGTCTTGGTTTCCCCGGTCTGTGTCTTCAGGATGGTCCTCTTGGAATTCGTGTTGCAGACTACGCCAGCGTTTTCTCCGCTGGTGTCTCTGCCGGAGCCACATGGGACAAGGACATCATGTACGAGCGTGGTCATGCCATGGGCGCCGAGTTCAAGGCCAAGGGCTCCCAGGTCTTCTTGGGTCCCGTCGCTGGTCCTCTCGGACGTTCCGCCTATGCAGGCCGTAACTGGGAGGGATTCTCCTCTGACCCTTACCTCAGTGGTGTGGCAATGGAGGAGACCATCAACGGAATCCAGGATGCCGGTGTGCAAGCCTGCGCAAAGCACTGGATTGGCAATGAGCAAGAGATCATGCGAAACCCGCTCTACGAAGACGAGAACGACAACACCGAGCAGACTACGGCAGCTCTCTCTTCCAACATCGATGACCGCACCATGCACGAGCTTTACATGTGGCCTTTCGCCAATGCTGCCAAGGCCCGCGCTGCCAGCTTCATGTGCTCTTACCAGCGCATCAACGGCTCTTACGGATGCCAGAACTCCGCCTCGCAGAACGGTCTGCTCAAGACTGAGCTTGGCTTCCAGGGCTACATCATGTCTGACTGGGGTGCCACTCACTCTGGTGTTGCCTCTATCGAGGCCGGTCTGGACATGAACATGCCCGGTGGACTTGGTGCCTACGGTTTGAACTTTGGCCTCCCTTCATACTTTGGCGGCAACGTCACTGCTGCTGTCAACAACGGCACCGTTGATGTTTCCCGCATCGACGACATGGTCATGCGTATCATGACCCCTTACTTCCAACTCGGCCAAGACCAGGACTTCCCCTCGGCTGACCCCTCAGGCGCTGATCTGAACACCTTCTCGCCCCGTAGCACATGGTCCCGCGAGTACAATCTCACCGGCGAAGTCAGCCGTGATGTCCGTGGCAACCACGGCGAGCTTATCCGCCGCCATGGTGCCGCTGGCAGCGTCCTCCTCAAGAACGTCGACCGCACTCTGCCTCTCAAGGCTCCCCAGAACGTCGCTATCTTCGGTAACGACGCAGGCGACCCAGCACGCAGCTCTGTCATCAACCAGCAGAACTACGAATACGGTAGCATTCTCGCTGGCGGTGGCTCAGGTACCGGCCAGTTCACCTACATGGTCACCCCTCTCCGTGCCATCCAGAACCGTGTCGCCGCGGATGGCGGTATCACTCAGTTCTTCCTCAACAACACTCACATCATCGCCAACAACGTCAGCACCCTTGTCATTCCCCGCGCTGTCCCCGAAGTCTGCATTGTTATGCTCAAGACTTGGGCTGAGGAAGGCGATGACCGTGCCCACCTGGGATCTGACTGGGAGGGTGATGATGTTGTCGAGTCTGTCGCGTCTTACTGCAACAACACTGTCGTTGTTACCCACTCTGCCGGTGTCAACACTTTGCCATGGGCTGACCACCCCAACGTTACCGCTATCCTTGCTGCCCATTTCCCCGGCCAAGAGTCTGGAAACTCGCTCGTTGACATCCTGTACGGACACGTAAACCCCTCTGGTCACCTTCCTTACACCATTGCCGAGAACGGTGATGACTGGAATGCGCCTCCCACTACCGCCATCAACACCACCGGATTTGCCGACTGGCAGAGCTGGTTCGACGAGAAGCTCGAGATTGACTACCGCCACTTCGACCTCCAGAACATGTCTGTCCGTTACGAGTTCGGTTTCGGTCTCTCATACACCACATTTGAGATCTCCGACATTGAGTCTTCCCCTCTGGAGCACAACATCACATCCATGCCCGAGCAGCTGCCCATCCAGCCCGGCGGTAACCCCGCTCTGTGGGAGTCTCTCTACAACGTCACTGTCTCCGTTGCCAACACCGGTGACTGTGCCGGTGCCACCGTTCCCCAGCTCTACGTCGGCCTTCCCTCTTCCGCCCCAGCCGGTACACCTATCCGCCAGCTCCGTGGCTTCGAGAAGGTATACCTTGAGAAGGGCGACAAGGAGACCGTCAGCTTCGAGCTTCAGCGCAGGGATCTGAGCTACTGGGACATTGTCAGCCAGCAGTGGGTCATTCCCGAGGGCGAGTTCACCATCTGGGTCGGACTGAGCAGCCGAGACCTGAAGGTCCAGGACAGCTTCACCGTTGTTGGACAGTAGATAGCTACTCCAAAAGAAGAGATTAGCATCTACCTTTACTTTAATGATATAGTTATGATAATGTATAACTTTCACCTCTGACATTTGCCTTTGAACACCGCATATATTTTCATACTGATCGTATGACTTGTACCCCAAAAGTGACTCAGCAACCTTTTGCTCGATGAGTGTGCTGCACTCTGGCGTAGACATGGGCTTCAGTCTTTCACTACACATCCGTCATGCAGAGTTTAGTGGATTGTCGCGGTTCTCTACAGCTATAAGAGTAAGTTTCTTGTTACAGTGTATACAGTCAGCAAATGTATGGATAGGTAGTCGTACATTAGTATGCAAGCACCAGTGCCTTATCGACCCTCACCTTCACCTTCGCCTTCACCTTCACCACGCCAAGAAGACGAAGTTATGACGCAATCTAATTTGAGCTCGAACGCTAGTGTTAGGCAACCCTTCCTACGAGGTCCCAGCGGCTGTCGTCGGCAGGCCAGACGAAGACCCGAACTCACCTATTTACTATGAAGACCTGTCTGGGAATTGCGAGCACTACCGTAAGCCCCACTTTTCGCGTGCGCGGTTTACGACACCTGGGCAATCAGGGTCTATTCTGGATGACATGTGACAGCAAAGCGAGCGCTGCTGAGTTGGCTATGTAAACAACGCTGCCCGCCTAGTCCCCATCACTTCTATCACACGCTCTCCAATTCCTCGAGTTCAGAAACACTTTTGTTTTGTCAAGATCCCTCAACACCATGACCGCACCTAGCCCTCACGTCGCTACTGCTGCGCAAGCTTAAGCGGTACTCCCCTTGCTCACCCCGGGATGATATTGCAATCGCAGCGTCAGCAGCTACAAGTATATCAGCTCCTTCCCCCGTTTTGTGTTGCTAACGTTTCGAAGTGAGTCCAGCTCTCATCAACCGCGAGCGAGCACTACGACAACTTCCAAACCAGCGAGCAACAGATCACCATCGTCGTCTTTCGCCGACATCGCCACTCAATCAACAAGATCTCAACAACAGCAGCTTTCTACCTGCAAATATCGCCTGCGGATATCCACCACATTTTGGTCGACATCACTTCCTTATCTCCGTCGACATCACTTTCGACATTCACGGTCATCACCTGCACTCACTCGAACTTCGCCCGTAGCTAGCAGCAAAATGTAAGTTAGCTTCCCTTCGCTCCAATGTACCTCACTGACAACATGCAGATCAAGTTCTCATCTTCTTCATGTACTCACCGAGTTCCATCAGCCCTAGCTGCAGTCGCCCGTCCGACCAACGGCCCCTCAGACGTGAGCAGCATGGCCTTGTGCCTTAATGGAAGGTCACCCGAACATGTGTCGGCACGATGTCACTCCAGCGACTTCGGGTTCTGAGATGGCTGGCGGTCACCGTCACGGCGCACCTTACTGCAGTGGAGGCTCGGGAACGGCGATGAGTTTCTGGGAATCCAACTCGCGCTGCCTTGTGCATTAACGAAAGGTTGCCCGATTATGTGTCGGTGTCAATGTCACTTCGGCGTGTTGGTGCAGTAGAAACTCGGGAATCTTCGGTGAAGGGGTTAGGGAAGTGATGAATTTATGGGCGGCGGATGATAGATGACGGCGATAGCGGATTCTATTGCATACACGTAAATATCCTGTAATGATGAGTACAAATTACTTTCATCTTTCCGTCCTAATGCAATGTTGCTTCTCAAGCATGCCCTCAAGGTTGCGTAATGGAGACGTTCAGTTCGTATTGATTGTAATGCAGAACATGCCTTACCCTGGAGGTAAAAGCAGTTCTCATCACTTACAGAGGGTCTGAGCCAACATCAACGTCGTCTTTAGAGTGGGCTTTATTTGCGCGTGCAAGTCATTGTCCGCATGCGTCTGCTCCAACTCACAATTGAGCAAAGGCTTCGTCTTCACGAGTTTCGCTATCGATCCCCTTGTGATCCGTAAGCAGTAGTATTAGAGGGAATGATGCGATAATGTGGCCCGAGTGTGAGAGATGTTGTTGGCGAGGGCGAAGCAGGCGTTGGAAGCCCGAGGCACGTTCCAATCGGAGAAACCCCGGCATCCTTCCCCAAAAGTACAATCGCATAGTCGCGACCTGCATCAAGCTTCACCTTCAACGCCAAAGAACCGCAACCCCCCAGTCCTCAACCTCTCCCGCACGCGCACGACGCGCCAATCGCCCCAGAATGGCCGCAGCAGAAGCCGAAGTCGCAGATGCGCTCTACAACCTCCGCCTGAGCATCAAGGCCAGCGCAACACCCATCCTGACCACGAGCGCCGAACCCACACCCGCCGATACCGTCGCGGATCTCGCCGTCGCAACACATGTCTCCTTCAATACTGATTCGGGCGACCACCGAGTGTTTGCGCTGAGCACGCCGACGCGGTTTGCGCCAGACGGCAAGGCGGTTGACTTGCGCAGCTGCTACTTCGCGTGGCTGAACAAGGACGCCTCCGTCACCGACTACTTCGCCGCTGTCCAGACGCTCAACGAGGAGCTGCCGAGCGGCGCGGGAGGCAGCGTGCAGAATCTCACCTTTGCGCAGAAGATTGAGCTCATCGCTTGGTTGAGTGGAGAGACGGAGAGCAGTGATAGCATCGCTGCTATAGATGGGGGCGCGCTCAGTGCTGCCGCCGGCGATGCCGCGGCTATTGCAGGCGGCAAGGGCGTCCCCGTCGATGGAGGAAGGGGTGCCAAAGTAGGATCAGCAGGCAAGATGGTGGATGCGCGGTTACTGCAGATCTACGACGGAGAGAGGAAGATGGGAGACCACAACAGCGTGTTGAGGGGCTCCAAGAACGTCGTACGTGTCAACCAGCTCTCTGATCCTCTTACTGCCACAGACTGACACTTTGCAGGACTTCTCGCCTTACCGCAAGATCGCCAGCACATTCCTCCGCTCACGCCCCGATGCCAACAAGCTACCCGCACCCCAGCCCGCCCTTGTTGCCAATCTCCAGAAACGACCTCAACGCCGTCTACAACCCATCATCCTCCTCTCCCCATCCGCCTCCTCCCTCCTGCGCACCTCGAACGCAAAGACATTCCTCAGCGACGGTGTCTTTGTCCCACCAAACACCACAGACTCGTCCAGCACATCCGCCTCCGCGAACATGATACAAATCCAACGTCTCCTCCCGTCCATCTCCTCACAACCCCTGACTTTCATCTGCGTCGATTCCACCGCCAGTTTCAAGCCCACATACTGGGGCCGTGTGGTCGCCATCTTTACTACTGGCCAGCTCTGGCAGTTCAAGAGCTACAAATACACACAGCCCGCAGAGTTGTTTGCAAACTACCCGGGCATATTCGTCGGCTGGAGTTCTGAAGAGCCGCCAGAGACGGTGAAGCAATTGGGCAGGGGTGTGCTACCCGTGGGTGTGGATAAATGGACAGGCAGTGAAAAGGGCAGATGGAGGGACAGAGAGGTTGTGGAGAGGATCTGGGGCAGGATTGAAGAGGGCATGCGAAAGAGTGGCTGGACGAGAGACGGACCGGGACTGGCTGGGCAGCAGGGGCGGTAGGACACAATGTCTCATGCGCCTTGTTCAAAGGGAGATTTGTATCGATACGAGACGGAACTCTATCTTGGGGTCTTGGGTGTTCTGGCGTTGATGCGTTATGCATGGTCTGCGAAGTGCGATATACCTCAAAAGCTGGTTTCGCGCATACCAACTCGAGCAAAAGAACAAATCAAAGCATTGCTCAGGCGCAGTGCAGTCAGGTGCGAAAACTAGATCATTCATATATGGCATTTCATTTCACATGATATCTTGGTCCCAACATAAACACCCTAATCCAAAGTCCGCAGAGCAGCCGCTCGCCAGATTATACAAAACTCCAAAGAGATTGACTAAAGTCCGACTTTTACCCTCGTAATATACCTTCTACCACTCCAGTGGTTCGGTGATCTCCTCTCCTCGATTGGTCTTTGGCACAGGTTGAGCCTGTACCTTGACTGGTCCGCGTCCATGTCTCTTCAGGAAGCCACTTCCATCCAGCCAAGGCCAGACAGCTGTGCGCTTCTGCTCGTGCTTCTCAATCTTGTCAACGTTGGCCATGGTCAGACCAATATCATCCAGTCCGTTGACAAGACAGTGTTTCCTGAACTCCTCGACGTCAAACTTGGCAAGTTCGGTTCCGTCGGCAGAGCGGATGACTTGGTTGGGGAGGTCGACCTCAATCTCCTTGCCAGCGTTCGCCTCGTCGGCGACGCGTTGTAGGACAGTGGTGTCGGTAATTCGGATGGGGAGCATACCGTTCTTG
>Ga0265797_10001069_pt1 | contig 49382 bp, 37 predicted proteins | sample P2T30metagenome_FD_192433 | JGI IMG/M metagenome (GOLD analysis project Ga0265797, IMG submission 192433) | Plant litter microbial communities from East Loma Ridge, Irvine, California - P2 T30 | ecosystem: Environmental > Terrestrial > Plant litter > Unclassified | place: USA: California...
TCATGTGTGTATGATGCGATGCAGGGCATAGGTCAGTCGACGCTTTCTCAACAATCAAGCACCTGACCAGACACCCACGAGGATTTGTACGTCCTCGCTTTTTGCGGATGCTGACCAGATACTTGGTCTGTCCGCCCGTTGCGTTGTAGGTCTCATCGTGAAAAGGTGCGGTGTGGGAGGAAGTGTTGTTTACCTATGAGGATTGTTAGTGCTGATTCGCAATGACAGTGCTCATAGTGAGTGGTGAAGAAGTGTAGGAGTCAGACAAGGCTGAAACTTAAGTTTTGACAACATTCAACATTGTATATTCATGTTCGAGGAATGCCATTTGTCACAATATCATCAATCGGAGGGGTGGTGGGGAGAAAAGGGATGTTGTCTTACCTTTTGAGAGATTTGTTCGAGCGTGGCGCATGAGGCGGAACCTCTTCTGAAAGGTAGCATGCGAAATGCAAAGCCTTGGATTGATGTTAGCCAACGTACTCGAGGAGATGTACTTTTGCATCAAGATGGAAGACCACAAATGATCAGAGTAATTCTAGAGTTGTATAGTTCCTTCATGACGCTATAGGAATTGGATTGTTCGTGTATAAACATCCTTTGGTGATAGTGTCTCGTAGAGGGGTGGGTGGGTGTGTCCTTACCTTTGTGCGCCGAGCTGCGTGATAGTCTGGGTAAGTAGATGGTGGGCCAGAATCTCAATGCGATTATCGGTATCGTGAGCAGACTTCGCGTGAGTCCGCAGCACGCGCCGAGGAGCGCATGAGGTATTCTGACGCCGCCATGGTTGTTGTCGAGCCGCCTGGAGGCGTGATGAGGAAGAAAATTGAAAAGTCACGGATGAGAAGTCTCAATTATTATACAAAGTGCGGGCAAGCTCGGAGGTGGCGGAAGAGCGGGCGCTAGCAACTCTTGCCGACACCACTTCACTGCACGTGTACCGCGACAGGTTCGCGATCAGATGACGCGTTTGGTGATGGACGGAACCTACACCCACGAACACTTCTAGAAAAACCCGCCGAACACTCGAAGGTGCATCTCCGGACATAACCACGGGCATCACCGCCACCGCAAGTATGGACGAGGATGAGCGCGCCCCTATTTTCGAGGGTGTCCGCTACACCATCATGCCCAGCGACGATCTGCCCAGCGACAAGACCAGATTGGTAGGGAGCGACATGGAACCCGAGTCTGTTTGATCTCATGTACTGACTGATGTGCAGCTACGCGATTGCCTTGACGCTGAAGGTGCAGAGTTCGTGCCGCTCAGCGACAACGATACCATCCCAGCACTTGAAGATCTCTCGCACATCATCTCAACCCACATCGACTTTCCTCAGTACACAAGCGCCCTCAGTTATGGGTTAGAAGTGGTCCGACCCATGTGGGTGCACGTCAGCGTGCAGAAAGAGAAGATGACAAATGCCCGACCATACAGCCCGGATCCAAGTCAGTACTTCCAGGATGTTGTCCTCACGTCGGCGACCCTACCCGAAGGCGACAAGGAGGCCATCATGGCTGGTGTCCTTGCACTGGGCGGACAGTTCAGCAATCCTTTGACGAAGCTATGCACACACATCGTTACCACCGACGAGAGCCATGAGAAGTGCGTAATCGCCCGAGCGAAAGGCATCAGCTGCAAAATCCTGCTTCCGCACTGGTTCGATACCTGCTTGAAGCTGGGCAAGAAGATCAACGAGGGTCCTTACCTGTTCCCGGATCCAGAAATCCTCAAACACGATCTGGACAAACTGCCAAAGGTCATCCCGTCGCCCCACCTTGAAGATGCAAGCACTGATCAACCGGCTCGCGCACCTGACATATCACCACCGTCTTCGCCTTCGGAGATGCGCAAGAGCCTCAACGCTTTTGCTGCTAAGAAGGTATACCTCTGCAGCGATCTTGAACTCAGTGTGCACCTTCGTGCCACGTTGGGAACTATCATACAGCAAGGAGGTGGCACTTTGACCAACGATGTGACGGACGCTGATGTCTATGTCGGTCGCTACCGCGAGGGTACTGACTATCTCCATGCGTCAAGATCTCACAAGGAGGTCGCCAGCTTGGCCTGGCTGTATCATGTCATCAACAGGAACCATTGGACTTGCCCGACAAACAGGCTTCTTCACTACCCAGTTCCCAGACGAGGCTTGCCTGGGTTCGAGAACATGAAGATAAGCGTTTCAAATTACTCAGGGGAGGCCCGCATCTATCTCGAGACGCTCGTCAGACATTGCGGAGCGGAGTTTACGAAGACTTTCAAGCAAGACAACACACATCTCATCACGGCACACGAGCAAAGCGAGAAAGTCGACGCTGCCAAGGAATGGAATATCAACATCATCAATCATCTTTGGCTGGAAGAAAGCTACGCAAAGTGCACGGTCATGCCGCTGAGCTGCCCGAAATACACCATCTTTCCGACTCGTTCTAACTTGGGAGAAGTCTGTGGCAATATGTCTCTGGACCTGAAGCAAGTAGAGCGGAAGTTCTTCCCGAAGGAAGCTACGCCTCCGAAATCAGCGACTAAGCGGTCGCCACAAAAGGCCTCGGACGCAACCAGCCACACACTCTCGGATCAAGGCGAACACTCGGATGCGCCAGCAGCGCCAGAAGACGCTGAAACCGAAGCAGACGAGGCACAGGAGCCAGAGGAGCCGAAGACTGTGAAGAAGCGAGTTGGCCGGCCGTCCAAATCTACCTCAGTTGCAACACCGCGACCCGCCTTTGAAGAAAAAGAGAACGAGTCTCCCTTCACTAGTACCGGCAGGGCATCGAAGACCAAGGCGATGGGTGCGATCCACAATGCAGCCGAGGACATAGCGTTATTTTCACGCGAGATGAAGCGCAAAGGCGGAGTGGTCCATGGAGGACGGAGGTCAAGCCACCAAAATGAACAAAGCTCTCCGGCTCCCATGGCGCCACCAACGAAGAAATCAAAGAAGCGAGCGAGTGACGAGAATACGTACGACGTGACAGCGCAAGGGAGCGATCTCAGCGACGGCGAAACACAGAAGCCGACGAAAGCTAACAAGAAAGCGAAGACATCAAAAGAATCAAAGGACAGAAACCCGAGCCTGCCGCCAGTCGCTCACAGAATGATGGTTACTGGTGATGAGAGATGGGTTGGAAAACCCAAAAAGGAAGACGAGGACAGGAAGACATTGCGTTTGCTCGGAGTACAACTGACACAAGACCCGAAGGATGTCAACATCCTAGTCGCTCCCAAGATCTTGCGGACACCCAAATTCGTCTGCGCCTTGGCCTCTGCGCCTATCGTTGTCGACACCAAATATCTTGACGCCGCGCTGAAGCAAAAGAAGCTGCTCGAGGATCCACCCACTCTGCAAGATCGAGATGCTGAGAAGAGAATGGGATTCGTCCTCGCCGAGGCCTTGGAACGGGCTAAGATCAATGATCACAAGCTCTTCCGAGGCTGGAGCATATTCGTCACCCGCGACATTCCCGGAACCTTCGACACTTTCAAATCCATCATCACCCTCAACGGCGGGAACCCGATGATGTACCAAGGCAGGACAGGCACTACGATCCCGAAGCGAAGGTTGAGAGACGACCCCAGCGCAGGAGGAGAAAGCCAGCACCAAGGAGGTGACGAAGAGTACGACCACGTCTACTTGGTCTCCGGAACCAGCGAACCCGAGCAGAAGCTTTGGAAGTCGTTCACAGAGCTCGCGGCGAAGCAAGACTTGGAGGCGAGGATCGTAAAGTCAGACTGGCTGCTCCATGCAGCGATGAGCCAGCAGATCACGTGGAAGGACATGTGGGAGCTGAAAGATGGGGCAGTCTGAGTCGGAACAGTGGGCGATGCCTCGACTTGGGCGCTTCGACTTTCATGGCTTTCGACAAAGTTGCCGTCTCGCACAGTCTTTGTGAGTGCGTGCATGATATTGCTTTTCCAGCGTGGCGCAGGAGGAATGGTTGTTCTCATCGTATTCCCAACAGCGTTCCTACCCCGATCGTGAAATCGGACATCCTCTTAACCTTCCACCTTCACTTTCCTCATCTCCTCTGTGATAGCGTCCTCTCCCTCGTCGTCGTCGTCTTCTCCGCCCTTGCCGACCAAGCCCGCCTCATAAAGCTCCCGTCCAGTCATCTTTTTCTCGTCCACCTTGCCTCTGTTCTTCTTCTTCTCTTCAGCCTCAGCCTGCTCTTTCTTCCTCTGCTTCAACTGCTCCATCTCCAGCTTGAACTCAGCTTGCCACTTCTTGAACGACACGGGCGTCACCTTCGAGCCCTCGAACTTCCGGTTCTCCTCTGCCTCAGCCTTCCGTAGCTCCTGCTCATGCGCCTCGTTGACAGCATTCTGGCGCTCCATAATGAGCGACTCCGCCTCGTCCTTCAAAGTCGAATACAAAGTGAAAACCATAGCCATCCCCAAGTTCTCCTCGATTGTAGGCTCCAGGGCTTGCAACAGCCGAGCCTTGTCTTCGTGTACATCCAGGTGCTCGTGTCTGGATGAGTTTGGCGGGGCGGTGATGTCGAGCGTGGGCGCTTCGTCGGGGTAGGCTTCGCCATAGCGCACATTGAGTAGGATGGTGGGCGGCTCTTCATCTTCTTCTCTTGTGGGGATGTCTAGCTGCATGGATATGCGGTATTCGGTCTCGCTGACATCTGTAATTTCTTCCGGGAAGATCGAATCGAGCACTTCGCGCTCTTCTTGCTGCTCTTCGCGACCCATGATTGTAGTAGAGCGTAATTGTTTTCCCTGCGGCGATTGGAGGTGAACTAGTCGGTATTGTTTGTTTCGTTTAGGGAGTGAAGTGACACAAGTGACTAGGTAGGTATTGCTAAACTGACAGCTCTCGTTGAAAGGGCCTTGGCCGGCTTGAACATGAAGTGGGATGCCCAAAGCACGGCTCACATCGATCGGCTGCACCAGGCTTTTCGAGATCGCTGTTCCCCAGACCCGTAAAAAAGTCTTCCCTCGTCACCTTCCGAGACATCGTCAAACCAAAAAAAAAAACCTCGACATATATTACACTTTGCGACGACTGTAATGGCCAAATCAAAGCCGAACGACAAAGCCAAAAAACAAGCCCGCAAGGAAGCCAAGAAGATGGCGACCAACGAGACCCCGGAGCAGCTCTACGCTTCTGCTCTGACGTTTGTCGAGCAGCAGCAGCCTATGGAGGCTCTTCAGCAGGCTCAAAAACTCTACGAAATCGTGCAAAACCGCTCCGTCACTGAGGCTCTGCCTGCTCTGAATCTTTTGGGCGAAATCTGCGTCGAGCTCGGCGAGGTCGATACTGCTCGGGGCTATTTCGAGGAGGCTGTCAAACTTGACCCTCAGGGCACTGTTGGCGGAGCTCTCGCCGATGGCGCCGAGAAGTTCCTCTGGCTCGCACAGCTGGCGGAGGAAGGAGGCAAGCACAGTGTGGCGTGGTTTGAGAAGGGCGCACAGGCTTTGCAGAACGAAATTGCCGCCCTCGAGTCGGGCCAAGCCACCGGACTGGACGACGAGGCCCTGCTCCTGCTGCGCGTCGAGAAGAAGCGCAAACTGGCTAATGCGCTCTGCGGAATCGTGGAGGTCTACATGACTGATTTGTCGTGGGAGGACGATGCTGAGGCGCGGTGTGAGAATCTGATCACGCAGGCTATGGCTGCTGAGGACGAGACGAGCCCCGAGATCTTGCAGACTTTGGCTTCTGTTCGCCTATCTCAGGAGAAGAAGGAAGATGCTCAGGCTGCACTCAAGCGATCTATGGGTGTGTGGAAAGATCTTGATCCCGAAGACTCTTCTGTGCCTGACTTCGCCACTCGCATCTCGCTTTCGCGTCTGTTGATGGAGGCCGAGCTGGAGAGCAGCGCCATGGACGTGCTGGAGAGACTTGTGCTCGAAGACGACGAGAGCGTTGAGGCGTGGTATCTGGGCGGATGGTGCCAGTACCTCATTGCCAAGAAGACAGAGCAGGGCGATGTTGGCCCAGCACGTGCCGGTATGACCGACGCGGAGCTCGAGTCAAATCTGGGGGCGATCTACAAGGGCAGCAGGCGTTGGCTGAAGACGGCGCTTAAACTGTACAAGCTCATCGAGTATGAAGACGAACGATTGAAGCAACACGCCGAAGAGCTTGTCGCTGGGCTGGACGGAATTTTAGGCCCTGTGAAGGAGGGCGAGGAGGAAGTTGATGATGAGTGGGAAGACGAATGGGAGGGCATTGAGGAGGAGGACGACGCTCAAGAAGGTGCTGACACTGAGATGAAAGACTCATAGTCGCATTCAAGTCTTCTTGCGTGCTTGACACTTGCGACTAAATCGCCAACTTTGCTAAAGCATCGACGGCGTAACGATGTTTCGTCTACTATAGCAATACTCAGATGCCTCTACGAGCTCAACAATTTTAGACTTCGATCATGATAATCGGCGCATCATCCTTGAACTCTTCTTCCTACGCTCCCTGCCCCGAAACTCAGGCCGCCTCACAATGGACCTCCTCCATGTAACGCCATCTCGTCTAGGAGAGCGTCCGGTCGCTGAAACATTATTGCGGTGCCTGACGAGCTCCCAGTAGAAGGAACAATCGGCGAAATCACCATATCGCGCAACAACAACCTCTCGACCCATGGTTCAGCGCGCGCGCCGTCTCCACATCCCAGAAGCTTCGCGTTGTTGTCGTTGCAGCTAATGGTCAGCACGGCCAGCACGGGTCAGACACGCGTGTGGACTCCTCTCCACACTCCACTTTCTCCACAAGGCCAGTGTGCAGCTTGGTGATGCGCGTGACTACCGTGACTTGCGTGTGCTGAAAGGTGCGCGAGTGCGCGCGGCTGCTCGAAGGTTTGATGCTACCGAGACTCCGAGAGCTTGTCGGGGAATCGATCTGGCTCGCAATGGGCGGGGTGGAGATGTTTGTAGTCGCCCAGGCTCGTGACACGCCGTTGAAGAGAAGTCAGATGGTGGTAGTAGTAGTAAGAAGTGTGGGTGTGGCGTCTGTCATACGAAGGTTTCGTACGTCCCTCTGAGAAGGAGCGTTTCAGAAAGCAACGACGGGAGGTCTGACCCTTGGCTTTTTCTACTTCACATCACATCACCACGACACGCACACGGCGAAAGCGCTGGGAACGATCTCGGCCAATCGAGCCATGTCCCAGCAATGGGGGAAGGGTGCTGCTTGCATAGGTTTCAGCAAGCACACACGACTGTAGCCAGGAAGCTGGGAAGCCGGACGCAACCCAAGCCATTTCCGCAGGATTCTGTGATCTCTGCGAACGTTGACTGTGTTGGGAATCGCCGCTCATTGGAACGAGCGCAACTGGCCTCGACACAAGGTGTGGTCGCACAAGGCTGGATGCTCTAGGTTAGTGTGCATTCCAACCCCAAGGCCCACCCAAAGTGCGCCCTCGGGAGCAACCGAAAGGCCCTGCTTGCACGCTCTCGCGATTCCTTCGCGCACTGTGGCTCCTTTTAGATTTGCGGCATCACCGTTGCACCCCATACGCTGAGGGTGCATGGCTGCCGATGAAGGTGTTGCGGACTTGTATGTGGAGGCTAGGTGCTGGCGATGCAGGTTCTGCCGGCCTTGGGTAATGAGGGCACACCCTGCGGATCACACCCGGAGCACCACATCAGCGTAGCCATTCGCTCGATCGTTCGCAACAACGCTTGACTGGCTTGCATGTCTGCTAGTACACGCTGGAGGTGCAAAAGCACACACAGTAAGTACATCCTCCTGGCGCCCAAACGGCAGGGCGATCCGAGCGCCCCTAATCGTGGTATGCATCTATCCGCCGGGTGCCTACAGGTCATGCTACGTTCGCAGATGATGCACGCAGGTACACGTCCTCGCTTCCTATCCCGTGGATGCGATCATCCAGGAACAGGGACATCCAAGAATGGGAACCAGCCCTCTTGCGAGAGCCAGGCTTCGGCCGGCCCCTCAGACAGACGCGAACGGGATGATGAGTAATAAGGAATGCGGCTGCGAGAGACCTTCCTGTGTAACAAACATGAGGCCGCATGCCGCCATGCACGCTGCACTTAGCCGTTGCATACACGTTGGCGCACGATCTCTACCTTCACGTTAAACTTCCGGGCTCCATGTGACTACTGCACGTCAACGACGAAAGTGCCGTGAGCCGCAGATCTGCTCAGAGTCCCCAGACCTCTGCTAACGCACTGCACACAGCCAGACATCGGACAGGAGAGTGCTGTCTTGGGGCTAGATCCGTCCCACACGAAAGGCTGTGGCGCGGATCGCCGTGTTTCCAGGCTGCGCGAACGAGCGTGACCGTTTGGGCAGTATGGATCTCTGGAGTAGCGCCCGGCTCACGCAAGGATGAGCTGCTGAAGTGACAGCCCTTCCATGGGGTCTATATGTCCCCGTCAACCATCGAAACCCTCATCTTGCACAGTGTTGTGCGAGTGTTGCTTTTCCGAAAACGGCCATCTGAGACTAACAGCGGGCCTGGGCTCGAGACACCTACGGATGCGGTGACAGTCGTCCGTCTTCAGCTTGCCTCATACCCGCTCTCGTCCAGTCCGGCGCGGGCTTCAGCGTGGACGACTTTTGCTACAGGTACTTTTCGACTTGCCTTACACAAAGGATCTTGTGTGAATCCCCTTTCGCCTCGTTTTCCTGTCTCTTGCCTCATAGCCCAGCTTCTTTCGCCACTCCGAGACAAAGGCTCGCCTCCCGCAGACAACGACAGCAGCAAAGGAACACTGACCGTACGCTTGTCAACGCCACAAGGACTGCTTGGTCGTGCGATTGCAGCAAAGAAGGACAACCCATTCTCCGCATCAAGCAGACAAAGTACGCTGCAGCGGCAACGTGCAGTAAGTATGCCGCCGACCCCTGAGCATGCAGGCGTTTATGCAACTCGACGTGCGAGACAAACCACTGGGCCCAATGTTAGCAATGAGTCCACGAGCTTACAAGACACGCAGCAGGGCTCCAAAGGACCTTCCAAACTCCATTGGCTCAACTGATCCGTTGGAATCCAACCCAGCCACCTCAGACCTCCGAACCAGTAATCCAGGATGACAATGGCGACGACCGCAACACTCATCCACGGCCGCTCGCAGGGCGATGAGTATGGCTTGTCCGCCATCGCAGAGCACAACGCCACCGGCACCGAGCAATTCCCTCCCTACGCGGAAGACGGTAAAGGTCTTGGGATTTATGTCAGTACCGCCTTGTTTCCAGTCAATTCCAAGGCTCGTCACTGACCGTAGCGTAGCACGATGGATATGCTCCAGCCTACCAAGATGGCCATTCGTACCTCCAGAGCCCGCCGACTCCAAGCCCAAGCGACGGTGTCCGTACCAGGAGTGGCCGTACAACCAGGAGAACCGACTCGCCGTTCAGCACTAGCAAGTCCACCAGGATGTCCATGTCGCCCATAAGCAAGCCCAAAAAGGCCAAGAAGAGCAAGCTCGACAAGTCCAAGACTCCCCAGCTAACAGCACCACTCTCCGTCCTGACCAAGGACATGGAGACTCCCATGAAGGACATGGACGAATGGGTGCATCGTCCGGCTGAGATCAGAAGGCAAGAGGTGGAGAAGCGTAACGGATACGTCACGCGCCCGATGAATTCGTTCATGCTGTACCGGTCAGCTTACGCCGAGCGCACCAAGCAGTGGTGTCTTCAGAACAATCACCAAGTCGTCTCTTCCGTCTCCGGTGAGAGCTGGCCGATGGAGCCGCCCGAAGTCCGCGAGAAATTCAACGAGTGGGCAAAGATCGAACGCGCCAACCACGCCGCAGCACACCCGGACTACAAGTTCTCGCCCAGTAAAGCCGCCAGCAAACGCCGCAAGGAAGATGCATCCGATGACGACGAACCAGATGGTCTTGACGATCCTGACGGAGAGTATCGTGGTGATCGCAGCGTCCGACAAAGGCGCCAGAACAAGAAGGAGCCCGCGTTCCTCCCCAGCAGCCACGGCTTCGAGTCAACGCCGTACTACAGCCAGCAGAACCCAGTCTACGACCAGTCCCAGTACCAGTACGCTCACGGCCGCCCGCTTCCGTCCAACGTCGCCTACGACCCGAATGACATTCCATACAACCCCCAGACAGGCGCATACATGCAGCCATTGGTCGTCCAACATCCACAATACCAGTACGCCGTGCAAGAGCCGCTGCCTCCTCGCGAGCCAACACCACAGTCGCTCGGCAACTACGGTCTACCAGGCAGCCAACCGCAACAAGAACTGTTCACCAGCTCCCGAACCTCGACTCCGATGCAGCAGTACAACCAATACGGCCAACCCGTCTACGCGCAGCAGTACCAGAACCACCAGCAGTATCAGCCAGCGTACCAACCAACCACGCCGCAAATGTACGAGCACGCACAGTACCTGCACGCCTCAATGCAGCCGCAGCAGGCCATCGACCCCTCGCTGGAAATCATGCTGAACGAAGCTGCGGTGCACGGCCATGGCATGCAGTCGTCGGAGTCGCATTTCGAGACTGCACTTGGCGATATGACAGCTGGGGACATGGGTGTTTTGGAGCATTACGACCAGCAGACGGGTCCTGATGCGACTTTGGCTCCTTCGTGGTCCCCGACTGAAGGGTTAAAGTAAAAGGGTTGGCTTGCGCGTGAAGTAAGTCGCGGCGAGAGAGAGTTCGATAGAAGCCTCGTCCGTGTCGGTGTCGATGTCATTTGCATCTTATCTTGTAGTTTCTGCCATACAGTTTAGAAGAATTTACCATGATGTATTACACCTTCGCCGTTTCCGGTCTTGGCTGGCGAGAGTCCATCGGTTCTGTCGCTTCAGCTGTCCTGTCATCTTACGCGCGTAGTGAGGGAGTGAGAAAATAAGAGCAAGAGAAAAAGACAGCGCCCGAACGCGACGAGATGGAGCTCGACTGATATACGTACCCGTATCCGTACCAATACATGTACCTTTTCCTACACGTACATCGTGGTCAAAAAAACAATGCCCTTGTCCCTAGCGCCACCACACGGATACCCGCATCTTCTCTGACAAGGTACCTAGTAAAGCGAGATCTTGTGCTTGTGTAACCTTGGGGCTGGGCAGTAAAGACGACGACGTCGCACAAGACTTGAGAGGTGGAGGTTTGATGCTGGGAAGGTGAAACTCGAGTGGAGGTCTTGGGAGTTGGAGGTCCAAGAGGTCCAAGGGTCGTCGACGACGTTGGATTTGGCTGCGTTGCGGAAGGCCCGTGGCGCGTGATCTGCACCCGCACGGTTTCTTGGTCGTCTGTTTTGTGCACTGCAGTGGGTACCTTACCACTGATTGGCGAGAAGGGCAAAGGTCAAAACAAATCGACTATATGTACGGAACGAAGATGGCCAATATGGACAAGACGATAGATTTGGATACATGTATCTTTTGCAATTCGAAGGGCTTTGATTTACGATGATTCGGTGATCGCCAAGTAGTTTGATGCAATACACTTATTTCAAGCGCCGAAGAAGAACGGGATCAGAAAACAAATAGTACCCGGTCAGTCTCAATCAACGCCATTCTAATGCTATGACCGTAGTTAAGACGCCCCAAGTAGGAGATCTCTCCAACGCCCTGACAAACACACGCTCATACCGTCGAGCCAAGACGAGAAAGATGACAGTGTTCACCCTCGAGAAGTAAAATTTCACTTTGATTTCTTCGATTGTTCTCGTTCTTTACGGCTTTGCGAGTCCCTCCAAAAGACTTGAAAATCATTCTCGGCGGCAAAGAGTGATTGAGATATGTTGGTATCATTGGGTAACACCATACTAATTTTCCAACGACCTCGCGTTAGTACGTGGCATCTCGTGCATTTCAGCGGCGAGACGCGGTTTGTCTGACCGTCTTGTGAACTTGATGATATCGCCACGTCTGTCGTTGAGAAACAAGATCAATTCGCCCATTCACTTCATGACACCACGCAGGCTTTGAAGTGAAAAATGAAAAGCGGTGATACTCACATTGGATTTGTATAGTCGGAAGGAAGCTAGAGAACCCAAGCCATCCTGTGGGTTTGTCCCCAAAAATGTTGTTTTCGACATGTCTTCTTCACCCTGTCGTCTTGTCCTTAGTAGCGTAGTTTCCGGCATGCCTGTTCTCAGCCCTCGCCAGCTTCTTAGCCTCTTTTCGCGCCGCCCTCTCTTTCTCAAAAGCACCCCTCTCCCTGTCCACAACCTCCTGCATCCTCACTGCCATAGCAGCATTCTTCCTCCCCTCCTCCCTGATCTTATACTCCACCTCATCCTTCGCGATCTGTAATTCCTCAGCCCACGTCGGCTCCGAGCGCCGCCTCACTCGCCTCGCATCATCTTTGGCATCCGCGTCGATCTGCTTCTCCAGAATCTCGTCCCAGAGATCCTCGTACTGCGCGAACTCGAATTGTTCCTCGAGCCAGTGGCGGCGATCGTGGCGGCGCTGTCGTTGCTTTATGCGATGGTTGATGAAGCCGGATAGGTTGGGCGGTTGGGGCTTTTTGATGCGTAGGACAGGGATCTTGTTCGCTGAGAAGAGGACGGGGATGTGGCGCTTGCCGGAGAGCTCTTTTAGAGGGTGCGGGCGCGAGAGGAGTTCTCTGGTGGGTTTGAAGGCTGGTGCAGATGGTGCGGCGAAGTTCTCCTCACCATTACTCTCGTTCAATGTTTTCTTCTTCCTACTTTTTGGTAGCGTAGGTTTTGGAGGAGCAGCCTTTACTTTATCCGGAGCCTTGCTGATCAGCTCAGCGATGTACGAAGTGCTCTTCTCATCACCGGCTACAGAAGCGTCCAGGTGCTCGATGGCTTCATAGCCGGCTTGGAAGGCCAGTCTCAGCCGCTGATAGCTGTGCAGGTGGATGGTCTGCTTGCAGCGGTTGCGCACGACGTTTTGTAGTTGTGTCTTGGACTCGACGGGTAGAGGTGCGGCGCGTGATTGTCGGAGGAGAGTGCGATACAGGGCGATGGCGCTGATGCGGTGGGCGCTCACATGGCGGGGGACGAGGAAGGGCGGCATGTACTGCTGCTACCTTGCCATGAATGTGTTGTTGGATGAGAAATCCGGTCGATGGTGTTGTTGAAGACTTAAGACGTTTTGGTTTGGAGATGGTAAGAGGGAAGGAAAGGTACGATGGTCTTGGCGTACCTATCAAGGTGTTTTAAACATTGCAAACTACTGTAGGAATCAGCGATAGACGTTGATTTGAACATTTGTCTTGTATAAGGAGTGCCATATGTACAAAGATGTCATGGCCCATAACAGTGCGTGTAAATTCAGTATTTCTGTGACTACTTGTGCTCGATGCTGAACTTCTCGAGACCTGGATATCGCCCATAACTACCTGCCATCATGATCGCAACATGTTTGATCACTCGTCAAAGATGAACGCGCTCACTACGTCGCCCTCCTTGTACCCAAGCTCCTCAAGCGTCTTCGTCTCTGACCATACCCGGCCCAAATACATCAATCGCATCTTTCTCATCCCGATCCTTTCCTGAACAGCAGAACATATTGCTCCCGCTGTCTGGCGCATGCCAATCTGTAATGTGACATCCGTAGATCGATCGCTCAATCTCACCTTTAGCGAGACCAAATCCCCTACATCCCCAGCCCTACCCTTGCCTTTCTCGCCCAAATCCTCCTTCTCGGGCTCGTCCTCGACGACATCGTCCGGATCCGCGACCACCCAACCAGGTATGTCGTAGCCCACACCCCTCTCGTCAAACACACCTCCCGTCCTCTTCGCCCGACCTCGACTACGCGGTTCGCTCCCAGTCGCAACCTTCCCATCCGGTACGTTAAGTCCCACAGCGTCGATAATCCCTTGCGCCTGTGCGATATCGCCGCGACGCAAACATTCGCACACTAATCGCAGCGCATTCCATACTTCTGTGCTGCCCGTCACGCGGGTGTCGAAGAAGGCTTCGCGCTCTGTTTCCAGCCGGCCTCGAGTCCAGGGCTCGACTTTGCCTGCGGGCGACTCTGGGCTGGTGGGTACTGATGATGGTGGTTGGACGGGCGCATTAGGGCGGACGGGCGAGTGCGATGAGGCTCGCCGTGATGTTGGGTGTGAAAAAGAGGTTGCCGACTGATTTATGGCGGCGCGAGAAGAGTCGGCTGGCAGGAGCGTATTGCTATTTGCGGGTTGTCGGTCGGTGGCTTCATTTTGAGAGGGCGAGTTCGTGGATGAAATGCAGCAGCCCTGCAGAGTGAGAATTAGACTCGAGCATAAGGAAATACTTGTGTTGATAAGTAGGTATGTACCTACCATGAGATGAGATCAGCGTCGCGAATGCGCCTCGCGATCGCGTGGCCTCGCGAATTTTTAATTAGTATGTAGAATCAAGTGCTGGTTTCGCTCTGCTCACGACTGTGGATGAGGCGGTTAACGAGCGATGTATTAGTCTGGGCACATGGGAAAGGTTATTGTAATATTGTGGCGGAGTAGCAACCGCAGACTCGGCAGCAACAATGATGCAGTACAGTAATTATCCTCGCAAAGAGGTCCCCTTGGTCTGCACTGGTCTAGCCCTTTGCGAAAAGGCGAAAGGCGCAGCTTCTTCGGCCCTGGGCGGCATGAAAAGCACTTGACTGAGAGCGGCATGTGATGACAGATGGATTAAGGGCGTCCATGTCCAAGTCCTTGCGCCCAAGTCGATTTCTGCCTGAGGCTGCTTATCTTATCTCTTATCCGACCCTTGGACGCGCCTGCACGCGAAGTCGCGTCGTCCTCCTCCAGCCTTCATTCGAGTCTCGTCTCATCGGTGTTCAGCCCACTAGAAAGACAGCACCCACCGTCATCTGCCTCACTCAACACCACATGCCATCCAATCTCACCATTTATACCGCATCGTAATCACGATCGTAATCCGGACTCTTCACCAAGCCAATGTCTTCCCGCACCAAAGGCTTCTTCGAGCAGGAGCAACGGAGCAAGGTAGGCGATGCGCATCGTCCAATACACTCGATTACCTGACCTCCTGCTGACATTCCCATAGCCAAGACCCGGCAACTGGCACAGGAACCAGAGCAGAACAACATTGGGCGACACTACCAACGTCACCGCGCCACCCAAGCCTCCAGTTCCCGCGACGTCCCAAGTAAAATCCAAGTTGAAGGCCTTTCAATTCGTCGCCGGGCAACCCGAGGTGTCGCGCACAAACCAAGAGGGAAAAGAGAACGAGAAGAAGGCCGGCCCGGTGGAGCGCACCGTCGATCCACACAATGCCACATCAAGCTCAGCGCCACTTCACCCGGGAAAACCTGGTTCAGCATCCGACATGCCCGATTCAGCAGCGAAAACACCACAGCTGACTCACGCAAATACTTTTCCATCGACACCCGGTGCACGTCTGTCCCTAGAAGACCTCATCGGAAACGTAGACGAGACGAGAGAGCCTGAGCCCAGAGAAGAATCCCCAGAAGAACACATTGGCTGGATACCGAACAGCTCATCAACACAGCTCACACCCAATCGCAAGCGAAAGAGAGCCAGATCGTCTTCACCTTCATGCCCAAACACATCATCACAACGAGCAGAGGCGTCGGCATTCTTTGCAGGAAGCGCAGAAAAACGAACACCGGAAGCGGACCCTGCAGCAGACTTGTGGCAGCGATATGGAATCAGCAAAGACAGCGGCAATGCTATGAAGTTACCCGAACTCAACAGCATCTTATTCCCGGGATCGCCGCGTCCGTTTGAGACGCCTGTAAAAGGATCTGGATTACGACGATGGGCCAGCACCGGCAACGATTGGCCTAGCAGTAAGAGGAAGAAACAAAGATCAAACGCAAGCGCAAAGGTCGATGTCTGGCAGAACGGGCAAGCAGAGTCGGGTGGCCGAAGCAAGGTCGCGGCAATGGTGGAGAAGATACAGGAATCACTGGCGACACAGAGGCTCGCATTACCAGCCATCTCTGGAGATGAGCCTGCCAGTTCAGATCCGTTGCCTGATACGGGTAGTAAGATCTCAGAAGTACAGCAGATCACAACTCGGCCGGAGCCAGAGTCGACGACGATCGATGCAAAACCCTTCCAGCGGATGGGACCCCCAAGTGCTCGCCCCCAAGGTGGAGCACGAAATCAGACGAGCGCTTCAACAAGCGGCAAGGATGAACTTCAGCGAGAGATTATAGGCTCGCATGGCCAGGACACCGGTACTGTCATGCCTGCTCCGTTGCACCTTCAGAGTAAAGCACCTCTTCCTGCTTTTCGACGACCATCGATTCGCAGGTCATCCATCCAGGAACCACCCAAAACCGTGCCTGCACCTTCGACAGTCGCAGCAAATTTACCAGTCGTGGCGGAAGATTTCGATGAATTCGGCGACGACATGGAGTTTTCTACCGAGGATCTCGATGAATTGTTATCGCAGCCTTTGCAGAACAGGCGATTGCATGAGATCCCTGAACACCCCAACCCGCCCCCACAACAACAACAACAACAACAACAACAACAAAGTCTTCCAGTTCAGCAGACTGTAGCCAGCGAGCTGATCGACTTGGCTGATGATGATTTCGATGATGATGAATTTGCATGCGATGACTTGGACGAAACCAGTTTTATGGAGGCAGAGTTGCAGGCAACTCAATCTTTCAGGGCAAGTCGACCGTTCTCCAAATAGCGGAATATATAGCTTATAAATTTGTAGCCATCATCACAAAGAACATCCAAGCAAGCGCATTCCTCGCGCTCGCCCAACTCCAAGATTGATTCGTCTGCAGTACATAGAAGACTATCTGGACAGCACTACCGACGCTTCGTTGTCCAGCAAACGATGGAAGGAGAGTATGCAAACAATGGAGGCCGATACTGCCCTGAGAAGGTATGCGACATATTGCTTTACTTATATCGAGCCGCTAAAGCTGACGCGTTACAGGTTCTGGTAGCCAAAGAAGAGCGGACAGGATCACATGTCTCCATCACACTGAGAGACTCGTGGGCTGATACCACACTTACGAAGGGACATGTGATTCATGTGTCACATCTACCAGGTCGACTCGAGAAAAGTGAATTTTTCCAGTCACAACAGCTCGAACTCAATGATGGCGAATCGAGCGCTTTCCTGGTCGTGCACCCAGATCACATGCTATCGGCTACGACCGTCGCGGATTCCTTCGATTGCACTCGCAAGGCTGTGCTGCAGGACCGGATTAAGGCTACTGGCGAGTCGAGTAAGGCCATGATTTACGGTAAGATCTTGCACGAGATTTTTCAGCAAGCCCTGAGTGGGAATAAATGGGACAACGTGTTCCTCGCTGAGCTGGTCGACAAAACTGTCCAGGCGCATGTTGAGGGCTTGTGGGAGCTCGGAATGCAAGATGCTGTCCTCGCGACTGAAGAGATCAAGGCTAAGATGGGCGAACTCGCGGCCTGGGCTAAAGTCTTTGTCTCGTCTGAGCCGTCCAACTCTTCTCTCGTCGATGACAGAAATGGAGAAAAAGTCTGGATGTCGGTCAGCAAGGTCATCGCCATTGAAGAGCACGTCTGGTCACCACAGTACGGGCTGAAAGGTAACATCGACGCGACCATTCAAGCTTCGTTGCGAGATGATCCGAGGAAGCCACTCAAACAGCTCGTCACTCCTTTCGAAGTCAAGACTGGACGGACAACGCAATCGCCCGCACACCGTGCTCAAACAGCCCTGTACACTCTTCTGCTTTCCGACCGTTACGACGTGACCGTCAAAGCAGGGATTTTGTACTATCTCGAAAGCTCCAACATGACAAGGATCGCTCCTCCAGTCAATGAGATTCGCCAGATGGTGCAAGAGAGGAACCGGCTGGCAAGCTACATCTTCAAGGCGAAGTATCCAACCAAGTCTGAGACTCGCGAGGTTGAAGAGCCGGCTCACTCGCAGGAGTCTGAGCTCTCTGGCCTTCCACCTCTGCTCCGCAGCGCCTTCAAATGCGGCAGGTGCTATGCGCAGCAGTCTTGCTTCACGTACCACGCACTCGTCGAAGATGGCACGGCAGAATCAGCAGGAATGGTTGATGATGGCAAGAAGAACCACGCACTTGTCTGGCAAGAGGCCGTTGGTCATCTGTTGGACTCGAGCGACAAAAACAAAGCAAAGGCGTTACGCAGCTGGTTCAGCAAGTGGGACCGTCTTCTCACGTTCGAGGAGAGCGAATCTAGCCGCTTTCGCAAGGAGCTTTGGACGATGGCATCTTCCGAGCGCGAAGAGTCTGGTCGTTGCTTCGGCATGCTAGTGATTGCACAGGATCTCACTTCCACTGCCACCGCAGTTTCCTCAATCGTCGTGGACGGCATTGAGGGCAGTGGTGGCAAGATCAACCGTTTCACATACGTTCTTGGTCATGCACAGAGCGGAAGCGCGCAATCAGGCGCTTCATTCGCAGAAGGCAGCCAGCTCACAATTGGAGAGCCTATCGTGGTATCATCTGAGCAAGGCCAGTGGGCGTTGGCGAACGGCTACGTGATTGCTACATCGAAGCGCAACATCACGGTTGCCGTGGATCGCAAGCTTGGAGACGCTCGTCAGAAGCTCAGCAACTTTGACGCCGACCACAATCAAGCTTTCAAAGGAGTCATGAACACTGACAACCGCAGCCGCAAAGCCGAAGTCGCTGATGCATCGCCGCAGCTCTACAGAGTCGACAAGGACGAATTCTCAAATGGTCTCGCATTGATTCGCAACAAGCTTGTCACGCTCATGTCTTCTCATCCAATCCACACCAAACTGAGAAACCAAATCGTCTTTGACGCGCCACCGAAGTTCGCGAGCTCTACTCTGCCGACTTTGCAGCCCTCTCAGCTCGGCCAGATGAACGACGACCAACAAGCTGCTGTTAGCAAGGTGTTGGCCGCTCAAGACTATGCCCTCATCCTCGGCATGCCTGGAACTGGCAAGACCACGACAATCGCCCACGTCATCCGCGCGCTACTTGCCGAGAACAAGACAATCCTCCTAACCTCTTTCACCCACACCGCCGTCGACAACATCCTTCTGAAAATCCGCGACGTCGCGCCGGAGGGTAGCATCCTCCGCCTCGGCGTCCCAGCAAAAATCAACCCCGAAGTCCAGACTTTCTGCCAACTCGCGGCTACTCCCAGGCATTCAATCGGCGAGATTGATGAAACGTACATGGGCTGCCAGATTGTCGCTACGACATGCATGGGAACAAACCACGCGCTCTTCCAACGCCGGGCATTCGACGTGTGCATCGTGGACGAGGCTTCGCAGATCACATTGCCTACTTCCCTTGGCCCGTTGCTACACGCCAGGAAATTCGTGCTTGTCGGTGACCACTTCCAGCTCCCGCCTCTTGTGCAGAACCGCGATGCGCTGGAAGGTGGTCTGGACATCAGTCTGTTTAAGCAGCTGAGCGAACGCTTCCCCGAAGCAGTCGCGACGCTAGGCCGGCAGTACAGGATGTGTGAGGACATCATGAGTCTCTCCAACGAGCTTATCTACAGCGGCCAGCTTAAATGCGGGACCGAGTCTGTTGCGAATCGCACTCTGAAGCTTGCAAATGAATCCGGCCTGGAGGTCTTCCACCGACAGCAACAACAAGGCTGCGGTTCTTACGGCCCCTCTTGTTGGCTCAACCGTCTTACAAACCCGCAAAATAAAGTCGTCTTCGCCAATATCGATCCCATTGGCCCGGATGCTTTGGAGACACTAACATCCGGCAAGAACATCACGAACGCCACCGAAGCGGCTCTCACAGCTCAGACTGTCAGTTCGCTCCTCGCCCTCGGCGTCCCAGGTCGTGAGATCGGTGTCATAACCCTCTACCGCTCGCAACTGGCGCTGCTCAGGAACCTCTTCCGAGCCGCAGGCATCAGCCCGGAGGTCGAAATCGACTCCGCCGACCGCTTCCAAGGCCGCGATAAAGAATGCATCATCCTCTCGATGGTGCGCTCTAACGAGGCTGGAATCGTGGGCGATCTGCTCAAAGATTGGCGGAGAGTGAACGTGGCTTTCACCCGCGCTAGATCCAAGCTCGTCGTCCTCGGAAGCCGCCGCACGCTGAGCAACAATGAACTGCTGGCAAAGTTCATGGCGCTCGTGGATGGGAATGGATGGAGTGTAGACCTTCCGAAGGGAGCAGATGAGTTGCACGCTTTTGCTTTTGCTTCGACGCAGTCGGCTGCTGTTGTGGCTGTCGCTGAAGCTGCGAGCGCGAAGAAGCCTTCGCCGAAGGGAAAGAGAGAGTCGACACTTTCGCAACAGCTGCTCCAGAGTTCTACTAATAATGTGAAGAGGAAACGAAGCAGTAGCAGTACTAGTAGTGCAGCGACAAAAGTGCTTCAGGAATCGGAGTCTGCGGGTAACAGGCACATGGCGAAGAGCGGCGATGGTAAAGCCAAGAAACCTGGCAGGACCATCACGGGCAGCGGCGCATCATCTGGACGTCCGGCTATGAAGGCCAAGCAGGCCAAACTCAGACAGCAGGTCGCTATGGACATCTTTGAAGATATGGACTTCGATTTTGAGGGTTGAATTGGATGATGATTGATGGATAGCATTGGATAGGAATAGAGAAGACTCCATAGGGTGGAATAGGATATCGGAGCTTCGATTGCGAGGTTTGTAGGATGATAATGAGTTGTCAAGACATGCATGTCATCTAGACAGTGTCTATATTCATTTTGTTGTTATCAAATCTCGTATTTAATTCTACAAAGATAGAGGATAGGTAGGTACGTGTATCTACATGTTAGGTACTGTAGTGAGAAGAAGTCCACCTCTTAGCGCCGCGCTAGCAAACCTTCTTGAGCGTTTTCGAACATGACTCTAGACTCTTGAAGAGATACCTACATGTACATACAACCACGTGCCGTATTTCCACGAAAAGCTGAACGTAATACGCCGTACCGAACTCTGTCGAATTCCCTTCACGTCTGACGGGCAGCGAGATGGAATACCTCATCCGCTTCGTGCAACAGCACGAACCTTTCCGCAAACCTGAAATCGATGCGCTGGCAGAATTGTACAAAATCAAACTTCGATGGATCTCTTACTCCGATGCTGTAGGTGACTTCCCCTGTAGTCGAAATTGAAAAGTCGGCCTGGAAGCAAAGGTCGGTGAAAGCCCTTGCCCTCGTTTGTCTACGCAGCCCTCCACTGCCATCGCCCTCACCACGTGTGCATCGCAGAAAAGATCCATCCTGACGAATGAATCAACATAGACACCCTTTGCAATCGTCGCCTTCGACGGCTTGGAAGATGCCACGCAAGCAGCCACAGATCTCGTTTCGCGTTCCATCCTGGTCCAGAAGATCTACGAACTATGGGGCAGCGGCGTCGACTATGACACCCTGCACGCAGACATAAGGGCTCGCAGCGAGCACCTCTGGCCTGCTTATCAGGCTGCTACGTTCCGTTTCGAGTTTGATCTGTTCCGCGGGACGCATTCGAACGAGGAGAAGCGGCGGCTGATCGAATCGTTTGCCTTTATGGAATTCACGGGCAAGATTGTTATGTCAAAGCCTGAGAACCAATTCATTGTTTTCGAAGACTACGAGCTTGATGCTGCTAAGCCGCATCTCCTTCACTTTGGCAGAGAAGTGGCCGAAGGTGGCAGGCGGGCGGTGAACAAGTACAATGTCAAGAAGAGGCATTACATCGCAACGACGTCCATGGATGCCGAGCTATCTCTGGTCACGGCCAACATGGCCCTCTCAGCCCCTGGAACTCTGGCCTACGATCCGTTCATGGGAACCGGTTCTTTCCCCGTCTCATGTGCACACTTCGGCGCAGCCGTCTTTGGCAGCGACCTGGACGGCCGCAGCATCCGGGGCAAAAAGGGCCGTAACGTCGCCAGCAACTTCGAACAATACGGCACCTCGGACCTCTACCTTGGCGGTGTGACAGCAGACCTAACAAACTCCCCCGTGCTTGGGGGGCGCATATTAGACGCCATCGTCTGCGACCCTCCATACGGAGTCAGAGAGGGCCTCAAAGTGCTCGGCCACGTCAAAGAGCGCCTGAAATATGAAGTCATCCTGGACAACGGCATCGCCGCCCATCTCCAGGCCGACTACGTGCCGCCCAAGAAGCCGTACAGTTTCGTGCGCATGCTGGACGATATTCTGGATTTCAGCGCGATAAGACTCGTCGATGGCGGGCGGTTGTGCATGTGGATGCCTGTGGCGGGTGCTAGAGAAGACCCTGACGCCGCCGCGGAAGACTTGGAACAGCAGGCGAAGGAAGATCCTCCTGAGGCGGAAGAGTACGCGATTCCGCAACACCCGGCTCTGGCGCTGGTTGCGGAGAGCAAACAGCACTTCAACAAATGTATGTAGGAGAAGAAGCGCGCGGTGACTTCCATGCGGGATCTGAATGCTAACGAAGTGCAAACCCAGGGTCCCGTCGCCTCATCACTTACAAGCGCCTAAGCGATGTCGAGATCTCGGAAGACGCTCTCGCAGCGTATGCCGTGCAGCGGTTACAGCTCCAAGAGACTCACAGGACGGGGAACTCGGCTACTGCCAATGAACTGAACGATTTCAGGAAGAAGGTACGAACATGCGTGATCGCTGTAATCTTTGGCACAATGCTAACGTAGATGAATTCAATCACAGTACTTCGAAGGCTTTAGGACGCCGTAATCTTGAAGTAGAGAGAATGATATCGCGCCCTGCACCATCGCGATCCACGTTGTATCCGAGTAGCTGTGGTGCGAAAAGGCGAGAAATTTCAAAAAAGGAGATCTCTTCGGCATACTTCGATCCATACAGCAGACAGGCTGGGTCCAGCAACACCGAATCGTCGCCGCCGAAGTCTCTGAAGGTCAAGCCAGGCTGTGTTGCGAGGGCGATGTGCTCTCGAATCCGAACAAGTCTTCACACGGAAGCATGCACAAGCATACTTTAGGCGAGTCTGTCAGGCATCACGATCGCGCACAAGGACTTGGTGCAGGTCACGGGAAAGAACTGGGATCCGAGAAGACACTTTGACAAGCCGAGCCAAACCAAGAAACGAATTTGAAGGAGATGGTTCAAGGGAGTGCAATGGCCCGGCGACAAGAAGTCAAGTACTTCTCATCATACTTTTCCTATAGAGGGGTATTACTGCATTTAGAGATCCAAGTCTCTCACGTGGAGTTCCTGATCGGCATGTCAAGCTTTCATCCACTTTCTTCTTCTTCTTCTTCTTCTCCTTCATCATCATCTTCTTTGTTATTCCACAATTCCCGACAGAGAAAAGAACGAGCCAAGCGCCTAAATAAGCCAAGAGCAACACGGTATCGTAGCACATCATATCGTATCATAGCATAGCATCGTATACATCAAACCCTCACCAGCTGTCTCATTCCCTAACCCCTCCCCACCTCCGCCATCCCCTCCGTCCCACCAACCCCGAACTCTGCTCCCTGCACATCATGGTCCAGCAAAATCTGCTGGTTCCAATCTCCCAACCCTTCCATCATCTGGTTCCAGTCCACATCGCTCATGTTCATGATGTCTGCGCCTGGGCCGCCGGGGGTCAGGCCCGTGCCGCCACCGCTCATTTCCCAGATTTGGGATTGGGTGTACTCTAGATTTTGTTGTTGCTGTGAGGTGTCGAAGGAAGTGGCGGCGGCGGCGAGGTAGGTTGTGTCGAAGTTGTTGGTTGTGGCGGTGAAGGATGGGTCATTGGGGTTGAAGAATTGGGGGTTGTGGGTGGCGTTGTTGTTGCTGTTGTCGGTGTGGGGATTGTAGTATTGTGGGTTTTGAGGGGTCTGGTGCGGTAGCTGCTGTTGATGTGATTGTGATTGCGATTTGTTTTGTGCGTTGGGAGGGGAGTAGGCTGTGTTGGAGGCGTGGGAGGAGATGTTGTTCTGTTGCGAGTTGGGGGTGTGTTGGCCGCCTCCTCCACCACTGCCACTGCCGTCAGGGCTGGTGTCCATATCTTGGGTTAAGTTGGCGGGACTTCGGTACGTGTTCGAATCGTTGACCGTGTGCAAGGAGCCTGGAGTCCTCTGTTCTCGCGTCGCAATGTCGAATTGATTACGGTCGTTTGGCGTAAACCCGGAGAAAGACGAGTCGGAAGTCGATTGGTTACTGAACTCGTAGGGATTGGCGACTCCAGCTGTCACTGGTATGAGTGGTACATGCGTTGAATCGGGGTTGTTGTAGACCGCAAGACCCGTGTCTCCATAGGCAGGGTTCCTGCGTACAGTTGCCGGATCGGACGCGCTTAATCCCATTGTTGCGCAGCCCTGTGTTCTGTTCGCGGTATTGGGTGGTTTGGGCATGGATTGACGGAGCATACGGGCGTCTTCCAGGCCAGCGGCTTCGAGATCGACATCCAGTTGTACCAAGAATGATTCTGTAAGCCTGTTCCTGCGCTTGATTGCATGCATTGCTGACAGCAGAAACTGCAGCGAGGTCCGTACCTGGTTGTCTTTTGGCCGTGACTTGAGGTACTGGACGAAAACTCTGGCCGCCACGTATAAGCAGAAAGAAATAAAAGGGTTCATAGCGGAAAGATCGAGATGGCTGATGGTCCTCATGATACTCGCGATCTCCGCTGCAGCAGTGATGCATCTGACTTTACTCTCGGCTGACAGTCTCGCGGGCATGCGATTTTTGTCCGCCTTGAAGATCGCTGCTTGGTGCAGGCATATCGTCGATGTGTGGATGTTCATGTTCAAAAACACCACGTTGGCATTGTTCAAGCCGCTTGGCAGACGCAACTCGTCTGGCAGTGCAAGAGCAGTATGTGATAAGATGTTGTCCATACTGCGGTGTCGTTTCCAGAAGTCGCCGTTCAGGTCACCGTCCCTGTCGTCTGGTCCAGGCCGGTGAAGATGGGTCAAGTTGCGGCCAAACAATGAGGCCATCAAGATGACACCGCCATAACTGGAGAGTGTGTGCGCGCCAGAGGGTTCTAAAGATTCACTCAGTGGCACGGTCTTTTGAGGTTTGCCCGTCTCGAATGAGATCTCATCAACGGGCATATTGGTCAGGATATCTCTTTCCTCGATCGCCATGGGCCAGCCAGTACCGATGCTCGAATATCGATCGACGCAAAAACTCATCCAGAATGTGCGCCGGCGCTCTTCTCGCTCAGTGCCGTCTCTGGGAGGTGGCAGACACTGCTTCACATCGAGTGCGCTTCCATCCAGTCGGTGCAGGCCCATCATGAGCGTCATTCTACTGGCTCGTCCGGAAGACATCCAGGCGCGTGGGAAGAACATCATCTTGAACTCATAGGTAGCGAGGAGGATCCAAGTTTGCGCATGCGCGATGGTGACCATGCTCTCGCCGTGGCCGCGCATCTCGTCTTGCTGAATATACTTCCGCGCTCTCTGGTAGAAATGCTCTTGCAAGCCCTCGTACTTGTCCGTTAATGCTGCCGCGTTCGCCCACATAGCGTATCTAAGACATATGGGAGGCCTGGCGTGTGGTGCGAGGTGCATAGCCGCATAAAACCTAGGCCTGTGCATCATGGGAACGGACGGATGGATCTTGTCAAAGAAGGCTTGTGTGAGTTCATCGATCGCATCTTGAGGCGGAAGTGGCTCGTCCAGACCCAGACCGATCATCTCCCACGGAAACTGCTCTTCCTGCGGCACGTTCAGACCACCATTGCTGGTGGCATTTAACGCCGCGTGTGGGAATTGTGCTTGCACAGGCCCATCGTGCTGGTTCAGCGCGCGTTCGATGTGAGGCATCACGTCTACATTGCTGGCGCCAATCACAATGTCACCACCCAATTCTTGAGTCAAAGCATCCCGTTGCAGTGTACTCTTCGCCAGTCCGTTGTTCTTGTCCGCCTGCTTAGACGCATTTTGCTCGCCCGGGGACTCATCATTCCCTTTCAGCAACGTCTCGACCTGTGCGAGACGTGCTTCCAATGCTTTGACGTATCCTCTCTTGGGTCCGCTCTTTCGCCTGACTTCATCGTAGGAGCAGTCATGTTGGAGCCGGACGCAGGTGCTGCATGCAGGTTTCGTTCCGTCGCACTTGAGCTTCCTCTTCCTACACAGGACACATGCTATGCGTTTCGACGGCTTCGGTACCTGGTTGCTGTCGTCTTGTCCAGCACCGGGCTGTGGCCGGTCGGCTTCATCAGTCAGCCGCGCAGGCTGCCGCGAGAGATCGTTGAAGTAGTCGTCTTCGGGCGATTCGTCCGGCGAACGCACCATGTTGTCGCGGCGAGTCGATGTATATTAACAGAAGTTGGTAGTATTACCTCTCACATCAGGAGCATATCCAGATCTCGAAAGGACGCATAGGCAACCTCTCTTTGTCCTCGTACTGTAGAGTGCCGGGCCAGATTGAGTTTAGCGAAGGATGCGGTCTAGCCAGAGAGTTAGTTTAGCGAGCCGTGTGAACAGCGTTGCCTATCCGCGACCATGATGGCACTACTGCACTACTACTGTACAGGTAGTAGTATGCAGTACTTGTGACTTTGTAAATTCCACTCGCAATTCGCTCAGTCAGTATGTAATCCCAGTGTAGTCAGCATCGAGTTCTCGGATTCGTCGCATTCGGACCCGCACCATGTCGGCCAGCCACAATCTGCACGCACTTCACGCCGGCTAATGTTATCTTAGCTTGAGCTTCACCGTTGCACTTTTGCCGATCTCTTATCTTGCATAAGCATTGCGCATGTTGGAGTCGACGCCGTGACAATCGTGCCTTGCCAAAGACATTAAATGATGAGGAGTGGTCAGAGGATATATCACCGAAAGACAGATATGGCCTGGTCTCTATCTTGACTCCACATTCTTGTTATTCCAAACGGATCTGTCAATGTATTCATTCGGACATGGTCTGATGTGTCAAAAAGTTGAAACCTCCCTCGTGTCGGAGCTGCAATTTTTGTTGTTCCAGTGTTATTCGACATCATGCCATCATTCAATCCAACCCTGAATGATGAAATGACGGTGCTGCCTCGTACTCCGAGACCCGGATAAAGTGAAGCCATCAGGGAACCAAAGCATAGGGTCCAAACGGTATACTAATCTCCAAGTCAGACATGATCTCATAGGGTTAGGGTTACAGCCGTAGCTTCGTCGCGATGGGTTCGTCCGACGAGACATGTCGAGACTCGTCGCACTCGACGACACGAGACATCTCGGGAGCCATGGCAATATTCCGTCTTGATCGAGAGCGGTGAGGTACTGGGAAAGCCGAGTAAATATAGTTGTACATCTACATGTAGGTATTCCTTGATATTGTACATTGCTCGTAGCAGGCTTTGCCGAGCGAATCCCACAAAAATGTCGCGTGGATTAGTTGGTGCTCCTGCGCTTGCCCTGGTTGCGCACTCTCTCCTGCACAACATGCTTGTTGGGGTTGCGCTTTTGGCGAGTCTTGTAACCACCCTTGGCCTGTAGGAGATGATAATTAGTGAAATTGACTTCAACAGCAAGACGTAAAGAGTAATACATACCGGTGTTCCCCAGATGGAAACGGGGTTCACGTTACCCTTGCTCTTACCTCTACCACCACCGTGGGCGTGGTCTGCGGCGTTCATGGCCAGACCACGGACAGTCGGCCTGATGTTGAGAAGTCTGCTACGACCAGCCTTACCCAACTGCCTGAATTGCCAATGAGGGTTGCTGGCCACACCGATGGTAGCGCAAGCCTCCGCACTGACTCTGCGGACTTCACCACTCTGAAGCCTCACTGTGACGTCCCTGATCGTGTTGCCGACCTCGTTCTTCGCGATGACTGTGGCATGCGTACCAGCGCTACGGCAGAACACCGCACCCTTGTTCGTCGTGCTGCCAACATTGTACACCTGAGTTCCCATGGGCACCATCTTGATCGGCAAGCAGTTTCCGCGGAAAGCGGTCTTTGCCGCCAGCATACCAGGATCCACCACACCGCCCATGCTCTCCAGCAGCGATCTGGGAATACCAGCGCGGAAAGACTCAATGGTATCACCCGCGCGCATGCCTTCCGCAGCAATGATGTAGCTCTTCCTCTGCGAGCTCACATTCTCCACCAACGCAAGATGGGCCGAACGATTGGGATCATACTCGATGCGCTCCACAATGTGCTTTCCGGGCTCATCACGCTTGAAGTCCACCGTCCTGATTCTGCGCCTCACACCACCACCTCTGTGCCTCATCGTGATACGTCCAGTGTTGTTGCGACCACCCTTTCCGTGGCCTACTTTGGCGAAAGTGAGTTTGGCATACGGCTTGCCCTTCCAGAGATGGTCGTTGATGGGGCGCTTCAAGTGACGTACACCGGGTGTCCTGGGCTTGTACGTTTGCATCTGGAAGGCTCCCGCGACCCTGCGCGTGGGCGGCGCGGAGGTTGTGGTAGTGGCTGTGGCATCTTTGGTGGCGACGGTGGCCTGCAGAGGCTGTTCCTGTCTCGAGGCGTATCGGCGGGTCACGGACGAGAAGAGGCTGCGGTAGGAATTGCAGATGGGCCGTATCCGGGGCTGCAACATGGCTGTGGTGTGTGCGAAGATCAAAGTGATCTCCGGGGTGTTGCGCGAGAGTGGTGGAAAGGGTGTGCAGTTTGCAACGGCGATGCCCTACTCGTAGCTCATCTTCCAGCCGGTCGTCAATGCAGGAGGAAAGTTGTCAGGCAACAACGGTTTCGGCCTCAGGCGTTCAAGTGAAGGGTCACGTGGCGTTTCCTACAATCCGTTTCCCCTCGCAACGAACTAGCGAAGGAACGCAGAGTTAGTCTGCCGCAGAATGGAAAAGGAGAAGAAGGGTTATTACTGCTGTATGATCTGAGTAATGTCCATATAGTGCTTGCAGTAGTGATATCGCAATAGTAGACCAAGAATACATGTAGCAGTAGTTCAACGAGTGTTGCTCTCGACATCCAAATCGTCCAATCTCGCACGTTCATTAAACCGTGTCCGATCGACCCCATTTCCCAGCCTCCCTCCTCCTTGCAGTGCATTCGCGACACGAAAAGGCACAGTCCCCACCCGCAACCCGAGAATCCCGCCTTGCCGCTGTGTGACGTGAGCGACGGAGCTTTGTTGCTGCTGCCACTAGCGCCTCCAAAACAGAAAGCGAGACGACGCGACTGCCTCACGCCAAGCCTACGCCGAACCTCTCTCAAAAGGCCAGCCCGGCTTCATACACTTCACAACAACACATTCGCGCCCACCCTCTCCATCCCGCCACCCAGGTCCCGCCACGACCTCTAATCCACCCTCTGCGCCTCTGCACCCTCGACCGCCTGGCCTGCGATTTTTACGCGCCGCATCCATCGAACGGCATCCCTCGCGAGCAGCCGCAGCACGTGTCTGTTGATGTTATCGACTCTACACCACCAACATACCCTCTACACCACCTCGAGCCGGGCTCGCACGACCACCTGACCAGCTGCACATCACTCCGCCAGCTTCAGTGAGTCGCCAATCCCCCTTCAATTGCGCGATTCAGCACATGAAAACAGAGCTGATCCGTGCGCTTGACAGACAAAAACAAGACTTCCATATACCCAACCCATCGCACCTAACGCGAACCCATCACATCCACAATGCCTCCCGTATGTATCGCCACGCCTCCCCGCTGCTGGGAGACCTTGCTATCGCGTAAAATGTCCAAGTTGACGCGTATTGACGTGTCATACAGAGAGTTGCTGCCCGCCGGGCTGTCACCGACGAGAACGCAGAGAATGCACCAGTCGCGCGTATGACGCGTGCCAAAGCTGCTTCGCTCGAGAACAACGCCGCTGGAAACCCGCCCACAAAGGCCGCCGTCACCAAGCGTACCACTACAGCACCAACCAAGCGTGCCGCCCTTGGGGACAAGAGCAACCTCGCGAGGAACGACCCGGTCGAGACCGCAGACGCGAAAAAGGGTGGACTGAGCAAGACTGCGCTCGCATCGAAGACCGCGAAGCCTACTGGCGTGCAAAAGCCCGCTGCGCGTGCCACCACCACTCGGACTGCTCTCGGCTCTAGGCCTACCAACCCCACCTCGTCGGAACTGAAGAGACCTGCTAGCGGCTCTGGTGTCGGTGGCCCCGTCATCAAGAAGCGCAGCACCGTTAAGCCTGCCCCTGTTGTTGAACTCGACGAGGAACTGTCCGAGAACGTTCCGCCACCCAAGAATGGCGCTGCCGTCCAGAAGACCGAGTCCAAGACAACTCTCACTTCCAAGGACCTCGCACTTGACGACGATGAGCTGGACCACAAGACCCTGGAGGAACTGTCCAAGGAGGCAAAGGACCTCGACGAAGAGGACCTTGATGACCCTCTCATGGTTGCCGAGTACGTGCACGAGATCTTCGACTACATGAAGAAACTTGAGATCGCCACCCTTCCCAACCCGGACTACATGGATAGCCAAGATGAGCTCGAGTGGAAGATGCGCGGCATCCTTGTTGACTGGCTTCTCGAGGTTCACACGCGTTTTAGGTTGTTGCCTGAGACCCTCTTCCTGGCAGTCAACATCATCGACCGCTTCCTCTCTTGCAAGGTCGTCCAGCTCGACCGCCTCCAGCTCGTTGGTGTCACCGCCATGTTCATCGCTTCCAAGTACGAGGAAGTCCTCTCGCCCCACGTTCAGAACTTCAAGCACGTTGCCGACGACGGCTTCACCGAGGCCGAGATCCTCCAAGCTGAGCGTTTCGTCCTTGGTGCCCTGGACTACGACCTCTCCTACCCAAACCCCATGAACTTCCTCCGCCGTATCTCCAAGGCCGACAACTACGACATCCAGACCCGCACACTCGGAAAGTATCTCCTTGAGATTGGCTGCCTCGACCACCGCTTCCTCCAGTACCCGCCTAGCCATGTCGCTGCTGCCGCCATGTACCTTGCCCGTGCTGTCCTTGAGCGTGGTGAGTGGGACGCCACCCTTGCCCACTACGCCGGCTACACCGAGCGTGACATCCAGCCTGTCTTCAAGCTCATGGTCGACTACCTTCACGGTCCTGTTGTTCACGACGCCTTCTTCCGCAAGTACGCCAGCAAGAAGTTCTTGAAGGGTAAGACACCTCGCACGCATCATATCGAAATCACATCACTAACAATTCACAGCTTCCATCATCCTCCGCCAGTGGGCTAAGAAGAACGCGCCCAAGTACCTCGACACTGTCTCAGATACCTCGAGCGGCAAGACTCCTCGCTCTTAATTCACACTTAGTGCGCCGTCGCTAAACATATTGGTGCAATCAGGGTACCATGGGCAGAACGGTCGCCTCGACGAGCCGGGCAGATATGTCCGCCGCTCGCTTGACTTTGATCGCCTGCCACTGGGGACCAAACACCCCGTCGCCACGCATCCGGTCGGGACCGGCGGCTTCGCTTCTCTCTAACGCCAGCTAGCTCCTCGACGGCAGAGCTGTAGGCTAGAGGGGATCCAAGTCTCCCTATGAAATGAAAGCAAAAAAGCAACCCAAAACGATTGGAATAATACGTTCCCACACACACCACCCAGCCCACCCCCCAACTTCCCGCACCCGCTCACATACACACTGAAGATCGACATCTTCAATCTGCACAACTGAGCGTATGCGCACGTATCTTACCTGCTGCTTTTCTCTTTACTCTTTGTTGCTAATCACGCACGAGCTGCTGTGAAGCAACAGGCAGCATTACGGCATCTTTTGATTTCCCAAACGGCGTTCACACAAGGCGACAATCCAAGGATTTTCGGAAAGGCGGGCGTCTGCATGTTTTTGTTGTTGGATTCTTTTCGCGCGCTCCGGGATACAGGATTTCGGAGAGACCAGAGTGTGTTGTTGCTGTACGAAGTAGAATTAGCTTCGTCTTTTTTAACTGAGGGATGCGGAATGAATTATAAAACATGCATTGCAAAATCATTACTTGACTTGGCTTTTTTTTCCTGCGTTTGTTCTTTCTAGCTGACTTGAGTTGCGGGAGAGTAGGATAGGTATGGTAGTTCATCCCGATGAAGTTAATCTCATGACTGAGGGGCTTGGCCGTGTTCACCACTTTCTGGGACGCGTGCCTTTCGCGTGGGTGGAGATCATTGATCATCGAAAGCTTAAGTCGAGTTGATGCAACCTCTGGCATTCGACTGGCTCTCTTCGACCGACCATGATACGAGCTTCTTTTCGTGCTCAGACAGTACTTTGGATAATCCCTGGCCATATGGATGGGATCCCAATCCTCGTTCGGAGTACTCGAACGCCCATCTAACAGACAATTTACTGGCGCGGTCCTTTCGTTCACCATGCAGTAATGGCAAGGATGAGATCCATTAGCTAACATTGCGAGACCACCCTTCCGTAGGCGACATCATGGTTTGGTAGAAGCTGGTGAGAAATGTTCCAAGTTCTTCGCGCCTGCATCGTTGACCTGACTGGTTAATTCTGCGATCCAACCGGACCTTCTAGATGCATGGCGTGAGGAGTGGGATGGTGGCTTGCAGCCTGCATCATACTGCATCGAGTCTGCTTCCAAGGCTCACATTCAGGTCAGCCTTGCACAGCCCTCATGCCTGACTGTCTACCAGCTCGCGGGACTATTGCTGCGCCACGCTCATTGCTCGAACATATCTCACTGCTACTGTCTTGCCCTGAGGACCTGCCTTCCTCCTGGATTCTTGATGCGACGAGGCTTGGGTCCGACGACACCATGGTTACCAAGACTATCCGGACAAAGGCAGCACGCCTCAAGTTCAATCTATCTACGACCCGAAAAGCACACTCTCCAGCGCAAAATACCACAGTGCAGAACAAGCTGGCAATACCAAAAACTGCTTCGCCGTCCTCGAGCGCTACCTCGTCCATCTCAACTCCAGTTGCTTCAGCGAAGCCGCAACATCAGGGAGTCAGTCTGACCTCACAGACGCCGTCGCAACCGCCGACTGCGAACCCTCAAACGCAGCCTTGCTCGCCTGTGCCAAACTCAGTAGCTCCGACATCTCCGACCGCAAGTTCTGCAAGTCTTCAGACGCTGTCCAGTGCACCGACCTCGACTTCAACGCCACCTCAACCGCCAACCAAGATTCAACCGACGCAGTCCTGTTCGCCTGTCTTGCAGTCTGCGCTGTCGCAGCCACATCAGACGCAGTCTTCCTCATCGACCTTGACATCGACATCACAGCCACCGGTTGCAAGCAATACAGCCCCTCAAACACAGCCATGCCCGCCGGTCATAGCCTTGATCCCTCCGCAACTGCCGAACGCAAGCACTGTTGGCCCTAATACCTCGTCCTCCTCGCCAGTAACTGCATCAACACCACCGCAATGGATATCGACGCAGTCATCTTCACCCAATACAGGTTCAGCACAACTTCAACCGTTCACCGCGAGTCCGCCTACCTCAGCCTCGGCACCACGCACTGTGTGGCAAAGGACATCCAAGAAGCTGGAAGGATGGTGCCCAAGCGCTTTAGCGCTCGTCGCCATAATCATAACCGCGGTTCAACTCATCGACACGCGCTGGACGAAACGCAACGACTTCCGCGACGGTTGCATCAACGATCAGGAGCATAATCTGCCACTATCGGCGGAATGTGTCGCAGAGCTTATGGTTCCGCGCGCATCTGCCGTGAAGAGGCATCTCGAGGCGGTGCATGAGGCTTGTGTTGGCAACGCGCTCTATTGGGCCGTTGCAATCTTCATACCGGTCTCAACATGCATCTTCTACCTGGTCTGGATGAGGAAGTTTGCGAGAGACGGAGAAAAGCCTGTGGTTTCGCTGGTGAGGATAGATCGCGGCGACTGTGGCCAGCAGCATACTGGAAGCGGAAGTGCGATAACGACGCAAATCGATGAAGACCTATCCGAACTCAAGCACATCCGGGATCACAAAGTTTACGATCACCTGCAACAAGCCCAGATGGATGCGTTGACTCCCGAATCTGGACCCGACAGGGACTACTTTCAAGCGTGGATAAAACGGACGAAAAATGCCCGGGAAGATGTGGATGAGCCCGGTGGAAGCACTCTTCCCCATGTACCAGCGTTGCGCCAAGACAAGAGAAACGAAGATACTGAAGCTCTGTATGAGGGTGAAGGCGTTGACTCAGGCCGAAAGTCACGACCGCATATCTACGACGCCGATGACGAGGCGAGCACATACCCTTTCGACAGCGAGCTTCCCAACAATGAGACACTTCGATCGGAACAGTTCGAGGTCGAGTTCAAGCCATCGGGCAACCGAGTCAGATGTCAACACATAGAGCTCAGCGGGCCAATCTATGCGTTCCAGCCTTCCGATGGTGTACAATATGTTGTCGAGCGGGACAACGTTGATCGCTTCACGGAGTTAGTCCTCAAGGCCCCGCTTGAACGTGGAGCTATCGCTATCGATCTACTCTCCCAATACGGGAACTATCGACAAAAGTCCACCTTTAGCTTTACAAAAAGGATCATTTGGGCAAGGCGTCTAGGTCTCCCCAGTCACCGATTTGTCTACCTGATTTTACAAGGCACGGCTACACTTTTGCCTCATGAAGATTCCATGGTGTCCACCAAGCTGGGCACTTGAGTTCCGTCCCTACGCTTTCATGATTGATATTGACACTGCGCTATGTACGAACCAAATGCGAAAAAGGAGATGGCGATGTGATACTTAGACAGAGAGCTTAGACTCGTATTTCCTACCATAAGTACTACACGATGTCTTGAACACAAATTCGCTGCAAAAATCCGAAATCAACTTGGTGATCTTTCATTACACTCGAATAATGATTTCTTGCGCCCAAACAGCACGACATAACGCAGTCTGCAACTCTCGTCTCTGCGCGATATCTCACCTCACTGCGGGATCGCCGGCATCGGCACCTCAAACATGTCATCAATCCCATCCTGCCCATTCCCTCCCTCCTCGACCTCCTCACTTTCAATCTCCTCCTCGCCCTCATCCTCATCCTCAAACCCAGTCTCAAGCGCCCTAGCCTTCAAACGCTCCTTCATCTCCTCCCTGCGCTCCTCCTGCCAGCGCATCAGCGCCGCACTGGCGTGCACGCGGAAACCGTAGATGCGGGGCTCGTAGCGGCGCTGCGTCTTCGAGGGCGCCAGGGCCGGGTAGACCTGGAACAGGATGTTGTGGAAGGAGGTGCCGAAGTAGGCGCCGTCGATGGAGTTGTGGCGCGAGGATTTCGGGTTGTAGATGTCCTCACAGCGCGCGCAGTAGAGCTTCACGTTGGACATGTTGGGCACGTCGTGCTGGCCCATGGGCAGCAGGTGCTGGGATTCGCAGATGACGCGCGGGCATTTGCCGAAGACGCCTTGTTTGAACTTCTCCATCTGTTGAGCAGGGTTAGCACTTTCTTTTCTTTTTCTTTTTTTTTCTTGCGGTCTTGTTGAGTATTCTCAAGAGAGGTGATATGTTCTCACCATTTTGGCCAGACCCCTAGTCGTCACCACGTAGCGTGCGTGCACAAGGCCGTAAAGATGGCGTGCGCTCTTCTCGATCTGCTCGCGCATGTCGTCGTCGACTTCCATGTCGAAGACGTCGGTCACCAGGTCTAGGGCATACTGGTAGTAGTGCACCTCCGTGTTAAGGCCGGTGAGGTTGAAGCGGTCTGTGAGGTAGTCCTCGTCGATCTCGCAAAAGTACTCGTTGCCGCGTGCTGCTATGAACTGGGAGTTTGTTAGTGGGATTGCTCGTACTGAATATGTTTGTTCCCATGTATGTGTTTGGGTGTAGAGTGTTCAGGGAGAAGTCTAGGTTGGCATGTCGTTGCTGGTGTGCCATGATCTTCAATCTTCCATAGGTGCCACATGACAAGCACCGAGTGAGTAGAAGACAGCGAACCACCACTCGGCCTCACTCCCAGTCCAGCTCATCACGAGACCCAGCCAGCGCGACCACGACCACCATCACTACCACGCACCCAACCTCCTCCCCTCACCGCAACACCTCTCAATCCCAGCCTATAAAAGCGCATTTCCATAAACACCGAGCCTCACCGACCACCCCACCCCAGCCAGAACCCCCACCAAATTCCGAAACTCACCAAACACCCGGGAAAAACAACAGGAAAAGAAAACACTCACCCAATCCCGCCAGTAGCTGGTGTAGTCACTATCAGTATCAGAAGCAAAGTCGTCCATGGTCGTGTGATTTCGTCGTCGTCGTCGTCGTCGTCGTTGTTGTGGTCAAAGTTTCGAGCTGCCGCTCAAACTAGTCCCCAGGGAAATTGCCCAGTCACTCAGGCGGCGGGGAGTCGAAGTTCCAGAGTCGAAGGCTTTCGCGGTAGTCGAGGGCTATGCAGTGGGTATTTTTTTTCCTTTTTACTCTCTTGCTGCTGCGGTTCCAGAACAATGCTATGTGTGTTGTGGTTTGTTGATGTGCGGGGTTTCTTGATAGTAGTATCTTGGGTGTTGTTGGTGCAGGGTGGGCTTTGGCTTTGAGAGAGCGGCGGGAACTCATGAATCAGGTGCTGAGAGCTGGTGCCTGAGGTTGCAGTTTGTGTCACTTCACCTAGCTTTGATTAATGACGATACAACGATACAAGTACATGGAGGTTGGGTTCACACGAAGACGTAACTTGTTTCAGTCGAAGGGTTGGTTTGCGTATCATTGCGTTATGGGCCGAAGTTTCCATTCGTGCGACGGGAATCCGAAAAGCGATCTAAAATGAGAACAAGAACTCATAAGATGCATATCGATTGGTTGTTTTTATTGCGTACCACATGCAGGACTAAACTCATACTGTGCAATTACTGAACTCAGCCATTTTCGTCTCGCTCTCGGAGAAGCAGTGCGCTTTGGCACTCCCCTCCTACCCCTTTTACTCCTCCCTCGTTGCCTTTCTTCAAGGGGCAGATGACAACAGTTTCTCTGCTTCATCTTCAGGGAGATTCCCTTGCTTCCTCACCGCCACGATCGTATTACTTCAAAAGGAAAAAAAAAGGAAAGAAAAAACCATGACTCGTTCAGTGCAATGCAGCGGGGAAGTACACTTCATCTCTCCCTCTCTTCCTTCTTCTTTCCTTCGTTCTCATCTCCATTCTCTCTTCTAGTCAAAAATTGAAAGGAAACAAAGGTAGTAACTCAACACTTGAGTCTTCCCTGGAATTTCAATGGTGTGTGCAGGCTTTCGGTTATGCCAATAACAAGGAGAAAAGAAAAGGAAAAACAGGGCTTCCTTTTTCCGGTTGCCCAACTTTTCAGGTAGTGTCCACAATCTGTGCCGAGGTGATGCAATGATGCTTATGATGGTGATGCTAATCCATGAGAAACTCGTGCGCTGTTTTGCTGGTCTCTTTTTGTGTCCAACGGGAGCGCGTAGTGATACAGAGTGTATGAAAGACTATGCCTCCTGGGTGTTGCGTGTGGTTGTATTTGCTGGCGCCTTTGAAATGGCTTCCCAGCGGGAATTCGCTCTTTCCGAGACGAACATCGTATGTGTATTCGTTTTCGATTGTGCTGTTCGGTCCAATGATCCTAGAACGAGTTTCTTTCTTCGCAGTGCGCAAAGGCATTTCATTTGCACCAGCGGAGTGAATGCCTGCGCGGCGTGGGGATGCGCAGTTGAGTAGCCAGCCTCAAGGCAAGCGCAAGACCACCAGCTTCTCATCCGAAGTTGCCAAACACGCCTCCCTCTTCCGATTCATCGTTGTCGGTGATCGCGATGGTTCGCCTGACCGGCCGCTTATTGGGCGTCGTAGGTGCGTTGTCGGATCGAGGGTCGGTGAAGATGCTGTGGAACGAAGGCTCGTTGTCGCTAAAGTCAAAGTCGTCGTCGTCCGAGTCGTCATGGGACGGGATTTGCTGGCAAGGACTAGAATACAGTCCTTCAGCCTCGCGCAAGACTTCTTTGATTTTCCGTTTGACACCGTTAACGTAGGGGACAATGTGGCGGAGGGTGGCAGTATCGAATGGAACTTTCTTGGCCGGCTTCTGTGCCTGCGTTGATGTCGGGTCAGAGACGGCGCGCTTGTTTTGCAGAGCTTCGATGACCGAGCGTGCTACCGCTTCGGAATCCTTCCTAGGTCTCGTCGCGGTAGACCGACTGGGCGTTTGAGGCTCATCAAAGACTGCGATACTGTCTTCATCTTCAAGCATCGGTGGCTGAGGGGATCTAATGGAGCGTGCCCTAGCCCGAGCGCTTTGAACAGCCTCACGCATTGGCTCGTCGAAGGCGGTATCGTCGAAGCCGGGCGAGGAAGGTGGTGAGCGGCGCGGCTCAAGAGTATTTTCGTGAGACTCTTGGTCGGCCAAGTCGATCATCGCATCCACCTCACTCCAGGCCTGTGCATGACGTCCAGCCAGCATGCCCAATCCCGCGGCTCGCATCCGTAAGTCCTTGAGCTCTTCGATGAGTAGGCCCCACTCTCGCAAGAGACTGATGTTCGCCACGACGTTGTCTTGTTGCTCCTGTATTGACTTGGGAATGAACATCGCGTGTCCACTATCGATGCGGCGGTCTTCCATGACTGCAGATGGTAGCTCCGGGAGAGAGTCCTCAAAATCAAAGTCCTCGTTCCAGTCCTCGGTGACGCCTTTACTTCCGACTCCCCAAGTGCCGAACTTGTTTGCCACAGTCGATGTCCTCTTGCCATCCACGTCCGGCACAACAGGAACGCTGTGACTGCGGCCATGCATACCACTGGGCAGGCGACGTCCCGGGGGTCTACTGCCTCTGCTCTCCGGGTCTTTCTTACCATGTACAGTCTTTGGGCGTGGAGGCGAGTTGTTGTGGCTCGGGCTAGGTTGAACTTCAGCCCAGTCGAAGATGGTGGCTCGGTCTTGGCCTACACCGCTTCGCCGAGGTGTCGAAACGGTAGAGTTGGGATTTTGTTGTCGGCTAGGCACGGCCAATCGAAAAGGTAGACTTGTCTCGATGCGATAGGGAGGGATTTCTGGAGAGCGTGAGACACGGCGCTCGGTCACAGGTGGTGACGATGAGAATTCAGGCTCATCCTCCGCATCCCAGTCAATGTCATCAGGATCTGGCATCTCTCTCACGATAGGAGGAGACAGCGTGAAAGCATTGTGGCTGCCGTTTCGTGCCGACGGAGAGGAGGCCAAGCTCTTGTCCGCTAACGAACGCTTTGGCGTGGCGATGCTATCCTCCTCTTCTATTGTGCTGTATCTGTATGGGTCGGTGGAGTCACTCGAAGGGAAGCTACTATTGCTGAGGAGATCCCGGAGCTTAGTGCTGCGTCCAGAGGAAAAGGTAGGAGGGCTCTCGTCGAAGATGGTCTCGATAGGCGGCCCTCGCTTGCCCGAACTGCTTCGTGTCGTGGTGGTCGTCCTTGTTGGGAACGAGTCGAAGGCGTCACTCTGGTAGTCCGTGCTCGCGTCGTCCAGAGATATGTTCTCGCTGTCTGAACAGTAGGCCGACGTAATCTCAGAAGTCGCAGCGGAAAGTCGTTGCGGTCGACTAGCGCTGGATGCAAGCGTCGCTGAAGGCACTTGGCGCCGGGGTGTTGGTACTTGCTCGGTGTCGTTAGACGAAGTGTCGTGGAAGGCGTCGCTGTTCCAACTTGACCGGCTGTGGTCCGCGCTGCTGAGGTTTAATTGGATCTCATTTGAAGGGTTCACATTGATGCCATGTGTCGCGTGCGCAAGTGGCTCAGAATCAGAGACATTGCGACGCTTCGATAGACGCTCAGACGTTTTCCGCGAGGAACTGAGACCGGTGCCCATCGAACTTTGCGGAGCCGAGACTCTGTGCCGATCTGCTGTATTGCTACGAGACCTGTTGCCTGTTGTTGTTCGACTCCGGCTCAAGGTTGGTTTCTGCGGAAGCGGAGGAGCATTCGTGAAGTAATTGCTGAACGAGAAAGAACGCCTCGACGAGGGCGTGGCTTCGTTCTGGGAGACGATCGGAGATGGCGCCACGCTTGACGGCATTGTCGCAGGCCGAACTGGCTCGTCGATGCCATGTAAACTTAGCTCATCGTCAGCGTCAGCCTCCACTTCACCTTGTCTGATATGTTGATGCGCAGACACAAGGATGGGCGTATATCTTCGATCAGGATATATGCGTTTAATGGGGTTGGGAATACCGCTCACTGTCATCCTACGCGAGGGCACAGCATCGGATCGACTAGTTCTCGGTGTGAAATAGTGTCGCCATTGATGGTCACGAAAATCGTGTGAGACGTCACTGCTAAACATGGGAGCATCAAACATGACCGGAGATGGTTGCTCTTGGAGAGTAGCTGATCTCTGGTGGCTCGTCGCCGGACGCTTGAATGTAGGAACGGGGAGTTTAGACCCGGGGTTCTGCTGCGGTGGGTTGTTGCCGGTCCGAAGAGAGGAAGACCTCTTGACGAGCTTGTTGCGAGGCTGGTAGGTGGAGGCAATGGTGGGCAGCATGGGCGTTGTCGAGCCAGAATGTGAGAAAGCCAACGAGCCATTGGAATGTGAGATGACAGCGGACGCAGGGCGCGACCTCGGTGCTATACTCGAGTCCCGCGACCTTGTGATACTGCTCGACAAGCGTCGGAGCCACGTTCGGGACTGGGCATTCGGCGTGCTCCCTCGCGAGCTCTCGCTGCCCTCGGGTGGTACCGGTATGTCGTCGGTCATGACAAGACTCCCTCTGGCTCTATTAAAGCTACTCTTTACGATGTTCGCTGCATTGTCCGAGCGGGAGCGGGTGAAGCGATCGGCTGGTCGAGTAGCGAACCGGTCTTGCGGAGCGAAGGAAAAGGCGAAGTGGTCCGCGGTGGGCGCTGTGTATGTTGCCGTGGCCGTGGCGCTCATTGCGTGTTCTGTTGGAGGAGCGTAGGAGGAATGGCGTTGCTGGGTGCGATCCAAGGGCGCGGGTTCGCAGTCGTCGTTAACAGCCAGGGAGAGACCAAGGACAGAGACGCCAATGCCGGCGCCAGATGCACAGAGCTGGGAGGGTTAGCACATGGAGGCCTGGTGGGTGCGAGCAGACGGGCGAGAGGCATTGGTAGTGAGGGTGAATGCGGAGGTGGAGGTGGAGGTAGTAGTGGTAGAGGTGGAGCAGGGTGGAGAGAGGGAGGACTCACTGTAGACACTGTGCGCATTCTCCGGCTGGTCCTTTGGCCGATTTGGTCTCAACGGCGGCAGCTGTAGCAGCGCAGCAGCAACGTTCAGCAGAGAGCTGGATGGGAGGGTAGAAAGCTCGTCAAGCAATTGGCAGACCGTTTGCCCTGCGCATTGTGGGCCTTGAGCCAGCCTGCGCGTGTGAGCCGTCCAAGGCGCGTTCCCACTAGCAGAGCCTCTCGGCCTGCAGGAGGCTCAGATTAGGCAGTTACCAGGAACACACATGGAGTGGCTCACGGCCGTCCCACGTTAAAACAGACGGGAGGACCGGGGGGAGAAGGGCTGGTGGTATAGGCGCCGGGGGGAGGAGGAAGGGAGGTCGAGCGGGAGGGGCGACGCAGGTATGCGTGCTGTAGTATGCGAGTAGGAGGAGTTGATAACTGGTGTACTGTAGTAGCAAGGCAAGTAGTTACTGCGCGTACTACTGTAGCAAGCAATACAGTACAGTAATCAACCTCGACTCCTACTAGCAACTCGAAGGCAAGCTACGACGATGGTGAGGTAGGTAGAGACGGACTGCAATCTCCAATGAGGCAATGAGTGACGACTGAAGTCTGGCACGGTAGACCGGCTAACTGGCTCAACTGCTTAGACTACTGCCCGAAGCAGCGAGTCGAAACAGGCATACGCAAGGGCAGGGACAGGCAAAGAAGCGAGAAAATAATAACAACGGCAGGCCGACAGACAGGACGAGGAACGAGAAACGGCGGGCGGATTTGTTCAGGGCCAGCGAAGGTTGGTGGAAGCACCGAGGGATGTCAGTAGCCTTTTTCCTAGCCGCCGCCGCAGCTGAATTCCTCTGGGCTCTCAAAACAACAAACCGGAGTTCGTTCTAGAATTGCCAGCAAATTGTACTGTAATGCGTTAATGCATGGTCTGACCGCCTGCAGGGATGTTGACTTGCGAGAGAGGTTGTTTTGATTTCGATCGTTTTATTATTAGGATGTGACGATACCTCACTGTACTATCACAATAATACATGATTATAATAAAAACAATTTCTTCGTACAACCTAACACACTCCTACATATAGAGTACCTGCCTACCTACACTCCTCTCCTGCATGCAACACAATATACATCCCCCTATGCCGCTCTGCCGTGCTACTACGTGTACTATCACCACGCTTCACAGCATCTCGCCTGCTCGCCGTAGTAGTGCAGATGCTGCCGACCACTCACGGGCCTGAACAGGCTTCAGGAACCTCTGCCGCTGAACATGGATCCCCAGCTCTCTCTCAGCTCTGTCATAACTCCCAATCCCAATAATTGCTTTCCACTCATCCACTCAGCTCATCCACTCAACTCATCCAATCATCCTCTCATCCACTAGCGCTCGCCCAAAAAAACAATGGATAGACCTGTCATCTTGCCGTCCGTCCCAAGCCCATGAACCCTGCGAACCACTTCCTATACTCCGGGCGTGTTATGGCTGAACGGCGCGCCCAGCATGCGGCTCTGAAGCGCAGCTGCGGCGTCTCTGCCTCATCGTATTCTTCTCTTTGCGATGTGATTCGTGATTCGATGGCCCTGACCCATGCGAATCATACCTAGTGCCTCCCTCGCGTGGTCGATCGTCCCCGAACATGACGAGAGCCGCGAGAGTGGGCGGCCTGGTAGCTTGGCCTGCATGCTGCCGCAACCGTAATGCATGCGGCAACGCAACGGCGTCCCTCGAAACCGGGCACAGGCACAAGATCGCGCGCTGCACCCTCCAGCCTGCGCTGCCCGCCGTGATCTGCGATCACCACCCCGTAGCCGTTTCAGAACTCCCTACTCCAGGTTCATCTTGCGGCCTGACGCCCGTTACACCTCACCGTGCAAAGCCGTGCTATCCCAGCCGGTGTCTGCCAGCGAAGACGCTCATTAAGCATGGGCGCTCGCAAGGCGTGTTCTCGTGTCACCTCGTCGACGCTCTCCATCATCCATGCCATTCATATGTTTGCCGAGGGCACGTACCCCGGCTCTGCTAATCAGCGCCAGGATTCTAGCTTGGTCGCGTACGCCATACACGGAGCTTGTGGAGATGGCCGTCGGACGATCTGTTGGAGCATACACGTTGGGCGTAGCTAGTGCCGCCTTGCTATCTTGGGAAGTCACACCTTGGGCATCCGGGCCTCCCACAATCATGATCTGCCACCTGGGAAGCGAAAAATGGATGATTAGCGATGGCGCGAAGATCATCAGCTTCGATCTGCCGACGCAGTCTTCGTGGCATGAGAGCTATCGCACGCTGATGACAGCCCTGACGCCCATTCAGCCATTGGGTCTCGAATAGTATTAGCCTGTTCAATGGCATCCCAGAGCATATCCACAATAATACATCGCGACCTTGGAAGTCGGAGCACAAGTAGTTCATCCGCCACGTCCCCGCTCTCAAGAATCAAGCTCGAACCGTCGCCCACGAGTTTATAACGCGTTCGTGACATGATCCTAGGCTGGGCCACGCATCTCCGTTTGTGAGGACTGTCCGAGTACGAGACTACGAGACTGCGAGTCTAATAATGCAAACCACGGACGACCTCAGACCCCATACACCTGACTGCTGGCATGCTGCCTTCACGTGGGCCGGCGTACGCCATGCACATCCTCTCGGAAGACAGATAAACTGGGACAGATCTGGGCAAAGCTACCATCGTTCTGTCCCAGATGATTCATCCCACGGGACTCGTCCTCATCAGAAGAGCAAGCCCTGGATTGAAGACATCCCACATCATCAATACGAACGTGGAGCTGCCATCCGTTGTTTTCTCAACGCTCTCATGATTCAAACTATGCCGAACGCCTCACGTTTTCTTGGCTGCAGTAAGACATTCAGGACGGCCGGCTTGGAGGGGGAGGGGCAAAGTCAATACTTGTTTACCGAAAAACTGAAATGGGTCGAGATCCGGTAAGAGTGATGTTCAGCTGTCAACACGCAACAGGCAAGTCGTATGTGATGTTTGCTGGTGGGTTGGTTCGTGTTACCGGAGGCAAATAACCGGCCCTTGCATTCACTTTGTGAGTATACATGGTTTGACAAGTAGGACAGCGTTGTTCGGTGCAGAAATGCAGTAGCGAGCCTCAAGACCGCGTCTGCGGCTATTCCCGTGCGGTCAACGCCAGTCTCTGTCGGTGGCTCGCGAAGCATCAACCCGACGGCATCACAACGTCGTGCATCGTAGTGACCAGTCGCACCAGTACTGCAAGGGCTCGCACACTCAATTACTTCTGGAACATCCCGCAGAGACACCCGCATATTGTCACAGCCGCGAGCTTTCTACCGACAGAATTTAGACCGAGATTGTCCTCGAGAGCACCAGCACGCCACTCCATCAAACTTCCGAGTACGCGAGCACAAGGACCCCCGCTCCAGACCGCCCGACATGCAGTCCGAGATCGAGTCTACCATCAGTCACTGCGACCCGGTAGTCGCCGAGTATGCTGCTGGATATCTGAACCATGCGGCGCGCCAATTCAGCGCAGAGAGCGATCCTCTCGCTGAAGCCGCCGCTGCCATCACCCAACTGCTCATTTCTGCCTCTGGCGACCTGTCTGAGCAGAACGAGGTGACTGTGCAAAACTTGGTCGAAAAGTTCGTGTCTCGCCTGAGTGCACAGAATGGCATTGACGGCGAGAGGCGTCAGCAGGCTCCCTCCGCAAAGAGGCTGGAGCACACCATCCACATCAACTCGCAAAAGAACGTATCCACCACCATGGGTCTTTCTGGCACGACCGTTGATCTGGAGTCTGCCAACACTCGCAAGGTTGAGTCCCGTGTAGACAAGAAGAAGCTTGAGAAGGCTGAGCGCAAGCTCCGGGCTAAGCAAGACAAGAAGCAGTTCAAGACGGTCGAGTATGAGGCCTCGCGCCTGCTCGACGTGCCTGACGAGCAGCAGTCGTACGAAGACTTCTTCATGGCGGTCAACCCGCTGCAGATGGGTGCCGATGCTCAAAGCAAGAGCAAAGACATCAAAGTCGACAACATCGACATCTCCATTGGCGGCAAGCGTATCACCACAGACACAAACCTCACTCTGGCTTACGGCCGCCGCTATGGTCTGGTCGGTCAAAACGGTATCGGCAAGTCTACATTGCTCAGAGCGCTCAGTAAGCGTGAAGTTGCCATTCCCACTCACATTTCCATTCTTCACGTCGAACAAGAGATCACTGGAGACGACACACCTGCCCTGCAGGCTGTGCTCGATGCTGATGTCTGGCGGAAGCACTTGCTCAAGGAGCAGGCCAAAATCACACAGGAGCTTGCCGAGCTTGAGGCAGAGCGGTCACAAATGGCTGATACCTCAGGTGACGCTGCGAAACTCGATACACAAAGAGATGGCCTGGACACCACGCTCACAGACATTCAAGCCAAGCTCGGAGAGATGGAGTCCGACAAGGCCGAATCTCGCGCTGCCGGCATTTTGGCTGGTCTTGGTTTCTCACACGAGCGTCAAAAGTTTGCCACAAAGACATTCTCTGGTGGTTGGCGAATGCGGTTGGCGCTTGCTCGTGCTCTGTTCTGCGAGCCCGACTTGCTGCTTCTCGACGAACCGTCGAACATGTTGGACGTTCCTTCTATCACTTTCCTTTCCAACTACCTTCAAGGATACCCCAGCACGGTCCTTGTCGTCTCTCACGACAGAGCCTTCCTCAACGAGGTCGCTACCGACATCATTCATCAACACTCCGAGCGTCTCGACTACTACAAGGGCGCCAACTTCGAGTCGTTCTACGCGACCAAAGAGGAGAGGCGCAAGACAGCGAAGCGCGAGTACGAGACGTCCATGGCCCAGCGTGCTCACTTGCAAGCCTTCATCGACAAGTTCCGCTACAACGCTGCCAAGTCATCAGAAGCGCAGTCGCGTATCAAGAAGCTCGAGAAGATGCCAGTCCTGGAACCACCAGAGGCGGCATACTCAGTGCACTTCAAGTTCCCCGACGTCGAGAAGCTTTCACCGCCTATCATCCAGATGGACAACGTCTCCTTCGGCTACACCCCAGACAAGCCTCTTCTGCGCAACGTCGATCTCTCCGTGCAGCTCGACTCACGTATCGGTATCGTCGGACCCAACGGAGCAGGCAAGACAACCGCTCTCAAGCTCCTCATCGGCCAACTCACTCCCACAGCCGGTATAATTTCGCAAAACCCGCGTCTCCGCATCGGCTTCTTCGCCCAGCACCACGTCGACGCTCTCGACATGAACAACAGCGCAGTCGGCTTCATGTCCGTCAACTACCCCGGCAAATCAGACGAAGAGTACCGCCGCCACCTCGGCGCCTTCGGCATCACCGGCATGACAGGTCTGCAGAAAATGGGCCTGCTCTCTGGAGGTCAGAAATCGCGTGTCGCTTTCGCCTGTCTCAGTCTGCAAAACCCGCACATCCTGGTCCTCGACGAGCCTTCTAACCACTTGGATATCGAGGCTATGGATGCTCTTGCTGTCGCTCTCAACAACTTCCAGGGTGGTATCTTGATGGTCAGTCACGATGTCACTATGCTTCAAGCTGTGTGCACCAGCTTGTGGGTGTGCGACCAAGGTACCGTGGAGCACTTTGGAGGTACTGTCAAGGATTACAAGAAGAGGATTACTGCGCAGGCGGGCGCTGATGGCGTTGCTGTTCAGCATTAGGTGGCTGAGGGCGTGGGCTTGTAAAAGCGTGTATTTAGATGGCATGTCGGATCTTCATGGACTTATGATTCTCGAACCCTCAACTTGAGTTATGTACTTCCACTCCTGAGAGTCATCTGCATGTGTTCAAAGGTACTGGCGGTCTCGGAGGTGAGACGATTGCTTTTACCCCAACCCTAACCCTCGCTGTCGCTTTGCATGTTCGACACAAGCGACAACACTGCTCTTAATTGCTATGTCATAGCTAAATCTAGGTAGTCTGACCTTCCTATTTGTGTTAATGCTGCTGTTCACCAATATATGTCGATTTTATTGCTAAATGTTCTTTCTATCGACTTGACCGCGTTACGCCGAGGAGATACATTCATATCTAACAAGCAATTTTTTCTCATCGATCGATCAATTGTCACGAAAACCAAATGTATCTCGTAGACGACAGTAGATATACTCCATTGTACATGGATACGTCACATGATACTATTTGTTCTTGACATCAAGACTATACAGTATGTTGTTGATATCTCGAGTCAAGACACCCGTGGACGACGCCCAAGCTCCAACTCATCACGAGCTACGAACGTGACTTTAGACCCTTGGACGTTACACGTACTTATATTATTGCTAGACCTTTCGTAATCCCTACAACGGATACCTCACAGCTCCAACTCCATGTCACTCTGCCTTTCATTCTTCCCTTGAGCTGCCCATCTGGCATTTCGCACGAGCTGGGGAGGCTGGCTACTGCCTAGGTACGCCGCCATAGCTCATGCGACCATGATACTGGACGCCAGATCGAGACCTGCGCTATAATAATAACACCCGGCCATGTACTGGCCGATTGGACCACCAAAAGCCTACGCGCTCGCCAAACACCGCGCGACTCTTTCGCCTTTACACTCGCACGATGACAGCGAGACTTCAAGAGACGACGCGCAAGATTCGGCTGCGATCGAAGAGGAGGTAGAAGGAGGAGAGGTGAACGGGGGTTCGGACACACATGAGGCAGAAGATGAAATTCTGGCCGCAAGGATCTCAAGGGGAGGCTCTGTCTTCGCGACCATCACTAGATCTCAGCTCACGGTCTGGCAAACCAAACCGGCCGTGGCATTGGCGAGTGTCGTGCGGTCATCGCAGTCCATGAAAGCGTATGGACCGAGCACGGCTCTGCTGCTCCGACCGGACGGCTTGATCATTGTCGTGCAAACCGCGCTGGGGTATCTGATCACATATTCTCTATCTACGGACCCGAACGCGCGCGTGTATACCACACAGCTTGCCAGCACGAGCAAGCACACTCGACGGGGCAGCGAAGACGGATACAATGCTTTCAGACGGAGAGACTCGGCAGCTTTGCACGTTCCCATTGGCGAGGGCGAAGGAATCAAAGAAGTCAACCTGCGTTTCCGAATGGTCATTCGCATAGATGCGGGCATCAACACGGCTCTCGCGCTCGACGATGAGCTGCTTGTTGCTACCCACAAACCGGCGGCTGTGCAGTGTATCCGATGGGTGGCGGCCAACTCTCGCTCGCAGACCAGCACGGAGCTCCTCGCCCGCATGGACTGGATGGAAGACAAGGGCAGCGTCACCGAAGTGGTCTTTGACCGACCGATGAACCTGGCGACATGGCTCACGAGCGATGGAAGAGCGTATGCGGTGCAGAGGAAGTCTGGCACACCGCCAGAGAACGGGCCGCAGGAGACCACCTTCCAAGGCTTTTGTTTCCGCGAGCCAGCGTCAGATGTCGATTATGCTATAAAAGCCGCCATCAATGCACGATTCTCTCTGATTGCAGTCGGGTGCGTGAACGGAAACATCGACGTCTACACTGTCAAGGACTACGTTGGCAATATACCTCTTTCGCACAGAATCTCACTGCCGATATCATCCGGCAGCACTGGCGCGTTGACTGTCTTGAATTACAGTCCTGATGGGTACTGCCTCTTTGCTGGTTACGAGAAAGGCTGGGCGATCTGGAGCATGTACGGGAAACCTGGTGCGAACTCTTTCGGGATGGATCGACAGTACTCTGGTGCTACAAGCGAAGGCTGGCTCCACGGTATCCGAGATTGCTTCTGGATCGGCGGCGGTTGTGAGCTTGCCCTTTTGGACACTGCGGGCGAGAGTATATGGACGCTCGAGATGGCCCGCAGCGCAGTCCCGGGATGTTACTCTCCGGCAAATGTCGCTCGGGGTCTTCTCGTATCGAGCTCCAGCGTCATCACATATTCGGGCCATGAGGTTGCGGATCTCACTGCTCTGCCTTCCGATACAAACCTCTGGCAAAGCGTTCAGATCCCTTCAATATATCTGGTTAAGCAATGGCCTATCAAGAGTGCGGTTGTATCTGCGGATGGCAAGTACATTGCAGTTGCAGGCCGGCGAGGCCTGGCACATTACAGTGTAATGAGTGGCAGATGGAAGACGTTCGATGACCCGGCCAACGAGTCCGAGTTCTCTGTACGAGGTGGCATGTGCTGGTATCAGCATGTCCTCGTGGCTTCTGTCGAAGCTACTGGCAAATATCAAGTCCGCCTCTATTCAAGAGACAAACCGCTTGGCTACTCACAGGTCTTACACATTGAGGAGCTCTCGGCACCGGCTATTTCCACGACGATTTCAGGCTCCGATTCATTGCTGGTGTACACGTACGACAACACCCTTCTGCATTACATCATTGCACCTACGTCGTCTTCTTTTAGGCTCGTACAAGTCGGCCAGATAGGCTTCCATGGTATTATCAGAGCTCCGCCTCGTGTCAGAGCAATCAGTTGGCTGTTGCCTGAAGAGCAGCTTGAATTTGGCGACCCTTCCCAGGACGTTGCGACAGCATCTGTGCTGTTTCTCGTCGATGGAAAATTGGTATTGCTTCAGCCCTCAACCAACGACCTAGGCGAGTTGAAGTACGACATGCGTGTCATTGCGCAGAATGTTGAGTACTTCCAGCTGATGCGAGACCATCCTGCGACCGTCGCTGCTTTGACGCGGACAACCCCTGGGACAGTGAC
>Ga0265797_10001070_pt1 | contig 49343 bp, 43 predicted proteins | sample P2T30metagenome_FD_192433 | JGI IMG/M metagenome (GOLD analysis project Ga0265797, IMG submission 192433) | Plant litter microbial communities from East Loma Ridge, Irvine, California - P2 T30 | ecosystem: Environmental > Terrestrial > Plant litter > Unclassified | place: USA: California...
TATCACGCACCTCACAATTAGAGACTAGGAGTTGCGTATGAAATAATGGATATGATGTTGTGCATCATTACTAGTACCGATGTAGGGCTAGCTCCCCTTGGAGTAGTTCGCATGTTGAACACCCAATGACATCATTCTCAGAGAATACCGTTCCATGTCCACCTTTCCCATCCGAATCATCGCGCACAAAACACGGAACTACGGAATATGTTCCAGGATCTGTGATCACACCAGGGCGCATTGTGGCTCAGCAGGCACGTGGCGCTGCTTTCGTTTGCCACGATGACGCGCACTCAATCGAAGCTCCCGTTCGCGCGTAATGCCCTGGGTTATTAGCCCATCACCCCGCCATCCAGCTTACATTGCGACATTACTTGATTATACGTGATTTGAAGCTACCTTTGTCTCAAAGTCTTCTTTATCGTTCTAAAAGCTGGTACCTGATTTTCGCATATCAACCACATAATGGCAGATTTCGCACCACCACCAGTATGTATATGGCGGTCACAACCATGGTGATGCGTGGTCATGGCTAATTGGATACACAGGGCCCTCCCCCACCCAAGGTACCGGAAGGCTGGAAAGCCGTCTGGAACCCGCAATACAACGAATGGTTCTACGTCAACGTCTACACAAAGCAGTCACAATGGGACAAGCCGACCGAACCTGTCTACCCTCCCGGCGAGGCCCCGCCCGCTGGTGCTCCTCCTGGGTATGCGCCTCCAGCAAGCGGCGCTGTCGGTGGATATCCTTCAGCCGCGAACGAGAAGGGAGGATTCGGTAGCAATAACCCTTACGCGAACACGAGCGAGGACGAGGCGCTTGCGAGAAGGCTGCAAGAAGAAGAACAAGCGCGCGCCAACGGACACTCGAGCGATACACGCGGACAGTCGAACGACTACTACAACCAGCCTGGACAGTCGCAACCACCGCAGTACGGCGGTTATGGCCAGCAGAGCACCAGCTCGTATCCGCAAGAACAACACCACGATGCGAATACACAAGACAAGGGCAGCAAAGGCAAAGGTCTATTAGGCAAGATCCTTGGAAAGGCTACTGGCTCGTCACACTCATCATCGTCGCACGGCTACCCACAACAACAGCATGGCTATGGACAGCCAGCATACGGCCAAGCGGGTGGAGCAGGCTACTATGGCGGAGGAGGCTATGGCCGACCAATGGGTGGTGGCATGCCTATGGGTGGCGGTATGATGGGCGGTGGTAGGCGTCCAGGAGGAGGCGGCGGCATGGGAGGCATGGCCCTTGGAGCAGGAGGAGGTTTGCTGGCAGGTGGACTTATTGGATCGGCCATGGCCGGGGACGGCGGCGATACCTATGTGGAGAACAACTATGGTGACGATGGCGATATGGGTGGAGGAGATATGGGAGGCGACGACATGGGTGACATGGGTGGAGATTTCTGAGATGGTGCAACTCCATTATAGCCGTTATACGATTTCCCTTCTTTGTCTAGACATTCACATCACTATTGTGTTACATTATAGCTGATTAATATCTCGATTTCAATATAATGTGCACGTTATCAGAGCTGGTTAATGAACATTTGCACGCATGTGAACTATGACGTATCTCATTAATCGGTTTAAATCTTCCCGAAAAGTGCAATACGACCAACGCCACGCTTGCAAAACATCGACATCTTCATGCTAAAAGCAACTTCACGCCTAACAAACATCATGGCAGCGGATCAACAAAAACGCAATATCGTTATCATTGGTAATTTGAACCAATCGATCTACTTATCTCGAACGTTTCTTGCTAACGATCTTAGGTGGCGGCATAATTGGCTCTACCACAGCATACTTTCTTTCGCACCACCCAAACTTCAACAAAGAAAGAGACAGCATCACACTTTTGGAAGCCACTAAGATTGCTGGTGGTGCATCGGGGAAAGCCGGTGGTCTTCTAGCATTATGGGCATACCCGAATTGCATTGTTCCGCTAAGTTACAAACTGCATCAAGAGCTAGCTGAGAAACATGGTGGCGCTGAGCGTTGGGGCTACAGAGCAGTACACTGTGGTCAGGTTGATATGTATGGCGTTCTAGCTAAGAGCAAAGGAGCCAAAGATGAGACGAACGGCAAGAGCAAAGAGGACTCAGTGAGCCTGCAAAAGCGAACGCAGAAAGCGATCGGTTTACTCCGTGCTGCCGGTGTACCGAAAGATTTGGATTGGGTGGCCGCGGATGGCATGAAGGCCTACGAGGAAATGGGTACACCACTCACGACGGCGCAAGTGCATCCTTATCATTTTACAACGAGTATGGCACAGCTTGCAGAAGAGAAGGGCGTCAAGATTGTGTACGGCTCTGCTACCAACATCGAGCAAGAGAACGGCGCGGTCAAGTCTGTTTCGTACAAGAGCAAAGAGTCAGGCGAAGAGCAAAAACTTGACGCCGATACCATTATCCTTACGGCAGGCCCATGGACGAGGACAGTCTGGAAGCCCTCGCCTATCTCAGCTCTCCGTGCTCACAGTGTCACCATCCGCCCTTCGCGACCCGTCTCTGCCTACGCACTTTTCACCTCAATAGATATGCCACGCGGCAACGGCAAACGCGGCGAGACCGTCACACCAGAAATCTATGCTCGACCGAACCAGGAAGTCTACGCGTGCGGCGAAGGTGATCATCTCGTGCCCCTTCCTACATCCACTGATCTGGTTCAATGTGATGAGAGCCGATGTCAAGAAATCGTTGAGCAGGTCTCCGCTATCTCAGAGGAGTTGAGAGACGGTGAGGTCACAGCAAGACAAGCGTGCTACCTGCCGAATGTAAGTAGAGGTAGCGGTCCGCTTATCGGAAAGACCAGTGTGAAGGGTCTGCTGATGGGTGCTGGACACACGTGTTGGGGTATTCAGAACGGGCCTGCGACAGGAAAGCTGTTGAGTGAGTTTGTGTGGGATGGCGATGTGAAGAGTGCGCAAATTGGTAGCTTGGACCCTAGAAAGTTCGGTGTTTAGATGCAGTGACAACTTTTGGCTACTATTGGTAGCTCGTTATACAATAGACACCTCAAGTTCCTGGCTCAAGTATTCAGCTTCTGATTTGAGACGAAGTCGTCCCAGCCTCTAGGAGTCTATCAATAACCCACAAACCCAACCTCATCAATGGCATGCAATTCTTTTCACTTATCCTACCTTGAACGGCGTCTACCCAAAAGACCACTGCAAAGCACCCACTCAAATGTCATCCAGATCCTCCTCCTCAGCCTTGCTTTTCTTCCCGTCCCCATTCAGCCTGTCCATCCTGACATTCTCTTGTCTCCTGGTGTCATTCATACCACCGCTCATAGCCATAGCCTGGCGTCCTGTATCCGAGCTCTCAAGGAAGGTACGAAGACGCTCCTTACCAACTTCAAGACCTTGCTGCGATGCAGCGTTGGCCATTCGTGCCATGGGGCCCCATAGGTTGAGAGTGTAGGTTACGTAGGCGCCGACAGCGAGGAGGATGAGGAAGATGAAGTATACTGGATTGCGAAGAACTGGGAAGTGTTAGTCGACAAATAGCGGAGAGAAGGGACGACAAGAGAACTTACCAGCTACTATCTCGTTCCAACCCAGCGCGAGGAGTAAGCCGTAGAAGTACAACGGAACTTGTGTGATACCACCAATCGCGCTACGCTTGGCTTCCACATAGACACCATCTGCAGTCTTCTTGAAGCGGACAAGAAGGTCGGCTTGCTTGGCGTCGGAGAGAATCGTCATCTCCTCTTCCAGGGTCTTGCCCTCTTCATCGTCTAGACCACCGATGGGTGTCAAGTCGTCTTCATCTGCGGGCGTTACCGAGGCGGGTGCTTCGCCGATCCAGGCGTCGAGTGGTGGAGGGCTCGATGTTTTGGCCAACTTGAAACGAGCGAGTAGTGGAATGACGGTGATTGTCGACTCTCGGGCTTTGGTGTAGATGCCTTCGATATCGTCTGTGGGCCGCCATATTCTTGGGACGCCATGCTCGTCGTAGCGGAACTTGTCTTCGAAGTTTTCTCTTAGCTTCAACAGGATGTTACCTTCCATAACTTCCTCATCAATCTTTGCGCGGAGCACAGCCCACGACTTGCGCCGTAACCTCCACAGACCGACCTCAACTTCGTCGGAACTAGCATCGAAGCTCGATGCGCGATCGGTGAATCGCTTTTCAGCCATGGAAACAGTGTCGGTAAAGATGGTCCAGACACGATCCCACAGATCTTTCTCTGTCGGAGGTCGCTCCCCATGCTCGGGCGCGCCAGAACCGCCTCGACCGGATCCGAGCTTGTTGAATTCAAGACCGACAGACTCATCCAATCGTGATCGTACCCAGCGCTCGATACGTGTGGCCAACCGTCTCATCTCCTCCTTGCGCAGACGGCCAGATACGTCGTCGAGCTCCTTCTTGTAGATTTTCAACTCGTTTTCGTGACTGCTCCAGGCCGCACCTTCGATAGCCATGGCTTTTGCATCCTCTTCAAACTTGGCAAGTGCCTGCTTCTTCTCTGAATCGACAATTTGTGCAAAGTCATAGGTACCCTTCTTTTGACCGCTCTTGACCGCCGCACTGACGGCCTCGCTGAAGGATTCCACCCCAGACTTGTGAGCAGCTGTGAGTTGCTTCTGGAACAGAGCCTTCAACCGTGAATCTACCTTGCCTTCAAGTTCTGCCTGCTTCCGCTTGTAGACGCCTTTGTGGTATCGGCTCGCATTCGTATCGAAATCTTTGAAGACCTTGGTTCGTGCGGCGCTCATGGCAGGGCCGAGGTCGGCTATAACAGAAAGCTTCCCTATCCGAGCATCTTCGGCTTGCTTGTCCTCTAGTGGCGTGATCTTCTCGTCGAAAGCAACCAGGACCTCACGCGAGATCTCGTCACAACGGAACTGAGCCAACAGCTCTTGCTGCGTGGGCAGATCCAAGTCCTTGTTGTTGACAATCTGATCCCATACGCCCTCGGCATATGCGGAGAAACCGTCTGCGGGGATCCGTCTGTGGTACTGTGGCAGGAAGATGGGTGCAGTCGACTCGTCGATGAGCCCGCTCTTCCTGGGGTCGTTGTATCCCTCCTTGAATCGTGTGCTAAGCTGTGTGACTGCCTCCTCGAACTTTTCCGGTTGTAGGATCTTGTGTGGTAGAGCGACGAAGGCGAAGTCGAAGTAGTCTTCTATCCGCGAGTTCTCCAGGCCGTTGGGCTTTGAGATGGTCGACCACAACTTGGACAGGTCTTGTACCAAGGTGTTTTGTAGATTCTTGAGGGGTGTCGTGCCGATGTGATCGCGAATGACGAAGAACAGGAGGGATCTGGGAGTGGACCTGCGTGGCTGTCAGCATGGGATGAGTCTAGCGTGGTCAACAAACGTACTTGCTGTCTTTGACGAAGAGTTGCAAATTGACTTCGAAGACGGTCTTGAGCAGGCCCATGTTGGCACCCTGGTACAGTCCGACCTGGTGTTCCCAGATGTTGACGATGAGGACCTCGCTCGTGGCAAGCGCAAAGAGGGCGCTCTTGCGTTCAAAGTCCTGGTCCTCTCCTCGCTCTCTGCCGTCGGTACCCTCGACATCCATAACCAGGATATTTTCCGCCATGTTGGAGCCACCCTCCTCCCGCTTGTTCTTGCTCATCCATATTCCCTTTGTGGTCTGACGACGCTCCTGCTCGGACATGACGCCGAACTGGGTACCGAAGAGGTAATTGAGGAGGGTTGATTTTCCGGTGGACTGCGAGCCAAAGACGGATATGAGGTGGTAGTTGAAGCCCGAGGGGATAACCTTCTCAATGCCGAGATATGTGGATAGGTTTGTGCTGCACAGCGAGTTGCCATTAGCCCTCTACTCTGCTACCCAATTGCCTGCACAGCCAGAAGACATACTTGAACATCTTGTCCTCGTCAATGACCTGGATGCCATGTTCGTAGGCACCTTTGTCGGCATTCTCGCCCACACCGGCAAAGTGGGAGTTCATCATGAGAGACGGCGATGTGTGGTGTTTGACGTTGCTCGGACGGCTCTGGCCGTTGGGCTTGAGGGATTCGTCGGCCATGATTTCTGCGTGTACAGTCCAGCCGAGAGCTGCACGTGGTGCGGGAAGAATATGGCGTTGTTAGGGGTGAAAGCTGGCCGTTGATGTCACAGGCCGACCGCTTCTCGAGTGCCTCGCCGCCATTCGTCGCTGCACCCTGGCCCGCATCCTCGCTTAAGCCCAGGTGGTGGTTACTGCCGTACAGATGACGATCTGGCTGCATCATTCACCCTGCTTGTATACCGGCTTCTGAGACATTCCTGCTCAGAATTCCCGCGTGCTGTTGCCCCGTGGAGCGCCATCAGAACCCTGGTTGTGTGCGGTAGTGGGCATGCACGTTGCCATCGAGGGCAGGACCAAACCATCCTTTCTTGGCACCCGTCTCGCCGGTACTATCACTGGATCGCTTGACATGAGGTTCCTGAAGATAAACGTGTCCTTAGATAGCTACCGACAAGCTACCGAAATCTGGGAGATCGCCGTATCGATCGCTCTAGACGTCCTTGCTCATCGCAAAGCTCCAGCAGCAGCAGGAGAGAAATTACATCTACCCCACCATACATGCCACTCTATCACCATGCTACCAACACTATCCACGCTTTCAGAACTTCCTATGTCCCTTTCCGCCACTCACCATGTCTCCGCTAATCTTGCTAATCTCCTCGCTATTCTTAACCCATGCCTTTGTCGCATCGTCAAACACTCCGTCTCCAAATTTATTCTTGCACCACTCCAGCACCTTCTCCGCCTCGGCCCTTATCCTGTTCTCGATACCATCCTCATCGTTTGCCCTGTCAATTTTCTTCTTGCTTCGATACTCTTCAACGGCGTCAATCAGACTCTTAGGCTCCTGGTCGCCGTAGACGAACTCGATGAGCGAAGCAGAGATGGAAGAGTTGCTGCCAACTTGCTTCGCGACTTCAGCATCCAGCTTCTGACCTTCTTCTTTGTGCTTGGGCTGGTAACCTTCACATGCGTCTGCCACGTCGCCCACCCATGCTCTTGCATTGTCAAAGTCGCCTTCCGCACGGTGCAAGATACCATGGAGCAACATTCCTTCCACAGCTGGCGGTGCCTGCATGTGCCGCACTAGGAAGTGTGCAGAGGGCAAATCGTGGTTCAGGATATGCAACAGTGTCTCGATAGTAGGATGGACGTGTAAGTCTGCGATGGTCGCTGTAAGTTGTGCATCTTGAGGTTTTTTGGGTGGATGAACAAGATTGGTGTTCGGTATGAGCGTCTGCGATATTGACTCCAGCGTTCGTGGTATATCCGATTGGCTCATATCTGTGTTGCTCGAACCGGGTAGAGCCGACTGCTTGACTCTAACCAGGGTACAAGGGTGAAAGTGAGGTTGAAGTAGTAGTAGTACTCGTAATCTCAGTAAAAGTAGAATCCCGGTAAGCAGTTACTTTTCACATGAAACGAGGAGTCCTACAGCATGTATGCACCTATTAGCTTCATCACGAAAGCATGTGACGTGCTTGATGCACCAACCCAGGAACGCAGACGTCATGATGGACCCTGAGAATTGATCGTGTGCAGGCTGTAGGGCTGGGCAAAACAAAATCAATAACACGCAAAAGTTACACAGAATTGCGCAAGTGTGATGAAACACCCCTCAGGCACAGTAACATGGCATGAAAACTGATTTCCATAGGTACGATAAAATGCGCTCATATCTGCATACAACGCGGACGCCGCTTCGCAATCCAGCCACCAGGACACGCCCTAATCATACAGACGTAATAGGTACAAGGAGAAGGGCCGCAGATTGATTTTCATCCAAACGCCAATAATGATGATGGAGCTCTTAAAAGACAAGGGATAGACCGAACCAGGGGCCGATCGGAAGAATGGAGGTATTCGAGGTCGTCGTGAGTCGGTGTGGGAAATGAGGTCAACCCATGCTTAAGCCTTGTTCTTCTTCTTCTGGTCTTCTTCTTTCTCGGCCTTCTCCTCCTTCTTGTCAGCAGCATGCTGATGCTGTTTCGCCTGGTGCTCTTTGCCTGCTGCAGCAGCCTTGCGCTCCTTCTCGCGTTGCTCTTCGGCCTCTACCATCTCTGCATTATTGAATTAGCTCGCTGTTTCCAATATACAATCCAATGAACGTGCACATACCTCTCCACTGGTCCTCGCCAGCGTATCTCTCGTGATGGATCTTCTTCTCAATAACATGCTTGTGTTCGGGATCATTCGGGTCAATAACCCTGATTGTCTCCCACCTTCCCTTGCCCTTCGCTGCATCCGCACCCTCAATCGCAAAGCTGCCTAGCAGCGCCGCCAGTGTGCCACCCTGTGCGTACATACGCGCCTGCACTAGTTTTTGTGATCCGCTCAGGTATGGGTTGCGGTTGACCATGTGCCATGAGCCAGCCATGGAGGCAATCCAGAAACCGAAGAGAAGTGGGTATCGGTTTTCGGTCGCCCAGTCTTTCGCACGCTCGAAAGCGGTTCTGTTCTGTTCGTAGAGGGCTTCGCGCTCCCTCTCGCGTTCAACTTGGCGCTTCTTTTCGGGTGTGTGTTCGATATCGTACGCTGCGGAGGCTCGATCGGCGGCAATGACAGCTGTGGGGTAGCATTGTTAGGATACGAGTTCTGGAGTCTTACAGTGTGGCGTGCGGGAACTCACCAACGAATGTTCCTGTTGAAGCGACCAAGAAAGCTCGGAACGGGACGGTGAGCGCTCTGAAGGAGTGGTATCTTCTACTCGCAGCCATGACACCAGCAGCGCCTACCGCCGTACCAATGATACCACCGATTGATCCGCCCTTGACTGTGGCACTTCAACTTGTCAGTACGACTTCCACAATTGCCGTTCATGCGTGAATCTTACTTGTAATGCGCCTCCTCCTCTTCCTTGGTAAGAACCTTCATTTTGTCTTAAGTGGAAATTGCTTTGATTTGGGGTGCAAGTGTGTTGGTTTGTCGTGAGAGTTTAGCGGCTGTTGAAAACTTGACGTTTGGTTACACCAGGTGTTGGGGAACTTGGATGAGTACGTGTACGGAGTCTGGAATTACATATAAAATATGACGGCGCATGCGGCGACTTAATAAAAGATAACGCAACGCTCAAAACTACACCATGGTGACGTCGCCGAACTTCCGGCGCCGCTAGACCCACGTTGACATGTGCGGGTTATGATGATGAGGTAAGTGCCTTCGGCAGGCCCTGCCTAGCCCTACATCCTCCAGGCTGGGCCGATTATCGTGCGCGCTGAGATCAGGTCACCGATGCATGATCGATTGAGCAAACCTTCTTTAGCGATTTAATCTGCTCTTGCTTCATCGCTCGCGTATTGGTACTGGATGAAGAATATTTGCCCCGTTACGGGATGCGTTTCCAGCGTCATGCGACCAATCATCACATGCTTCCAACATGTTCTTCCTCCAAGTATCTCCGAAAATGCATCATCCTACGCGTTACTTACTCACCCTTAACTCCAATATGCAAGTAGCCGCTAAGTAAGACTCTGTAAGCTTGTGAGCAATGCATCCCTGGTTTGCTCCTTGTCGGCAAGATGTCGCACGTCGCATGCTGTTCGGATTTTGCGCCGAAGCGGCATCTCCTCAGTTGCCGCTCGCCGCTCGCCGCTCGCACTGCTCACACTTTGCAGAGCTGCGGCCAACCTTCCTTCTCCTCAACACATGGTCGTCCGGCCTTTCCAGAACGTGGTACCTGATGCAAGGGCTCATAGTTCTTTGCAAAGCTCGAAATTTGTTCTACCGACACGTGCAAAACACCTTTCCGACCGTGTCCGAGTTGCCACCGAAACCCGCATGAACTCCACGATTCACCGAGCGGCTCCGCACATTGACCTTGACAACAAAATGAGTGGCAACTCCTGTTTTGAATGTTCATGTATCAGTTTCCGACAGCACGGTAATGCTAGTGACCCTTCCTGAGGCATCACAGTCAACATTAGAGGTGAGGTCTATTAAGCTTTCATTCCATCGAAGAGTGCATACATCAGATGGTAGCATTACCGTAACTGTATTACCGTTGAATCAGCCTGCTTCGGAAAGATGGATAAGTATGTAGGTACAATTCAGTTGACTGTTCACCATATCGTCTTCTCCAGCCTGTCCCACGCTAACGCTACCAAGTATTTCAGGCCCGATGAAAATGCTAGGATAAACAAGAAAGGATCTGTCGTAATAAGGTGTGCAGGAATCGATGTTATCCCAGCCAACTGTAGGAAATGCGTATTTTCGTCTTAAGCCAATGGTTTTCGACAATTTTTTCGACATTGATCTTAGCTTTTGGGCATATCCACGATACCTTTTACGAGATCGAGCGAGCGGTGCACTGGCTGATAATACCCAACGATACGCATGTGGACGAAGACATGTGAATTGGAAAACATGCCTTCAACGGAAAGCGCCAAAACTGGGGCGCGGTGCGGGGTTGCTATAGCGGGGAAGCATACCTGCTGGAGGTCCTGGGCGCGTCGCAAGAGCAGGGTTACAGCAGAGCATGGCTACGCGAGATCCGTACTTAGAGCCGCGAAGAGAGACCATGTGCTTGCGAATGTGACCACCAACGAGTTCACGATGTTGTGTGCCACTGTTTGTCAAGACATACTGTATGAGATAGTTGCCGAACTGATCACCAGCGACTTCGAAGAGTTAGCAACCATTCACACCGAGAGAGTAACCTGGAACCTACTGTCGATAAGGGGCATACGCGGACGATCAGGGCGAGCCTCGCATATGCGGTCCAGATACCGATCCAGGAATTCATTACCACCAATCTTGAGGCATTTCTCAATGACTTTGGAAGCGTACTGATCCATGCTATACTCTGTACTGAAACGGAGAATATGATCGATGGCACGACTACGGTCAGCAGGCGCGCCATGCTCACAGATATGCTGGATGCACCAGTTGCCAAATTGACCATGAGCGATGACATCGATACTTGCGAGCACTTCGTTGATGCAGGGACGCTATTTCGATTTAGTACTGATGGTAATACATGCTTAGTATCTCAACATACCTTGTCTTCCTCAAGACAGTTCTCGAAGATGTTCTGTACGACCAGACTACCTGTCTCACCCAATGCGACTTCATGCCACATGCCGCGCAGAGCCTCGTTGACATAACGCATGATCTGGGGTGGGGAGTCGCTCCAACGGAGTTCAAAGAGCTTCTGCCAGACATGGCATGCGTATCGGTGAATGACAGTCTCTGGAATGCGGCGAAGTAGCTCATGGACCATGGTTGCCTTGTACTCTTCCGGAACACAGTCGAAGGCCTTCTGGATGACATGGCAGCCGAACGCGTCCATGCTCAAAGCAAGAGTATTTCCGCGGATGGCTTGGGCAATAGCAATAACTTGCTCGTGCGTACCATGCTCAAAGCAGCGCTGTACCAGGAAGTTGCCGAAACGGTTAACCATTAGAGCGTAGGCTTGAGAGATGATGGCCTCCACGATCTCATATTTTTGCTCCGGTGTGCCTACTTTGAGCTTTTGTTGAAGGAAGATAGATGCTTGCTGGTCGTTGTTGCAGATGATCTTATCGACAATGTATTTCCAGTTGCAGCTCATATTGCGGTCCAATAGGCGACGATAATTCATCGGTTCAACTGAGGGGACGTACTGTGAAGTACCTGCCTCACTTTGGGTCTACGCCATGTCAGTAAATACCAAGGTTCGATATGTCGTGGTGATGACTGACCTGGGAGTTCCATGGTGATGGCCCCATGCTGTTCTGGACGTTGAACTCATTTGCGTCAGGCGATAGTCTGCTGGCCATGGTGCCAATCGGAGCTGGATGGCCTATGGGATACATGGGTGGCATAGCGTACTGGTTGTAGCCTGAATCGAAGGCTGAACTAGGTCGGCTAGGTGGGTTACTCAATCCGTTGCCCATGCCAACACCCATACTGTTGTTGAAGCTATTGCCGATGCCGATGGGATTCGGCATGCCGTTACCCATGCCAGCATTGAAGCTGGTGGACATACCATTGCTGCGGAAGCTCTGGTCGAGAGGGAAGTGTGTAGGTTCATTCAAGAAACCGTTGCGGCGATAGCCTGACTGTGGGGGTTGTGGTCGGGGCTGGACCTGAGGTTGCGTCTGGGCCTGATATGGGGGTCCGAAGCTATTACTGCCGGTGTAGGCCGGACGAGCAGCTTCATTGCCCCAGCCGTAGTTGCTCCTGGTAGAGGCATTAAACTTGTTCTGCAAACTCGTGAGAGTCTGCTCAGTGACATCGCCCGGGTAGCTGTAATCAGCCTCAGACGATTGGCTCAGGTGCTCCATGGTTGACCGGGCTACATGGTGACTGTGCATCTCCTGGTTGACGCGGTTGACTTCGTTGCGAGCCTCCTGTAATTCCAGCTTCAGCTTCTGCAATTCGCTGGCCTCGACGAGGACAATGGAGCTGTCCATCTCGGTAGGTGGGGTAGATGTGAACTCGTCCGTCGCCGGCGTAATGGGAATGGATCCACTGGACGAGCTGTATGGGTCTTGCGGAGGAGAGCGACCGTTCAGCCGCTGTAGGAGCGAGTCCATGACAGCCGACTCTTCGTGAGCTTCCATCTTGGGCTTCTGTATAGGTCAGTTTGGGCGCTATAGAAGATGGTGACGGTGAGCCTATAATAGACGCTAGTTTGACTGACCTTATAGCCGTCGAACGAGCTGTGCTGTTGCAGCGGAATTTGGTTGCCCAGGGTAGAAGGACCGAGTGGTCGCTTCATGCCCTGTGTATTGCATGTCAACGGTGAGCCAAAAGCACGCTGGAAGGCAAATGGGTATTGGTTCAGACTCATGCTGCCTACCGCCTGGCCCAGTACCTCTGGCGAAGTGTCAATCCTAAGGTCTCCGGCCATGGCGAATCGATTGGGGCCCTTGCGGGGTGTAGGAGAACCGTCGGAAGTTATGTTGAAGCTCATGGTAGTAGAGCTTGGAAGTGTGGGTAGATGGTTTGGATCCGGGAGGCAGCAGTTATCTCCAAGCTATATGGTGAAGACTGCAGTTCCGAAGGCGGTTTGAAACAAATCTGGGGTTATTGGGCAAATGTGCAGATAATATGCAGGACGAAGGCTCAGCGCAGCTCGTTTGGCGACGTATATAGCCAAAGTAGATGCAGAAGCGACGAGAGAACAGCTCAAATGCACATAAATCAGAAGATCGCAGAAGGTGTCGTCGTGAGGAAAGAACGACAGCAGGGTAGAAGGAAGAGACTGAAGCGAAGTCAAGAGGAGTCGGAGTAGTGGGGTGACAGCAATGGAAACTTCTCAGCAGACTAGGTGAGCGCAACTAGAGGGAGGCGCGTCGCGTCGGGACGTTCCGCATTCGTCTTCACCAGCAAACGGAAAGAGCATCGTGCCCGAAAAGACTGATTCCGCACAGAATACGAAAGGTTCGACTGTCGGGACTGAATCAGATCTACCTACTTCCTGAGACATTGCGCTCACCGTAGCCCTAGAGTACAGAATATGCACCTCACAAGCCCAACGAGAAATGTTGAGCCTTTGCTACCCGCAACCAGATACTGCCTCTTTAGGCTTGGATCCCTGTATCGCTCATTCGCTTTCTATGATACTACTTGGAGTGACCTCCCAGTCAGAGTCAAAGAAGCCCATGGCTAACACGCCCTCGATACCTTTCCACTTTGCGCTTTCACCGAAGACCACAAAATCAGGCTGTCCGACACCCGTCAGCATCGGGACAATCCGAGACGCTTGTCGTAACCCCTCATCATCCGCACCCCAAACGACAAGCTCAAGACGCTCGCCTGCAAGTGGTCGCAAGAATGCAGCAGCTCTAGCTTCCTGGCCGTATCGATGTGCTTGTCCCCGGTAACCCCGTATGGTGATCCCGGACTTTCCGACGTGGATTGGGAAATCCGTCTGACTAGCCTCGAGACTGGAGCCGGTTGCTAAAGTGATGATGTTGCCAGTGAGGTTCAGAGAAGGAGGATCTAATGCGGAGGAAAGAATGTAAGTGTTTGCTTGGAAATACTGGTGTAAATTGCGTGAAACCTGCAACGCAAGGCGAGATGAATTAGCAGAGCCTGGGTGCTGAATGACGAATGGCCCGTGGGTACGAAGGATAGCGGTCATAGAGCCCAGCTGTCGGCCAGTCCTCTCAGGTCGCGTGGAGTCTGTAGTACGTGTGCCGATGGTCCAGCCATCATCTGACTTGTAAACACTGATGGGAGAGACAGTCGCCGCTATTGTCTCAGCTAGACTCAAGTCCTTCCCATCGATTGTGACCGACTCCCTCCAGATAGTGGGATTAAACTCAAGACTTCGGACATTGGACGTCTTGATAACGTGCCCTCGAACACCAACCTTGCCATAGCGTCCTGGATCCTCTAACTGTTTTACCTGAATCCCATTCTTACTACCCATGTCTCCAGGATCGCCGATCAAGATGAGGAAATGCTCCATCTTCCGCGGCAGAGTATCGTCGTTCTTTGTCTGGGTATAATAGAAGTCTACTAACTCGGGTGTTGTCATGACACCATCCCACCAGTGATTTTGTCCTGCCACTTCGTTGTATCTGGCTTTGGCTCCAGTGACACCAGGGCTAACTCCAGTGCGGAATAACTGTTCTGCCAGTAGGCGGGAATTATATGCTGGAACATTGTCATCAATTTCACCATGCTGTTGTTGAACGGGTATGCCATGCGCGTTGGGCATAAGCATCTCATGACGATAGCTGTTGATGGATGCACTGACGACCGCTGTGCGACCAGGATCTGCAGCTTGCCACAGGTGATATGGCACGTACATCTGGATACTGGCGTAACCGGAGACTGGTGCTGCAGCGAGCACTTTGTCAGGTCTATGAGTAAGGGCAAACCAAGTACCCTGTCCGCCATTGGAATGTCCTGAGACTATCCAACGGTTCGTATCAACATCATAGCCTGTCCAGCGATTGTTGTCGATCCAGTCTGGAATTGCCGCAATTGCCGCTTCAACGTCGGCGAAACCCCAGTTGTGCCAGTCGTCACCGGACCACGGTGTGACACCAGTAGGAAACAGTACCCAAGCACAGAGGTCAGAAACCGGATCCAGGGCGCCAGTAACCATAGGGTTGTCAGCCTCGAGGCCTGCTCCGTGGAGTTGCAGTAATACGGGTAGTTTTAATTGTCCTGATGGGCATGTTGCATTTTTTGCTGGGGGTCGAAGCATGGCGTACGAAGCCATGCCACCAGGGTGGAGGAATGTGACCTTGTGGGGTCTGTAAAGACCGATATGGTTCAGAGTTTGGGACGCACGCAGGATGTTTTGGCGTGTACCACCAACTGTCTTATATGTAATATCGTAATCCACAGATGAAGTGTTGCTACCATGGAGAGTGATATTGAAGGCGATGGATTTCGTTTGACCAGGAACAATAATGTTGGACATATGCGAGTCACTCGACGTGTTAGGATTTCCCTGGTCAGCAATATCAGTATCTTTGCGTAACAATGACTGCGCGCCCATTGCCAACTCCGCGAAAGAGACATAAAGGCTCACACTTGAGTGCTGAATGCTCAGGATTTCAATTTCCTCTTCCCCGGTATTTCTCAAGTACACTGATCCAATTGACGAGGCAAGCTTTCCGTCGACGACATCGGACACTAGAATACCAGGTTTTGCAAGCTCCAAAGATCCTATGGCCTTTTGCACGTCAACAACAACATCAATGGTAGGCTCCAGAATACCACCAAAAGCTCTCACGTCGCGAGCTAGACGAATGTCAATTCTGTGCGAGCCAGGTTGGAGATGCAGAACAGGAGGCGCCTTGCGATAAGTATAGAAATCTCCCCCAAAGTAGTGCTGGTCATCCACCCAGAATTCCAGAATAGTATCTGTGTGTAAGACTAGGTGTTGAGTCTCGTTGCCGCCGACGTGAAGTTCGCCACGAGCCCAGGCCTGATATTGCACGGCAGCCCATCCATATACGACCTTCAGGAAGTCCCAGTCAACGTTTGAATAGGCCACACTCAAGGAGGCGTTGGCCGACGTAGCATCGCTCATGGTCCTCACGGCTTGGGTGACATTCCACGATGCGGTTCCGTTAGTGGGCAATGAGCTTCGGAATGTTGCTTTGGGGTCATATTGGAGGTTTCTGAAGCCGCCATAGTACTCGAGTGGATCTGCGCCCCATGTCGCCTCTACAAAATGTCGGTATATCGTCTCCAGGCTACGTGGGCGATGACGTACCTCGAGTTCCCATCTGAAAAGGCCCCAGGACGTGCCATGTATCGCTGAAGGAAAACAAGGAGACACTCTCCTGTCGGCTTGCTAGTGGGGTCACGAGCGGCTCATGTTCCGTAGCACGACCCAATTGCAGCAGGAACAGGAAAGTACAGAGTAGGTGCGGCAGCGACGGCCGGCTCATCGGAACGAACATGTTCTGGTGTATACAGAGGCTCGATACATGACGAGAGGGAGAGATGGCGCTTTTGAAAAGCAACGTTATCGCGGCAGAAGATCTCTACCGGACATAGCAGGTGGTGAAGGGTTCATGGACAGAGCTTGGCTGACGATGGCCGGTGGTTTGGAATCCCTGTCGCCTCCTGCCCTAGCTATCAGATCCGAACCGCCTCCGGAACGCGTATGTCACTAACCAGACAATTCTCCGCTAATTACGGATCCATTGCGACGCTTGCCTTCAACACCACGCTTCTTGGAATAATCCTTCGCGACGATCCACGGTACCCCTCCATCGCTACCGCTGCTTGTGCCACCATTGTGCTCGTATATGTAGCAGGAGTGCGCCACGGTTCCGCGCATATAGTACAAGTCGCCTGCAGCATCGGTTCCCTCCCCATGGCGTAGCGAATACATCTACGACACCCCCAACCACCTTGCATCCCGCAGTCGTCATGACGCCTCCGTTGGCGCGGGACCCGAGTCCCAACGCTACCTTCAAGTTTCCCGCTTTCCAGCCCGATCTACTGCCCACGCCCGAGGAAGACCACATATACGGTCACACGTCGTCGCGCTCTGCCAGTCCTAGCCATGCAGCGCAGACGAATGGCAGTACGATACCAGGCGACAGGTGGCATCCGCGCAAAGAGGCTAGGTTCGGGGGCATCAACGGCTCAGCGTCGACCTCTTCAAACAGACATGGACGACAGAAGAGCCTGTCAGAAGCCTTCAGGACTATACGGACGCGAAAGGGCAGTGTCAGCCAGAATGCGCATGAACTTGCAGACGCGCTCAAGGCCCCACTATCGCCAAAGCTCATTGTAGGTCGCGATACGCATGGTTTGCTATGGCCTATGGCTAACAGGCGCAGGTGCTCTGCGGTGTGTGGTACATGACCTCCATCTTCACCAACATGTCTTCCAAGGCCATCCTGACCGCCCTACCGAAGCCCATTACCCTCACGACCGTCCAATTCGCTTTCGTATCCGGTTGGTGCTTGATACTCGCCATGTTCGCTAGGAAATACCCACGCCTAAAACAGACGATGCCTTTCCTGAAGTACGGCATTCGTACCCCATCCAAGGAGCTGATCATGGCGACGCTGCCCTTGACATGCTTCCAGATCGGCGGACACATTCTGAGCGCCGATGCTACGTCAAGGATACCTGTTTCGTTGGTACACACTATCAAGGGACTTTCGCCGCTCCTGACGGTCATGGCATACAGCATCTTCTTCAAGATCCAGTACTCGCTACCCACATACCTTTCTCTCATCCCACTCACCCTAGGAGTCATACTGGCATGCTCGGCCGATTTCAATGCAAATCTGATCGGCCTGATGTCCGCCTTTGCCAGCGCCATCCTCTTCGTCGTTCAGAACATCGTCTCCAAACAAATCTTCAACGACGCCGCAGCTGCTGAGAAAGACGGCCTGCCGCCGAACAAGTTCACCAAACCAGATAAACTAAACCTCCTCTGTTATTCCTCTGGCCTAGCCTTTCTCTTTACTCTTCCACTTTGGCTTTGGTCCGAAGGGTTTACTCTTATCTTTGACTTTCTGCATGACGCTTCTATCGAGCTATCAGACCACCCTGAAGCTTTAGATCACGGGCGTCTGCTACTCGAGTTTCTTTTCAACGGCACTTTCCATTTTGGACAGAACATTGTAGCCTTTGTTTTGCTATCTATTGTGTCACCAGTTACTTACTCGGTTGCCAGCTTAATCAAGCGCGTCTTTGTCATTGTGTTCGCTGTTGTCTGGTTCGGCAAACCCATGACAAAAGTCCAAGCGTTTGGTTTTGTGCTCACATTCGTGGGTCTATATCTCTACGACCGCACGCACGACGCCGCGAAAGCAGATAAACGCGCAAAGGCCCTGCAGTCCAAGAACAGCGGTTCCCTACTCCCATTGGCCACAGATGTCAAGTCACGACCAGTCTACACTGCCAGTCCATCGTCCATACCGGATACTGGAGCGTATCCAATGCCCGGTTTTCACGAATCAAGAGAAGAGAAAAGACATGATGATTCTGGTAGTTCGGGCTATCGTAGGACGTCTGAACAGGGCTCGCATTACCTGCCCCCAGGGACCAAAGCGGAGGATACTTGGCGGCCTAACGACATGAATGGAAGAAGGGGTATAGGCGTTTCATGAGCATTTACGAATCTATTTGTTACATTCTGATGAATCTCTCCTCCTGTACCAAGTGTTACAAGCAAGCATCCTGACCAGCGAGTCAGAAGGAATCCTGACTATACTGATGAAGATGCACAAAGGACCGAATTACATGCCGAACATCAAGAATCTTCGATTCGCCGAGATGACCGATCAAAACTAGGAGCCGTCGATCTACTTCGTCATATGTGATACAACGGCCGCTCCAGGACTTTGCTGACGCGTCAGCCATTTGCAACATCCAGAGTCCGAAAAGCGATGAATAAAGCGAATACCAGGAGGCAAGTTGAACATGAGCTGACATTGCAATCACGCCGTACATACAGCCGCTATTCGCATTACCGCCTCCAGCCCCGAACCGAACAAAGGAGATACTCCTCGCAGCATGCAAAACCAAGCAGAGACCCTGACACCTGTAGAGACAAAGCAGACGTAAAGTGAGCGACTTCCTGGACGCCAAGTTTGGGCATTTGCATCATCTCGTCTTGTATCCCACGCGTTAAACGTGAAGCGTATTGTATCGTAGTCCTGCTCGCCATATCCGAGCTTTCCCCCCCTCGCTGCTTCGCCAAAACATGCATTGCAACCCGGCGCAAACAGATTGTAGGTGAAGAGTATTTGTAGATTTTCGTTATCGTCTAGCAGCATCCCTTCTTCTGCTCCGCGTCGGCCGACTTGCTGATCTCGAGCACCTTGCGGTCGTTGCCGAGGACGGGGCCGCTACCTTCGCCCTGGTCGAGCGCTTTGCTTGAGACGATGCGGTAGATTTCTGGAGCAGTGTTAGCAACGGCTCATGCTAACGATATTTGCGGCTGAAATGTCAACAAAAGTGGCGGTGTAAACACATGTCCACTTGGGCCAACCAATGTCACTCCAAGCTTTGCGCCAACCACTGTTGTCGCTGCTACTTGTTGTTTATAGTAGAGTAACGTACCTGTGAGAATGTTCTGGAAGGCAAGCTCGACGTTGCTGGCGTCCAAGGCAGACGTCTCGATGAAGGAAAGGTTGTTCTCGCCTGCGGAGAGTGTCAGCATACATGTCGAAGGCTGTATCTATGCAGACGCCACTGTCACAGGATGAGTAAACGTACTTGCAAACTGCTTGGCCTCCTCTGTTGGCACTGCCCGCAGATGCCTCAAATCGCTCTTGTTACCCACGAGCATGATGACGATGTTGGAGTCAGCATGGTCGCGTAGCTCCTTCAGCCACCTCGTCACGTTCTCATATGTCTGGTGCTTGCTGATGTCGTAGACAAGCAGAGCGCCGACCGCGCCACGGTAGTATGCAGAGGTGATGGCACGGTATCGCTCCTGGCCGGCGGTATCCCAGATCTGGGCCTTGATGGTCTTGGCGTCAACTTGGATGGAGCGGGTAGCGAATTCGACGCCGATGGTCGACTTGGAATCGAGGTTGAACTCGTTGCGCGTGAACCGGCTCAATAGGTTGGATTTACCGACACCAGAGTCTCCGATGAGCACCACTGCGGGGGTTAGCGGGCGACGAGACCAGGAAGACTAAGGTAGGGGGAAAGTAGGTACCCTTGAAAAGAAACTATGTGCACTATCGTCAGTATGCAAGAACACATAGGGCCGCTGTCGTACGGAGACTCACGTCATATTCGTCGTTCGCCATTGTTGCGGTAGGTGGGGAAGTGGCAGGTGGGCAGGTGGAAGTCTCAGTCGATGTGTCGGCGAGAGTCGTGAAAGCAGAGCCTGGATATCTTTGGGGTATCAAGGCAAGCAGAAAAGCTCAGAATCAGGTCGTCGTGGGTAGTGGCCAAGTACTGCGCTATCTCGCTGCCTCGAGGAGTCGCTGCTCCACCGTCAAAGCACCAGCCAGCACCCCAGGAGCGAACAAGCCTATGCCTTCTTAGGTAAGCGAGGCGCTAGTCTCCGCGCCCTCGCTCATTCCAACACCTCCATGTCTGCTTGCGTCGCCGCAAACATCTCGCCTTTGGACATGCACCTAGGTAGACACAGTTGCCCTCTAGTTTCTTGTTGCAACCCGAATGACAGCAGCGACCCGACGCGTAATCAGAGAAAGACCTCACGCGTTGTCTGCTACTGCCCTTAACCAATCAGAAGCTGGCATAGCCATTCACCTCTATAGCGTTCGCCAGAATGTCACTGCACCCTGATGAAGACGAGCTCGAGGAAGAATACGACGTAGAATGTATTCTGGCGGAGAAGTGGCAAGACGCCTGGGATGTGCATCCGTTCGGCGCGGCTACAAAGTACTTGACCAAATGGGAAAATTATCCACTTGAGGAGTAGGTCTGCCTCGTGGTGTAGTTGAATCAAGCTAACCAGCCTTGAAGGTGTAAGTATTCTACCATTGCCCCTCACAACTCTATAGTCCCTCTGAAGAACAGGACCAAACCGTGCACCGTTCCGTTCCAGACAAGCATCCATCGCGTATCTCTGACGTGATTTAGGCACTTGGGAACCAGCAGTCAACTTCGAGAAGATTACGTCACTACCAGATGAGCCCACAACCACTACCGCGTTGGAACTATGGAACGAAAAGAAAGCGAGTATGAAAAAAGTTGATTTCAAGAAGCTGTGCGAAGATAACATAGCAAAATATGAGGCAGCACTCAACGGCCAACAAGAGGTATCACCTCTGGAAGCTACTCTCGCAGAAAGAGAAGCTGCAGACTCCAGTCAACTCAATCACTTGTTTGCGGGAAGTTCTGCTACGGAAAACTCGGGGCTGTTTGTCAGACAGCCTCCTAAAGCGCGTAAGCTTCCTATAGTGCAGTCAGAATCCTCTTCTTCCGAAGGAGAGTTGACAGATGACTCATTGATGGCAGAGATGGCTACAACGTCGGAAAATACAAGGCATACGTCCATCGGCGTGGAGAGTTCTAATATAGAGCGCCGGCCAATCCAAAATTCAGCTCAATCACCCCGTACCTCATTGAAACGTGCTACGACTACTCCAAACCCGAATTCAGTCACGAAACCAAGTCTCGCAAGACCAGCAAAGAGCCAAGAGCCTCGAAGATCTTCACTGCCGCAAGCAGACTCAGGTTTCCGAGATAAGCAAACGACGACAGTTTCTACACAACGAAAAAAGAGTAACAACGGTAAACCTACGACCGCTGAAGCTGGTAGTGCCTCCGCTGCTCATGACACTCTGCAATCCAGTAGTACAAGCTCAGGCGCTGCAAAGCGATCAGTCTCTCTTGCGACGCAGCCAAGTGCCCTTAAGACCACAACTAGCTCAGGAAAGAGTAGTGGCATCAGAATCGTAAACGAGCCCAAGCCTCAACCTCGTCAAGCTACTGCCTTGCCAAAGAAAACTCATTTTCAGACACTCCGTCGACACCACGAGGTAGACATGAGGTCCCGTAGGGAGGGCACACCCGATGTTGCTGCTCTCAATTTCGTCAATGCCCCACCTGATCTCATCGCCCCAAAACTGCAGGCACCACACCATGATCCATACGCTCGTCGTGACCCTATTCATAGGCGTATCATTGCAGAAGAGCCCCAGAACGATGAGTCTCCAAGGCAAGAGTCTACTGATGGGAACATACCCTTAGCACCCTGGGAGATTGACAAAGTTCCCCAGGTGTGTTACCAATGGAGGCTTAGCCAAAACTGCACGAAAAGTGCGAGGGAATGCCGCTTTATGCATAGGCATAAGGATGAAAAGGGCCGCGAGTATTCTATAGCTGATATGCAAGGCAAGATACCCGGCAAATACCGCAAACCACCACTCACATGTCCGTTTTGGCTTAACGGGCAGAAAGGTTGCAGAAAATCCGCCGAGGATTGTCTCTTTGCTCACCAAAATACTGGATGGATAAAGCATAGCGATCCCTCAATGGGCGATGTACGAATTGATCCTGACCAGCAACCGAAGCTTGGTAGTATAGAAGACCAGCTGGAAGAGAAGAGGACTACGAGGTCTTTAAATCCGGATCAGCTTACTTGCTGGTACTGGAACAGAGGCGATTGTCGAAATACAGAACAGGAATGTGCTTACCAGCATAGAGAGACTGGCATTGTTGCAAATGCACCACATGAAGGCCATCAGACGTCTGATACTATACCAGATGTGGATGACGATATGGATATCGATGATGCCGTCCAACCACCCACGACCAATGAAGCAACACGCACCCCTTCTCCCATACCATCTGGACAACCACAGCAGTTCTCGTTTCAGCCACCACCTCCGCCTCCGCCTCCACCCATCACAAATGAGGTCAAGATTAAATGCGAACAGTTGCGGACGGCCGGAGGATCAGTCTGCACATTGGACTTTGAGGATATGTTTGCGAGCAATGGCAGCGAGGAAGCTGTCAATCTGCTTGAGAGTAGGGTTTTTCTAATGTACCATCCCGAAGACCATTTTGAAGAGTTGGAGATCATTACTCGATGGTTATTATTGCACCATGTCCAGGTTGCTAGTACGAGCTATCAGGGTGCATGGGCTGTTTTCAAGCAGCAAATTTTGCAAGGAGGTTCAGGCATCATTATAGTGCGTAATCACACATTGCGAGTGAGACTAATGCTAAACATATCAGGCACATCCGGACGTTGAATACTTCACAGCATTTCCCGGTTTCGGCGAAGTTCTTCGTCAGAACGTCCGTCTCTGGTCGGTTGGGCTTCAACCAAGTCTCGACTACGACCATGCTTTGACAGATAGTCTTCCCGTGCTTCAATATGAGCGCATTGAAATTTTCCCACTTGGCGGATTCGTTTACATTACGGAGGAAGTCTTTGAGACGAAGCCACAACTTGCTTTGGAAATTGTCAAGCTTTTCTTCGCAAAGATAGTGAGTCTCAGAGGGCGCGCAGGCCCGTTGGCTCCATGGCAAGAAGTCGACGACGCCAGCTTGTTGTGGCGGCTGTGTGTCCGGCCAGAGTTGATGGAGTATCTATTTCAGAGATGCGAAGACCATGCAATGGATGTGAACGCTGGGGATGTTGACATGCAGAGGTTCGCCCACTACACTCGACCCAATTTGATTTATTGCTAAATTTGACGCAGTTGTGCCAAGCTCTACTCGCTCCTCGCCGAAACCAACTACATCGAGCAAGATGATCCGGTTGTTCCACTAAGCGCTGTAGCCGACAAATATCCCATACTCTCCGAGCGCCGGGCCATCGCCGAATGCGAGCCTGTGGATTACTTCAACACAGTCGCTCGTAGCAAAGAAGCCGCCAACCTAAACATGATCCGCTACTATGCTGGACTGCAAGTCGACATGCGTCGCGACTATCGCCATTTCTACGTCGTCCATACCGAGCCAAAGGCAAAGTATGTCCAAGAATGGAAGCAAGAGATTCAGACCATTGCCGATGTCATCACACCCGAGCAATGCATCAATGAAATGCTAAAGGATGGGCAGGACAGCATGTTTGACTTTTACGAACGCTTCATGGCAGACAACGAGAGCTCCAAGGGAGTGGTCAAAGATGGTGATGCAACGACGCGTGCAGGCTAGAAGTCTAAACGTGTCAGTGAAAGTCTCCTGGCGGAGTTTGAGTAATGGGCAAAGTTATCAGAACCACTTTTGTAGAAGTCTTCCGGGTCGTACGAAGTCAAGTTGCGACTTGCTCTCTATAGGTACGACTTGATGACATTTTCGTTTCCTTCTTAGTGTATACGATACCCTGTGATAGCGTACTAGGAAAATGTTTAACGAGAATAATCATAGGTTCACATGAGCAGATATGGTACGAATGGTGTTGATGGATATATCCCGTGATGCCTCCTGATAGATGGGAAAAGCGATGAATGAAGAAGGCAAGTTGGGTATCATTTACTCCACGTTAATGCCTAGCAGGATTATTTCTTTTTACCCTTGGTCTTATCTACAACGTCCACCCAATTCTTATGCACACCTCGCTTCTCCAAAGCCTTCATGATGGCGTCTTTCTGAGGACCCTGGACCATGACTTCCATAACAGGGGCTTTGGGGCTTGATCCTTGCAGTTTATCGACGCTCGTACTACCTGCACATGTCTTTCTCAGCTCATCGGCGAGCGGCTGTGGTGAGATGTAGTATGGTTCTAGACCATGCACCTTGGTCACTGTCTTGTTACCACTGCGCGTTTCCAGCGTGATTTGAATCTTGGGTGGTGCACCGGCTTTGGGCTTCGCATCAGCAATGTCGGCGTCGTTGCGGATGATGGCGTGGAAGGGGGATGCCGCAGCGACCATGCGTTCAGCCAGGGAGTCTCTGGGCATGACTCCTGACGACAGCGCGGCGTTGTCAGCTGCTGACGAAGCGAGTAAAGCATCTGCGAGCTGGGGGTTGATGCGGATGAGACGCTTGTTCTTGGGGTCGATCAAGTTCTCCGCCTCCACGTATGCAATGAGAAGCTGTTTCAGCTCCGCTGAGGTGTAGAGACCGCGCGGGTCTGCTTTGGAGGCACCCAGTATAGGCGCTAGTTTCTCCTTGGGCCGCAGTACCGAGACAAGCTTTAGCTTTTGGCCAACGGAAGATTCGGCGGATAGGGGTGCAGCTGGCTTGCCGTTTGCACTCGCTGCGGCTGGGGTATCCTTCTTTGGCAACCTGTAGGGAACGAACGACTCAACCTGGCGATCCTTGAAATCAATATCGAGTACAACAACCTCATTGCCGTCGCGGTCTTTGCACTTGACAATCTGTTGCTTGTCTAGATACTTGATAAACTTCTTGAGGTTCTTCCAACTTGTCTTCTTGATCTGGAGCGAAGCGGTGCGCGCGGGGGTGTAGGTGGGGAGGAATGGTTGGACGAGCATGTTATTGACGTTTGATTGCGAGAGCGGGAAGTCGAGGCCGTAGGAAGGATGGCCCTTATTGTGATCCATGTGGTAGCGGACGCCGTACAAGAATGCGTTCTTGAAAGCTTCATCGATTTCTGAAGCTTGTCAGCAGATGATGGATGTAGTGAAGAGGAAAAGGCATACCCTTGGTTGTCAGCTCTTTATCTTCAAGAACGTCGATGAAGTCATTGTTAGATGGCGCATCTTCGCCTTGCACACCCTGTGATTTCTCCGCCTCTGACCGTTGGGTGGGAGTGGCATCGAGAGTAACACCGCCGTCCTCGTCATCCAAGTCTACGGCTGCGGTGCGTTCGGCGAGACTCGCCTCGTCGCCATTGTCGTCGTCCCAGCCCTCAAGGATACCAGGAGGCTCACTGCCCGCCTTGCCTGTTGAGCTCCAAGACCACAGCTCGTCGCCTGCCCAGTGGAAGGTAGAGACAGCAATGCCCTTGGTGCCTTGGGTTTTGCCTAGCGCGCTCACGTCGATGGTGCATTCGCCAACGGCCATGGGGACAGTCGGAGCCTCGAGACTTGCAACGGCGACGATTGCGCCCTTGGTCGCTCTCTTGGGGAAAGGCGGGCCTCGTTGAAGACCAGGCGTCATCAAGTCGGCGCCTCCTTGCATTTTCTCGACGACGACGAGTGGCGTGTATAGCAGCGGGACTATGCGGGGGTTGTGCCAGAGGGTGTAGACGGTAGGGTACATCCTGTCGCCAACCTTGACCCACAGGACTCTCTGATGTCCGCCTGTGCCCTCATGGCTGCCTACGTATATTGTTCCTGACACTTGCTTGAGATCGGGCCCTGCGGTGGTGGTGAAGCGCGCCGACAGGGCATTCTCTGGGAGTATTGCTTTGCGCAGTGCGGTCAGGCCGGCGGTGGAGGCTGTCTTGTCTTCAGGACTCGCGTCGGTTTCTACGGGAATCTCTATGCCAAAGTCGGCGATGATCTGGTCGGCGGTCCTGCGGCGGTCGCTAGACTTGAGCGGGGAGAGGGGCTTGATCTGGCGAGGGTTAGTCTGAGCGCGAGTACGTGCGGAATTATTCCTACAGTTGGTTTCTTCTTGAACATGTTGAATTACGATGCTTCTGCTGCAGTCGCTGGATGTCGTGAGCTAGGGCGGGACTCTGCGCGCGTCGGCCACAAATAATGTTGGACGCGGCGACTGTCCATGACTTCAGCGGGGCAGCTAGCGCGTTCTCCCCAAGGCGTCGCCATGTGCCTCACTCACCGTGAGTGAAGGCTGCATGCAGCATGAGTCGAAACTCATCGAAGCTCCCCCCTCATGCTGACTACTCACTACTCACTACTCATCTGCCGAACCTTTGCGCCTGACATCGTCGCCAACGCCACCTTGGCCGTCGCAATCATCGCACTCGTCCATGCACAGAAGCTTTGTGCTGGACAATTATGCGGTACGAGGTCCACGGATGACCCAGAGACCCGGTCGTCGCATTAGACTTTTGTCACCAGCGAAACTATCGCATTTGCGAGTATCGGATTTGGGTGCCGAAGCTACTTTTTCCTTGGTTGGGCTTTTGTTGACGTCGGGAGATTAACCACACCTGCAGGCGCGTGCTGGCCTCACCTGTCGATCCTGAAATCATAACGCTCCTTAGTCGCTTCAGGGCCCAAGACGTCCCTCGGCAGCGACACCAACACCACCATGTACACATGCCTCGACCATTATAGACCATTGGCCTATTTGCGTCGGGCACAGCCTCCGGATAAAACCATCTCACCTCATGTACTCCATAACCATCCGTCGTCGCAAGCTGAGCAGAAGGGTTTACCTGTTGCAGCTGTTGTGCAGTCACGTTGCAGAGACGCCATTCGTTGCTCGTTTGAGACATGTTCTTTGACGTACTACCACCATTGTCCTCCACACAAAGAAGGACGCTTGGTGATGGACTATCCTTCAAGCGAAATCAGCCTCGCACACGAAACGACTAGATGCAAGGAGATGAACAATGTAGATAGACTTCGTCCCCAGATTCCAGGACACTGGCCCAGGCCGCAGCGTCGGTTGAGCCCCATGTCGCTCACCCGCCGCAACATCCATGCAGCATGCACCTGCCAGCACTCGGCGTTAAGGTAAGCCAGTTCCGGTCAAGGCGTGCTGAGCTTCAATTTTTAGCCGGCCAGGCACCACAACGCGTGTGTTTGTTGCACGGTACGCACCTCTGTGCTGCCATTTACCGCTTTCGCAACAGCTGGGGGAGTTTTTTTCGCACGAGCTTGCGCATCCAGTCCCCATTCCATTGCGGAAGTCGGACTGCAAACACTGCAGTGGTTCGTGGTGGCGGGGGCGTCAGCGAAAGACTTGCCGGGCCAGCCAATGGCTCAGGGCCTCGATGCTATGTCGACAACGGCTGGCGTATTTACAGCTTCGACAAACACTTCTTGGCCGCGTGGTGCCAGTGGCCGACTGAGCGCCACGGCCATGATTCAGTCGCACTACGCCTTGCTTAGGCAAAGCACCAACATGCACGCACTCGGGCCCCCGGAGCCTCCAGGATGACCGTCGCCCGTAAAGGTCATGGCGAGATGCGGAGAACTGGCGCGCCACGAGAAACGCCCAGCTGCGCCCGTTTGTTCTTGTGCTCATTCCCCATCTTTCCTCATAAACCCGTCCTTGTCGCTCACACCCACGCCTGCCATGGTAAAAGTGCTGAGATTGACTTTGAAGCTTTTCGCGTTGTGACATCACAGCACGCTTCCTCGGCATCTGCCCCGGCTTCCGGAACCGACATCGAAAATTCTGCGAACACCATGAGTCCCATACCGGATATGCAATGGAAGGAGCATGAAGTGGTGCCCAAGCCCAGTGACCCAGAGGAACTCATACTGGAAGCATGGGCGCAGGGCTATCTGGTTGGGTCCCTCATCATCATGGCCTTCATCACGCTGGCCAACATGAGGCGAGGCGTGCTGTTGCACAAGGTTAGTAGGGAAGCCCTTTGAGCAATGACCACCGCTGACAACCATCTAGTTGATTCTACTCGAAGTGAGTCCACATTAATACGTCTGCTTACGTCCGTACTGATCAATTCTAGCTCATCCTCGGCATATGGCAAGGATTTTGGCTCTTCTTCCCCAGTCCAGTCCACGCGTGGTGGCTCTCCGTTGCCGCCATCTTCCTAAACGCTTCATGGTCTCTGCATAATGTCATTGCCTGGATGAAGATTAAACCATTTCTCTCCAAGCCTGTCAGCTACATCTTCATCGGCACTGTAATCCTCGCTCAGTCATATTGGATCCTGGAGATATACGCCAACTTCGCCTACTTCCATGGCGTTAACAAGATATTTCTGTCTACACGACCGTACGAGGCGCTATGTCGCGATCCTTGGTGGATTTTCACCACCATCTATCTCTTCTGGGTCATCAAGACCCAGTACGAACTGAGCCTCAAAGAAATCATACGCATCTCGCCACGTTTCGGCATCATGTTGTTGTCCATGTTGCTCAGCATAATCTTCATCATCCTAGACATTCTTACCGTTACTAGGGCTATTGGTCTTCCAGGCCCTACAGGCATCAATCCCTTCTGGAAGTTTGCATTTGTCTTCAAGTGCCTGACGGACTCTGTTGTTCTCGACGATTTCAAGGTGGCGCTCGACCGCCTGCGAGCCTTCAGGATCAGTCGATTGGGCAGCTTTTCGGGTGACATGAGCGATAGTCGGAGTCGTCCTGACAACAACCTTGTCGCCACGTGGGAAGAGATGGAGAGGGAAGCCAATGCGCTTCAGAATGTGCGCAGCCCAGATGGCGACTACATACATCCCAGCAACTTCCCATACAAGCCAAAGCGGGCGCGCAGGCCTCACAAAGACTCAGTCATGTTTCCCAATCAACCGGATTACCGGGACTCTAATGCTGGATTGGATCCGGAAGATATCGTACCCAGTGCGTTAGGTGACGGTCCAATGAGGGCGGATGCACAACCCGTGCAGAAGAAACAACACCAATTTATTGACGACATGGTCAACCACAACAGAAGAGATTTGGTTGCTGAGAACGACTATGCTGAAGCGATGAGGGATATGCAGCGAGATAGTGTATCCACACCTATTCGAACGAGCGAATCTACCCGTCGAGCCACGCCACCAGGCTGAACGACAAAGGAACCTTAACACTCGACACGTGTTGAACGACTCATCAGCAACCGGGAACGGGACGGCACCCATCAGGTCGGCTATAGACATGCCTACCCATGTGGTACACGAGCACACCAGATGCGACCTCAATCCTTGCGCACACCACAGTCGGCGCAGTGGACAGGCATAGCCCAGTGAAGGCTATACACAGATTTGGGCGGCGGTGGAAGGATAGAAGCAGTCAGTGATACACTTTTGCGAGTTGAAGTGATGACAAGCGGCATGTTGGTATGACGGCGTTATGTACATGCTTGCAGGCATTGGTCAAATTGGCCACATCTATATACCCATTTGCTATTCAGTGATAAGCCATATGCTATATTGCATACGAACCAGGAATCATATACAGAGACACAAACAAATAATTACTATTTACCGTTTTGAAGAATACTTGAAGTACCGGTCGATCAGCCCTTTCTACATACGATCCATGACCTTTCTTCCGAGTAGCGTGCTTTCTTCCGTATTTACTTGCAACTCGTCTACACTTTGAAGGCTGGAAACGTCTTCGAGCGAAAGGTATCACTTGTGACCGAGAATAATGGCGTAATGAATGGAAGTGAAGCTGGCGTAACGGTGTTAGTTTTAGCTGGTATTTCAAAACCTCACCGTAGCTCGAAGGAATCTCTGGAGAGTGAAGATCAGAGAGACTAGGTTGTCAGCCTAAAGGCAAGGGTGTTGACCGCGGCTGCAACGAGGCTGAGCTGCAGCCATACGCGTCGTATCCAGGTATTCTGGTTCGATTGGTCAAGATCAACGTACAAGAATACCACAACCGACGACCAGTGGTGAGCTGAAAATCCCAGTCGTATTGATACCTGAAAGTATGCATGTATTGGATTCACTGTCCCAGAAGAGGTCGTAGGCTAAGTCGATGGTCTGTCAGATGAGCTGCGCGATTCAGACACGTGCTGCTGACAAGCTAAACTCCAAGTCGCTGAACTGAACGACTATGTGCTGAGATCACTTAGAAGGCAAGTAAGTTGCGAATCGATAAAGCCGATCTGCGCATTCGTCCACATGCTTCTAGCGCGGAACATTCCGTGCCTCGGCTCGCGATTAGGCAATGCACCTGAACCTTCGCAAGGGATGAGGTGTCATATGCTGACGATTGGTGTACAAGAACGTGTCCGCTCCTTCCTGTCGTTCATTACATCAACAGCTGCCTTCTGGCATGGTCACAATGGCGCAGACGGCTAGCATCGTCGTTGCGGGCGCGTCGATAGCAGCACTCGTGTCGCAACCTGCGCTGAGAGGCAACCTGATGGCTATGCTCGCCAAATGGACAGGATACAACGCGCCCGGAGGTGTGTGGAGGATAGCAGCGATTCTTCTCGCATTAGCCAACCTCAAGAATTTGCCGTTCGTATGGCATGTACGTACTGAGCGAAATACTTGGAACCGCAACATCAAGCTGACTGACATAGCTACGCTTCATTCGTGCCTTCTTCTATCAGCTCTATCTCCAACCGACCCCGATCCCTCCGCATGCGCTCTTCCAACCGATCATAACCTCGACCCGCACTACGCTCCTCGAAACAGACTACAACATGCACAAGTCCAACAGCACTTACTTCAGCGACATGGACATATCACGTACACATCTCTTCACTGCACTTATCCGCAACGGTATCAGGAAGAACAGTCGTCTCTATGGCGCCAAGAAGAATGCAGTAGCAGGAGCAGTAGGTGCAACTGAAGGCACACGGGGTAAGCACATGATCGCGCTAGGTGGCATAAGCTGTCTGTTCAAGAAAGAGATACTGCCGTACAAGAAGTACGAGATGTGGACAAGACTCCTCTGCTGGGACAGGAAGTGGTTCTATCTAGTCACACATCTAGTTAAGCCCGGTGTAGGACAACCAGAGAGCTGGACACTGCAACCTTGGAAGAAGTCTAAGAGCAACAAGGACGTGGATCCCGAAAAGCTGAAGGGCGCTGTATATGCAACTGCGATTGCAAAGTATGTTATCAAGAGAGGCAGAATTACAGTCCCACCTGAGCAGGCGCTGATCGATGCCGATATGGTCCCAATGAAGCCAGAAGGCTGGGTCTATCAGGGACAAGTACCTGAAGAATATGAAGCGAATGGCGATGTTCTGCCTAAGGCTGTCGAGGCGAAGGATTGGAACTGGGACGTTATCGAGGCAGAGCGACTAAGGGGCTTGAAGGTGGCCGAGAACTTTGCAGCAATGGACGGCATGCACGACTTCTTTGATGGCGGAAAGGATGGGGTTTTGGGAGAATATCCGGATTTGTTATTCTGATTGCGGTTGATTTACTAGAGAGAGCTTGATACCCTAGATCTAAAGGCAGGCTTGCGACATAGAACGGCGAGGCTGATGTGAAAACGTACTTTGGAAAGCCGATAGGCATTATGACATTTACATGGGTAATCTTCTCACGCACGTTGTCTGCTTCACCACCATTGGCAGAGGCGGTTGTCTCCATGGTTGGTATAGGGAACACTAGCGTTGCGCTAAGCCACTGGTGTACTCCGGGCCTGCGCCGCCTTTTCCAGTGCTGCGGTTGATAGTCACCGGTCACCACATGTAGCGGACCAGCTATATGGGGCCGCGACCCGCTGGTTCAGCCTTATGGCTCTCAGACTTTGATGCCTTTATGCGACTAACATAATCCACTGACCAGCAGGGCGCAGGTTTTCAAAGGCACTCACACCGAGCTCATAGTCTTTCTTCTGGTACTACGATACATCCGCATAACGGACACCCCAGCAGTCATGGCCGCAACAACAAGCGTTTCTGGAATCGGAGGTCCAGACATGGCTTACATCGGAGAACTTTACGAGAATATATCCCGACATCCACCAGGCATAGGTGCTAGAAAGCTGCTTATTGAACATTACATGTCAGTCGGCAACGAATGGTTAGAAGGAGCATTAGACGAGGCAAAGAAACTTCAGAGTTTGGATCTAACAGACCCTGATGTTGCCGAGTTCTTGAAGATTCTCGAGAAGAAGCCAGAACCTCCAGCGCCCGAAAAGAAGGCAGCCGAAGCCAAGCCCGCGTCTTTGACGCAATCACGGGGCGAGGTTATCAACAATGTCCGACATAAGGCTAAACCGATACGTAAACGTGAATCAAACCACTCGGACTTGATCTTGGGAAAGCCGGTCGGCGATTTGGACGATTCGCAGCGAGACCTGGTCATTGGATACCAAAATATACGTGCAAAGGCAACTCACGTATTCGCTAACCTGCTACGTCTACAGGCCCTCCAGAGGAAATCCGGCTTGCCCCAATCCAAAAACCTCGGCAAAGTCCATGCTATGGTAGATGGTGACGATAACGCCACCCACATTGGGATGCGACCGCCTGCAAGTGCTCGTTCTGTAGCGCGCAATGTTCGGAACAATTCCAAAGAGGCCACCAACCTTGTCATAACAGATCTGGAAGACATGCTCAAGTGGGTTCGCGCGCCAAATGGCACGCCTTCAGGCGCAAGTATCGATTCCATCCGCGATGCTCTTGTCACACGCCGGAGAGCAATCGAATCGGCGCTTCCTGATGAGCTAAAGATCCATTGCGAGCTAGGCTTCATGCACGTTGAGCATGAACATCTCGAAAGAAATTATGTCAATGACGAGACTATGCTCGGAGACGAGGTCAAGGATATCGCAAGGGAGGACTTCTACGTAACTGAAGACAACTACGCGTGGTCGATGGACGGTGCGTAATTCTACATGTGCGAACTATACGTGCTACGTTTGCTGACTTCATAAACCCTCTTCAAGAACTCGTTCAGGCTATACAGGCAAACAGTGGTATATTTCGGAACCCTCTCAGCAAAGAGATGTTCACACCGAAAGATGTCAAGGGAATTCTCCTACATCCAACAGGCCGCTCTTTAGCGGCTCTCCGCGTTGAGCAGCACAAAATGTCCAAGGGTGTGCGGACTGATACGATCGTCCGGATGGAGAAGCTATCAGCGGTTTTGCTGGAAGATCAAAGTAGCGATAACCTCCCCAGTCGAAAAGCAGTAGACGAGTTTCTTCTTTATATTGCAACCCGTAAGTCATCGCTTAAGACGATGGCGCTCTATCAGCTAACGTCGTAGCAGTGCCAGACCTTGAGCAGAAAGCGATAGAAAGCCTTAAATGCCCTGCCAAAGACTCTCACACCGGACAGTATTATGACTTCACCATCGGTGAGGCAGTACGGGACGCAAAAGGCAATCTCGTATGTTTTCACAAGACGGGCGATTTCATCAAGCAAGCCGCTGCACACTTGCGAAGGAACTGTGGTGTCGCCCCAGACACAGAACAAGGGAATTGTTCAGCCATGTGAGAGCTTATAGCAGCTTCTTCGGCTCAGATATTGACCCTGTGTATTTCGCGATAGTGGTTTAGTGCCTTCTTGGGTGATACGTTATGCTTAACGGCTGTAGGCGGCTGTAAAGATATGGGCTATGGTCAAGCACATCACACAGACAATCATTTCAATGGTATTCTAGGTTACGGCCTTAAGTATGGAGATATTTTGCGATTGGATGATGCCGGTTTCCGGCGCGGCACCCAAGGACCTTTAGATTATACAGCCCACAAGGCATCCCCACACCCCACTTGCTAGGCTCATCTGCCAAGTGTTTTCCGCCAGTGGTCCTCTACATTGGATTCCTATGTTCGTATATTCGCTAACCGTTGTCTAGTACCGTGGTCAGCCTAACCAATCGCCATGGCCCTAGCTGTTTTGGGAGCCGGTCAACTTACATTCGGTACAAGCCACCCTATTCAGCCTTGTGCGCAGCCACGAAGTCTTGGTTTCCTGCAGTAACAGCCCACTCAACACATGGACAGCATACCTAGGTACTCGATTGGACTTATGCTTTCGAAGTCACGCCCAAGAATGGGTCTCCAATATCTGATGTTCGTACTTGCTCATCAGGTTCACTTACCTCAGCCGGTTGGCTGTACCTCCTCGAACACTACCAAATCTTTTGTTACTCCAGACCTTGCTGGTCTCCCAATCATACCAAACAAGCACGGGTGGGTCGTACTCTTAGGCGCATCGCCCTGGATAGTCACAATTTGCTCGGATGTTCTCATATCTCTTTCCCAAGTACCAGATCCATAGATACTTTGGCACGAACCGTTCGCGACAAAACTACAAGCAGCCCTGTCTTCTAGTCCCACTTTATCACATATTCTTTGGCAAAAAGTAAATATTACGAAGACACATGACAAGCATGGACGCCGCTATTATCATCCCTCCTGTAGCCGGACGAACCACCGACAAACGCTCACGTATGTCCTGGGCCAAGAGAACACTCCCCTTGAAGAATCCCACATTCTTCAAGAAGGTCGAAGACAGTCAATTATGGCATGAAGAGGTGGAGGCCACTGCTGGGCAACTGCACCCCTCAGATCCTCGGTTCCCATGGGGCTTCGTCCGTAACCACACCGATACCTATCTCAAGAAGAAGGGCAAACTTAGTCAGGAAGATACAGATATAAGACTGACAAAACTGGTTCAAACACATCGGGCAAGAGATATCGCTGTAGCTGCTGTAGCACATGCTATGACAACGCAAAGCCTCAGCCTGTTACTAATTGCTGAAACGAATATCGTATATGGAAGTTACTGGGGTCTCGACACATGGCTACAGAGCTTGATAGCCGCGAATGAAGGCAACCCTGCCTCAACAACACGTTTAGAAGCACAATGGGCACGTATGCTTCTGCCTTATTCCACTTTCGGTGCCAGCGCAGCCGGCCGCTACCTGAAGGGCGTGACGCGCGCCCTGAAGGAGTTCGAAACACGGAACATGCAAGGTGTCCTTGGTAACTTCGCAGCGATTTTGCGCAGAGCCATAAAGGATTATGCAGCCCAACTGGAAGGTCTCCGATTAACATGTGACTGGGTCGCAGCTAAGCAAGCAGTAGACTGGATGAAAACACTGGACGTATCGTTGCCTCTAGATTCATCAGGCACGCTCAGCATAGAAATTATCTTCGATGAGCAATTTCCGGCCTGGAGGATGTGGACTTCATGGAGACCAGACGTCGATCGCCTCACACGATATTCCAAGTTAAACAGCAGATGGACGTCGACTATCCTCGATCTGTTGGCCTTGGAAGGGCCTGATCTGGTTACTGGCGCCGAAAGGACATTACGCCATGGGTTGGTAGCGGACTATAGCGAGCAACGCCGATGGATACACTATCGTGGTCTGGTAATCGAAGTTCCTGAGCTTACAAGAGTATGCTTGGCCGCCGTGTTAGGAAGACTCTTGCGAGGCTTGGATTCAGTTTCTACCTCAATATCCCATGGTGAAAGCCTATTCAACCTCTTCCGGTCTTTGACGATAGGACGAGCGATCACCAAGAGCGAGCTAGATCTTTTGGATGCATCCCTGGAGATCGGCCACAAATCCAAAGACGATTACTTTACCGCTGTTCGTAGAATATGGTCTGAGAAAGAGCACATTTGTGGAATGCATATCAGCCCCCTTCAACGGCTTCTTATTATTCTCGAGGAACCTAAAGCGACAACTTTCCGCGAACTTTTCCTCCACGATTGGTTCCTTCACGGCTTTGAGGAATGCTTCCGCGAATGCCAACTTGTCATACAAGAGCAGGTCACCACCCCTGCTTGGCTACGTCTACTGCTCGAGCTACATGGATTTTGTACTGCCGTTAAAGCATCCACACACGTATTTCCGCAGCTGAGGCTTGAGTTCCAGACCAAGATGCGAGATTGGCCAAGTGACAAACGAATGACTTCGATCAAGGAGATCTATATCGCTGCTCAGAATTTGTGTTTAGATGAAGTGCAGACAAGGAATGCATTCGTTTGGGTTGACCCTGACATCACCACTGGGTCCATCTTATCAAGATCCTATTCAGAAGACATCAAGGCGCGACACTCGATAGAAGTAATCATCGAGAAATACTGTCTCGACCACCTACTTAATATGGACGCGACTTGCAATACTGTTGACGGAGCGTTGCGCGATATCTTGGAGGTCTGGGAGAACACTGTGGAAGGAGTGATTGACAGTGACCGGCGCATGCTCGCAATCCTTGTTTCGAGAGATATTGGTCACTCTGTAGTACATCGCTGCGAGTGCATTTTTGAGCTTGCCGTAGATCTCGGTCTAGGTCAACAATCTACGTTTGTTGGGGACATGTTACGTATCGTTAAAGTGGCGGAGAATGATTCGCGGCAAGCCATCATTGCCTTGACGAACATTCTGGCCATTCGAAAAGGCTGCACGCAGTGTTGGAGATCTCTCTTGTACAGATGGCTGGATCAAGACGATAAGCTCGAAGCAAGGAACGGAACTGCCCTCGTTGATTGCTTGGCCCAAACGATGGACACTAGAACGTGGCTCTCGTTCATGCAATCGCTCGAGACACTCTTCAAGGACCTAGTTTTCTACGACACCGAAGAGCATACACTACCATCTTTATTGGACCCTCAGCTTCTTTCCTGGGTGTCGAAGGTGAACAAGTTTAGTCGTACTCTGATGATTCTTGAAGACTTGGGTGGTGATTCCATCGCAGTACGCTCAATTCTTTCCCCAAGCAAAGAATCACAGAGAACAGATAATCTCGCTATACTCTCATGTCTCCAAAGAGCTGAAGGTAGTCTGTCCGAGGCGATCATGCAGAGGATCGTTATATGGTTGTCCGGCAAGAGATCGGACGTGCACGAAGTCAAAGAATGTTTGCACAAACTACTTGGCGCGGCTGACGACACCATACTAGCTTGTCAAGAGATTTTCGATGCGAAATTTGGTTTCTTAGATATACCCGGCCTTCCTACCCACGAACAAGCTGGTCTCAATAGGATTGTTGGGAGAGACTATGTATTCTACGAGGGCACATGCAAACTATACAAAACCACTCTAGAAGGCGATTCGTCGACCCCCAAGGACATCGAACCACATTCACAGCACGTTTTTTCCAGAAGAAGATACGACATTCCATTAGCAGTGGCTGAGGTCATAGTCGCTGGCTGGATCCAAGACGACGGCGTGAAACCGGAGATGAAGACTATCATTGACTGCTTCGCTCGGTTGCTCAACTTGGAGGTATACAGTAATGCAATACCTGAAACGGAGCTTCTCAAAGCAACAGCATTCTGGGAGGGCATTGAAGCAGAAATTATGCGAGAAGCCGATCGCCTCGAGGGTCTGAAGCGAGCACTCAAAATGAAAGACCCTGTGGGTACCGCCCTGTTACTTGAGGAGTATGACGTGCCTGACACTAGCTTCCTTGAAGAGGAGATACTGGAACTCCCTGCTGGTATTGTTGATCTGGTCGAGCTGATAGGCGATGACGAGGTCGAGATGAGCTTCTCGCTCGCTTCGTACACTGAGCTACAACGAAACGCCATGGGCGTACCAAGCGCAGCAAATAACTTACTCGTACGGTTGTATCTCAACCGTTATGGGAACACGCCGCCAAGATTCTGTACACATTACGACAGCGACGCTGATCTTGAGACTATGCAACATATCCCATGGATTTGCTATGAGTCGTCTATAGTGCCACACGAGCATGTATGCTTTTCACCGCAAAGTGTCTTCATATGGCAGCTTAACAGACTCATTCTGAAGCACATTATCAGCCGGGATGTAACGATAGCAGGGTTTTATTCCACCGTTTCATGTACCATCAGAGAAATGGGCCGCGTGTGTGTCTGCTGTGGAGCAGACCAAAAAGCGAAGAAGGCGCAATTACGAAGGTCGACGCCTTGCAGTCTTGTCGCATGTGCGCAGCTATGGTACGACGACATTACATACGAAGCTGCAAATAGTACGTTCGCTGATCACGAGCATCATAGGTATTCCCTCCCACTAGAGATCCGCATACCAGAAATTCGGACGGACATCTTCACCGTCGACATGCTCTTATCCTCTGTGTACAATGCAGCTTGTACCGGCTCCCTAAAATTCCTCCCAGACTGCCCTATACGTACAGCCAGCTCCATCAAAGCAATCCTCAACTCTCTCCCAAAGCTCTCTGTGATCCGTGACGCAGTCCACATCTCCAGAGTCCTTGAAAAGTACCATGCCGACGCTGAAAAGCTCATTTCATGGGCCTGTACGCAGTTTCGAGGCTATATAGCTACAGCGAGTGGGTTGTGTAAGATTAAAAACTTACCAATAGGTACCCATCAATTTGTGCTCGCGAATGCGAGTCCAAAGCTCGAAACAGCATACCTGTCCCGCCTACCGAAACCCTCTTCGGAAACTACAGTACTCTTTCATGGCACATCACTCGACCGCCTCCCGGCAATCCTTACCCAAGGCCTCGTCGTTTGCTCTGGCACATCTTTGGAACGCACCGGCGCCGTATACGGAAAAGGCATCTACTTGGCGGAAGACCCTGCGACTTCGTTCAGTTACTCGACTATCAACTCGAGCTGGCGTAACAGTGCGCTTTCCAATATGCGACTTATGCTTGGATGCGAGGTCGTTGGTAAGGGGAGGAGCGTGAGTCGTGGGATTCATGCATTGGAAGATGGACGTGATGTTATGGTGAGGTATGTTTTCCTGTTTCCGCATAATTCCGTAGCACCTGTGGCGAATCACATTGTTACTGCTATGGGGAGTGCAATGGCGGCATTGAGGACGGGCGTTGTATAGAATGGTGGATGCGAAAGCGGGACAGACTACACTAAGGCCTGTGAGTTGGACCTGTCTTATAATACAACGTGCTTCAAAAATGAGGGCAAACTGATCTCCTGGCTTTATTCATGCACACATGTAGATTTCATAGTATTCTAAAGTAGGATGGTGCTGCGCCGAATTTTCGTTCTAGTTGCTGTTGCGTACTAAAATGTGAAATTAGCGAAGTGGACGAACGATGCTACCTCGACACTAACACCAGCTCTCCACTTTGACCGGTAGAAACGAGATACTAATTTCTGAGCGGTTCATTCCACAAAAACTAGTATTTGAGTTAGTTCTTTCGCATTTTGGGAGCTTTCGGGGTCCATACTCCAGAGAGGCGAATGTGGGGCGGGTCACGCGATGCAAGGCATCGCACAGCACTGAACCATAGGCCATCAAAGGCCAACAGAAGAGCAATGTTACATCAGTTTACTCTAAAATATAAAGCTTTATCTCATTGATATTCTGCGAAACGATATACATTCAAATCTCACACTTGGCAGACACAACGGAAAAGGAGACGTAGTACTTGCTGATCAGCTGTATATGAACATCCCTCAGACTTATTGATAGAGAGACATATGAATACAACATAGTGTTTGCCAACGTACTCCTTTCTTGGCTTGGCATAGGTGCCAATGTCTTGCGCATCGAACCGTTTCTTTTCATCATAGACGATAGTGAGCAAGTATCGACCAATTACAGATGGAGGTCGCCCCCAATAAATGTGCAAGAGCGATCAAGTACCGCAAAGTAACACACGGTGCAGTGCAATTAAGAAAAGTAACAAGGCGAGGTGGCCAAGATGATGCACAGACAGGAGAATACATGTTGTGTGGTACACGGTCTCCGCCGAGACTGTCGTCGACACAGAGACACTTGGCAGCGGAGGACAACTACACGTAATCTGCTGACATACTGTTCAGCGAGGAGAAGCAACGCGTGTACTACCGAATGCTTGGCTTGGCATCCCCACGGAGGTGGACTGTCTCATTTCTGGGGTAACTGCATTGCTGATGAGGATCATTCAGTGGGTAATCCATGTTCGTTCTACGACGACGATGATGTGGCCCTGAAGCGATGTCATCTAGAAACTATATCCAAACGAAACTGTCGTACGGCAATATGATGCACAACGACTGCTGTCTCAGGAAGGTCGTATGGTCTCATGAAAGTCAAGGGTTGAAAGTCCACGGCTCGGATAGTCCCGCGAGGGCAGCCAAGGACATGTCAGAAATCCCGCACTCAAGTGCAACGCTTGGAGAGGCTGGGCATAGTTGTCCTAAAGTAAAATGCGGCTGGTGAACGATAATGATCCGGACACAGACTGCAGAACTAAGTGCCCAGGCGGAGAAGGAGGAATCGCGCACAGCGGACACATTTGATCGCCAGATGGAGTTGGGTGTGCTCAACGCCAAGGACGATCTACACAGATCCGTCTGGCGCAAAATTGATCTGCTGCTTGGCGGGCCATCAAAAACCATTTTGAGGTGCAACGATAATTAGATTATTCGTGTGCTTGCCCAGGCGGCAGAATGTGTTGTTGTTTCGCGGCACTGATACGTAGGCTTTTGATGTGGGACACAAGAGCCGGTCAAGGAAACTTTCTCCACCAAGCGACCGATGCGCTGGAGCCAAAACGACACTTGAATTCGTCGCGCATGAAGGTATGGCAGAGCTGGCGCCAATCTAGGGATAGTTCCTGGGCAGCAACATGGACAGCAGCCGACGGAAGGCGTATGCTCTTCAATTGGTCATTGAAAAGCACAAAGTGCGCTTGGTTGAGCAAACGGGTGCGTTCGGCGTCTGCAACAGCGCCTGGCTGGAAGAAGACTTGAGTGAGGCGGCTCGTCAAGTCGGCTGTCCCTGCATATGTCTGGTGCAAGGATGGCGTGTCGCGAGCAGTTGCCGGTGAAGATAGTTTCAGAACAAGCCGGGCCTTAGTGTTTGCGGGAACAAAAGACGAGGGCTGGAAGCGAAACGATGGTAGCTGCACATTCGCGGCCTGATATTGGGGGGTTGGAGGTTGAGTATCACCACGGAGATCAGGAGGGCTGGCATCGTGAGTGAAAGTTTCCCGAGCAGTGGCAGGTGAAACGCGGCTTACAGCAAGGTCCTTAGTGTCTGTCCCGCAAAGCGTAGGCTGCAGGTACGCGAGACGTATCGTGCGAAGACATCTTCCGTCACATGAGCCAGAAAGGGACACGTCTGGCGCAGCACAAACCAGGCGAAACAACGATCGTCTAAATACATGATAATAATGTGCCATATCTCGACAGGTAAGACGTCGGGCGACATGGAAACAGCATGGCGCCGCACAGCGCGTGACGGTGGCGGACCGACACCGGTGGGGGTTCGCGACTCAGGGCTGCTCGGGGCAGACATGGAGAGGTTGGTGTCGGCAGCGACGGTGTGTGATATTTTGTGGGTGCGATGATTATTCCCGCACTCGTTCTGGAGGCAAATGCGGTGAGGCTCACTGGTGTACCGGCGAAGCATCGGCAGTCGTGCAGCCAGCCAAGGTAGGCGAGAGCCAGCGAGCCACACCCACAGGGAATGAGGTCACGTGTCACACCGTCGCGGCTTCCTCGTTGGGAAGGCCTTCCACGGTCTGGCTATGGGGCATAATCGCGCATGCGCCTCACCAATGGCCAAGCCAATCCATGGATGCAGCATGGAGGCTGGCCAGGTCCAGCCAACCAGCAGACCCTGCGCAACCGTCGAACTGTGGCATCGCAACGGCGCGGTTTGGACGTGTGGACTCGCAGTTTGTATTACCACAACATGGACGGTAATTGGGAGGCGTTGGCCAGGCGACGCAGGGCGAGCAGGGCCTCTGATTCGGCCGATATGGGACATGTAATGAATTGCTAAGGCTGGTTTGAGGCAGGCCCCGACGCGCCCCTTAGCCGCGAGGGCCGTGCTCAATCATGGAGTGCGGTGCTTTGTGCAGAAGCGTCGGCGGCCGATACGCGGGGGGCAGAAAACAATTGCTTCATCTGGGCATGCTGGTCGCGCGTATTGCATGGGGGGAGTCGGATATTATGGCGCGACGGATGCAGTTGAGGCTGATGGGATAAGTGGCATATCTTGGTTCGTGGGTCTGGAAGGCCGCTAGAAGAAAATTGTGCAAATGCAAAAGTCGCGCAGGCGTGGGGAGCAGCAGCGCTGGATACGCGGCTCTCTCGTACGGGGCGAAAAATGCCTCGCATGCGGGCTGGGTGGCTCGCGGTGGCGCCAAGCATTCAAGCTTTCCTATGTGTGAGGGCAGAAGCTTGGTGCCGCCAGAGTGAGCAAGGTGCGTGGAGGAGCTGTTTGCCGGACGCTCTTGCCAAAACGTCATGGGAGCTGATCCCTGCAGCGCTGCACGCTTGTCGCGGACTGTCGCGCTATCTCCAGCTTAATCTCTGCTGCCGCTGCTGAGTGGAGTAGAGCAAGAGTCGCGAACATGCGCCGAGGGAAAGGCAATCACAGCGTCTGGCACACTGGCACCGAGCCTGCCCTCGCAACTGCGCGCAGCCGGCACCCTCAATCGCCCTGCACAATGCACGGGATGGTAGTCAACGGCAGTCAGCCCTCCGTCATCAGCGCATCACCCTCGGCCGGTGAATGCGACGGCCAATCTCTGCTCGCAGTCGCGCGCCGATGATGTAGCGTATCCCGCACGGGCCGCATCTCTGCAAATTCACCCCCGGGACTCTCGGCTCGAGCTAATCCCCATCCATGGTTAGCTTTATGACAATCATAAATCCCTCATAGCGGCCAAAGGTCGGTCCTTGCTGAGTTTTTCCCTGGGTTGATACGTGGGTGAGTTCCTGCCGCGCTACTTAACCAGAGCCTCTCCCGCTCCCATTACATTTTCTTCACAGAGAAGGCCCTGCTTGCAGTTACCCATTTGCACAGCACATTCGACCTGACACTCAACCTCATCGTCAAGTCGCCTCGGAAAAGCCTTCTCTGTGCCTAGAGTTACCGGATATAATAATACATACGAGAAACAGCATTCCCTAATTCGACAAGATGGCGCCCAACGACGATGTTGAGCGCCCACGCGCGTCCAGCGCCGCTGAGCGGCAAAAGTCCATCGTCTCCATGACCGAGTTCGAGGGCATGGACGAATACACCGCGCTCCAGAAGTACATCCTCTTCTACCGCGACACCCGAACCAACCCTCACGCCGAGCAAACCACCAAGAAGAAGGCCTGGTGGCAGTTCTGGAAGTCTGGCTCAGCTACCGCTGCCACTCCCATCCAGGATGCCGGTGCCGTCCCCGACGACTGTAAGTTTTACCATCCTGCTCACTCGATTGCATGCACCTGCATCACATAGCACTGCTGTTTGCGGCAGCGCTCAACGTACCTCGCCAATTCATCCTTTGTTGAGCTTTACCTCGACATTTGGTGGCTGGCATGGTCCGCGCTCAAGCTGCTCCCTGCTAGCGACGCGATAGCGGCAGAAATGGTGGAGCCAATCATGCAATCCGGCTCCACCAAACTACCCGCTTCTGCAGCATCCGAAATGAGCAACACGATCAAGAGGAATTTTGCTAACATGGAATTGCAGACCTCAACACTGAGCTCCGAACTGGTCTCACCTCGTCCGACGTTGAGCAGCGTCGCAAGCGCTATGGTTTCAACGAAATCTCTTCTGAGAAGACCAACCTTCTCAAGCAGTTCATCGGTTACTTCACTGGTCCCATTCTCTACGGTAAGCATCCCTGCACAAACTTGTTTAGCGCCAAACTAACGCATCATAGTCATGGAGCTCGCTGCTCTTCTCGCCGCTGGTCTTCAGGATTGGGTCGATTTCGGTGTCATCTGCGGTATCCTGTTGCTCAACGCCATCGTCGGTTGGTACCAGGAGAAACAGGCTGCTGATGTCGTCGCTTCGCTCAAGGGTGATATCGCCATGAAGGCCACCGTCGTTCGTGACAACCAGCAACAGACCATTCTCGCTCGTGAGCTTGTTCCCGGTGACATCGTCGTTATTGAGGAGGGTCAATCCGTCCCCGGTGACGCCCGTCTTATCTGCGGCTACGACCACCCTGAGGACTTCGACTTGTACATGAAGCTCAAGGCTGAGGACAAGTTCCACGACGCTGACCCCGAGGACGAGAAGGATGACGACGTCGATGAGGAGAAGTTCGACGAGGAGAACCCCATCACTCAGGGCCACCCTCTCGTTGCTTGCGATCAATCGTCCATCACCGGAGAGTCTCTCGCTGTCGACAAGTACATGGGAGAAGTCGCCTACTACACCACTGGTTGCAAGCGCGGCAAGGCCTACGGTATCGTCATCACCACTGCTAAGCACTCTTTCGTCGGTCGCACTGCTACCCTCGTCCAGGGCGCTCAGGACCAGGGTCACTTTAAGGCTATCATGAACTCCATCGGAACGGCGCTTCTCGTCCTCGTCATGTTCTTCATCCTGCTTGCCTGGATTGGTGGTTTCTTCCGTCACATTCCTATTGCCACTGCCCGCGAGGGAACTGACAAGTCCGTCACTCTTCTCCACTACGCTCTCATCATGTTCATCGTCGGTGTCCCCGTCGGTCTTCCCGTCGTCACGACCACCACCCTCGCTGTCGGTGCTGCCTACCTAGCTGAGCAGAAGGCTATCGTCCAGAAGCTCACTGCTATTGAGTCGCTTGCTGGTGTCGATGTTCTCTGCTCTGACAAGACTGGTACGCTCACTGCCAACCAGCTCTCTCTCCGTGAGCCCTACGTCGCTGAGGGCCAGGACGTCAACTGGATGATGGCTGTCGCTGCTCTTGCCTCTTCCCACAACCTGAAGTCGCTCGACCCCATTGACAAGGTTACCATTCTTACCATCCGCCGATACCCCAAGGCTCGTGAGATCCTCAACATGGGCTGGAAGACTGAGAAGTTCACTCCCTTCGACCCCGTCTCCAAGCGTATCACCGCTGTCTGCCACATGGGTGGTGACAAGTACGTCTGCGCCAAGGGTGCCCCCAAGGCCATTGTCAACCTTGCCAACTGCGACGAGGTCACCGCTACCCTCTACAAGGAGAAGGCCGCCGAGTTCGCTCGCCGTGGTTTCCGATCTCTCGGTGTCGCTTACCAGAAGAACGACGGTGACTGGATTCTTCTCGGTCTCTTGTCCATGTTCGACCCCCCTCGTGAGGATACCGCTCAGACCATCATTGAGGCCCAGCAGCTCGGTGTTCCCGTCAAGATGTTGACTGGTGACGCTATTGCCATCGCTAAGGAGACTTGCAAGATGCTTGCTCTCGGTACCAAGGTCTACAACTCTTCCAAGCTGATCGGCGGTGGTCTCACTGGTACTACCCAGCACGACCTTGTCGAGCGCGCTGACGGTTTCGCTGAAGTCTTCCCTGAGCACAAGTACCAGGTCGTCGAGATGCTTCAACAGCGTGGTCACTTGACTGCCATGACTGGTGACGGTGTCAACGATGCTCCTTCCCTGAAGAAGTCTGACTGTGGTATTGCCGTCGAGGGTTCCACTGAGGCTGCTCAGGCTGCCGCTGATATCGTCTTCCTTGCCCCCGGTCTGTCCACCATCGTCTTGGCCATTAAGACTTCTCGCCAGATTTTCCAGCGTATGAAGGCTTACATCCAGTACCGTATCGCTCTCTGTCTCCACTTGGAAGTCTACCTTGTCACCTCCATGATCATCCTCAACGAGACTATCCGCGCTGAGCTCATCGTCTTCCTTGCTCTCTTCGCTGATTTGGCCACCGTCGCTGTCGCTTACGACAACGCTCACTCTGAGCAACGTCCCGTCGAATGGCAACTCCCCAAGATCTGGTTCATCTCCGTCATCCTTGGTCTCCTCCTCGCTCTCGGTACCTGGATCGTCCGTGGTACTCTCTTCATCCCCAGCGGAGGTATCATCCAGAACTTCGGTGCTATCCAGCCCATTCTGTTCCTCGAGGTTGCTCTTACTGAGAACTGGCTCATCTTCGTTACTCGTGGTGGCAAGACTTTCCCCTCATTCCAGCTCATCATCGCCATTCTCGGTGTCGACGCTCTCGCGACCATCTTCACCCTCTTCGGCTGGATGTCTGGTGCTCCTTACCAAACCAACCCCCCTACCATCAACAGCAGGTTCCGTGACGACGGATGGGTCGACATTGTCACCGTTGTCGTTGTCTGGGCTTACTCCATTGGTGTCACCATCATCATTGCTATCGTCTACTACCTGCTTAACCGCATCGCATGGCTCGACACTCTCGGCCGCAAGGACCGCAGCCGCAAGAACCCTGCTATTGAGAACATGATTGCTGCCCTCAGCAAGCTGTCCCTCGAGCACGGCAAGGACAAGCACGGCACAACCCGCTACGTCCTTGCTCCCCGCGCTGTTGAGGAGGAGGATGATGAGTAAATTAGGGTCGTCGTCCAGTTATGACGCGATGTGTATTTGGATATTTGTACGGGATTGATGAACCCACCTGAAAGCAAGGTTAATTTTTCATCACGTCTTGCTAGTCTTCTCATGTATACCAAGAAGCATAATTTCATTGTCTCAATTAATACCCCAATCGAAAATATTGCTGTGAACATGTCCTTGCTGCTTCAAAACCTTTGTCTCAATTAACTCACATCTACACACTGCATTCTACTTGTCTAGACTTCAAAACTGAACTATAATGGTTCCACTAATCGTCTGTTGTTCAAACCTTAGGGTTGCTATTCCACAGAACCCTAGCACATCGGAAAGATTCACGGCCTTGCCAACATTTGCCGCTAGTCGCCCGTCACTCGCCTTCCTGGCTTATGTCCATCCACACAACATTGATAAGAAAGATACCTGGGCACAAAGCATGCAAGCCACCTACGACCTCCGTGGAGCAACCACAAGGGCATGCGGGGTTGTTTGTGGTAGCTGCTGTACTCGCGACCAAGCGGGGTAAAGACAGCTGCACGCCATCGCGTCGTCCCTAATGCAACGGCTGGATAGGCTCATGCAAGCTATCGCCAAACATAACATACTTGTGCTGCGAGGTTGGCTGCGTAACGCTTAGTCGGATTGGGGCATGTACGATGAAGTCAATTGATCAAATCCATTGGCTTGCGCTAATTGGTATCCAGTACTGGCAGATGAAGATGTGCTCACTTCTCGTATCGTATTCCAATTGTGCTATGTAAAGATCACTACGGTGGCACCGAAAGACTAATTGCAATGTCTGGCCATTGAGCGTATTCAGTATAACGTATTCGCATCCTGTCGTTATATTGGGTGGCCTTATAGCGTGCCGAGCCTCCGTGACGGTTGGCACTAAACCTTTAGTTCTCCATCTCGTCGCATCGCGGCTGGGCGGTGACATGGAGTGTTGCGCGCCGTGGGTCGTAGTGGTGATGATGCTGATGATCGCGTGGTGACGACGCTTGTCGCATCTTCCTTCGCGTCTTGTCTTGTCTTGATGAGTGCCCTGTCTGCTTGATACAAAGTGACGATGAAAGAATGCTTGCGTATTGCTTGTGTTGCCCTTGCTTTGCGACGAGCCAAGGCGCGGAGTGTTTCGCCTTTAGCGAACGGCAGTGACTACCTAGATCGAGTTTTCGTCGTGTATTGACACAAGTTTCAATAAAAGCGCCCGCGCATCGTTCCCCCGACGCGAACACGGAACAAGTAAAACTCAAAACAACAATACCCGCGGCGCAAAGAGCGACTGTTCATCACGATGCATGACGTTTGATCGTCCTCCGGACGTTCTCATACATCGCAAGCCGTGCGCTGGCTCCTTTGGGACTTTTTAGCCGCAACCTTTTGCGTCGCAGGCGCAATGTCGATCCAACGGAGTGATGAACGAGCATGTGTCCGCGGGCGGCTGGGGTGTAGTCTGGGCAAGATAATCGCGTGTTTCTGGGGTCTGTGTTGTGTGATCATCCCGCCTTCGATGTCATCACGCCGATGTGCTTGCTGCACGGGGGCTCAGATAAGCGATGGCTGGGGCTGGGCTGGGTATGCAAGCATCACAACTTGGTGCAAGCATGCGAGCTTAGGCAGCCTTATCGTAACTGCACGTGTTTCAGCTTCCGTGTGGGTTTAAGACGTCATGAGATTATGTGGTGTTGTTGTCGGCGCGGTTGGATAACGCCGAGACGGGCCGTTAGAGATGTTACTTTGCTTCTTGGGGGATGACGTGGACGGTTGCAGTGGTGTTGTACATCTTTGTAGTTTAGAGATTTACGCAAGTCTTGGTAACTTCGATGCAGCAAGGTAGGTATATGAGTGATGTGGACTAACGCGTCTTCCTTTACGCGATACAATGACTACTAATTGCGATCATTGCACCTCGGTTCCTCCACGTGATGATTTGCTAGAAACGCGGATCCTGAAGGTATATACCAACCAGTATCTCTCAAGTTGTTGCTACAGAACTCAGCAGAGGCTTCGAGAATACATATTATGCGACTCTATGTCCATGTATCTAGAAACGTAAGAGCTGTCTGTCCGGCCAATCGCTTCTCAAATGTGATGCCGAAATCCTTCGTTCGCTTTCAAGTAACATCAGTTTCGATTCCAAGCTCCTGCTTCTTTCAACAACCCCAAATTCCAATCTTCCATGACGTACCCTACGAATCCTGTGAGCCTGCAGGCCAAAAGCAAACGTCCGGCCACTTTATTCGGAGTGTGGTACGAGGCGTTGTAGTTGTTGAAGTACACTTGACTCAGTATCAGAAGAGCAATAATAACTGTGAAGAGTCAAGATACCTCTCTATATTCGTTCTCATCAACGAGTTATGTTTGGTTATCGAAAGTCCTTCATACATTCCTGTGGCTATTGTGCCCAGCGACCACAACTCGAACCGATGCGATGGAGACAACAACTAAATGACTATTGTAGAGTAGACACCGCGGACCAATGGATCTGTGGTCAGGAGTGACTCGAACGCACTGGCTGGATATGCACGCAACATGTGCGCAAGACGACCGTTTTCTACCATCATACCGACAAACAGAGACAACGTATCCTTGTTAGAGGCACGCTCTCAAGAGGTTGTTCCATCGAGTGTCACTGGTGCTCGGCCAGGTATGGATATGACACGAGGTTCTGACTTGTACGGCTTCTCTGAGGTTCGTTTGTTGGAGATATCACTTGGGTCTGTCTAAGACACACTCCCAGGAAGGTCGAACACAGATGCTTGCTTCTGCATCATACCGTGCCTGAATCTCGATACTCACTCGAACTGTAATCCTTACACTCAGTCCATTTTTCGTCATCG